>JGI11944J13513_1002245_pt1 | contig 13874 bp, 14 predicted proteins | sample TerdegcoTASludge_FD_13513 | JGI IMG/M metagenome (IMG submission 13513) | reverse complement strand
ATTTCCGCCCTGATCACCTCCCGGATGGTATAGAGACAATATTAGCTTACCCGTTATCGCCGGTGGTTAATTTAAATAAATTGAAAAACAAAAAACCACGGATGTTCTTCCTTCTGGATGAACGAAACCTCCGTGGTATTCCTCAAAAAACATTTGTATTTAAGAACTTAGCAACCGGCAAGCTGATGTTGCCGACAACATCCGTGATATACGGAATATAAGACTTATCTTCCAATAACAAAAAAATGAAACGTTAATTTAACCCCGCTTCTTGTGAGGCCAAACTTTTTCCGATATAAAAAACCCCTGCAGAATAACACTAGCTACAGCTAGCACGTCTTTTAAAATAATCTTACCTTTCCCGCAAAATTATGTCAACCGGAAAATCTCCATGTTATGCTGTGTGTTAATAAACCGTCAACCCACCGTCAACACTCCATACCGCCCCGACAACAAAGGACGCATCATCCGAAGCTAAAAAACAAATAACTTTTGCCACTTCTTCCGCTCTCCCAACGCGTCCGATAGGATAAACTTCAACGATTCTTTTCAGGTGCTCACTTTTGTCAGCAACGTTCGCCAGTTGCTTTTCCAGCATAGGTGTAGACACATCACCCGGGCAGACACAATTCACTCTAATATTATGTGAAATAAGTTCCAAAGCGATGGCTTTTGAAAAAATGGTTATGGCGCCTTTAGACGCGCAATATGTCGAGCAAAAAAAGTTGCCGTTAATTCCAGCGTCAGAGGAAACATTTACGACAGCTCCTCCCCCGGATTTAATTAACTCAGGAACTGCATACTTGCATGTGAAATATGTTCCCTTAACATTAACGTCCATAATGCGGTCATACTCTTCTTCAGTAACATCAATTAATGGTTTTTCAATATATTGACCAGCGGAATTAACAAGAATATCGAGCTTTCCGAATTCGGCAACCGCATATTTAACCGCCTGCTTACACTCGTATGGTAAAGAGACATCTATGACCTTAAATTTAACAGCATCCTTGTACTGTCTTAACAATTCTAAAGCATTCAACCCTTTATCCTCATTGCTTCCGATAATCAATACTCTTGCTCCGCCCTGTAAAAGCATTTCTGCCGTTGCCAATCCAATTCCCGAACTTCCGCCTGTGACTAACGCCACTTTTTCTTTAAAAGAATAAGCCATCTTATCACCTCTGCTTCAGGTTAATATCAGCTTAGGTCACCATAAGGCAAACGCGTGTCAGGGGAACTTTAAGGCCAAATCTTTTTAGTAAAAATAAGCTCGGTCAGAAGGAATCTGCCGAAATCCACAGAATATAAAACAGAATATACGATTAATAACGGGCGACCGGAGTCGCTTTCTTTACAAGGTGTTTTTGGACTAAGTATACCACGAAGGTATTTCGCCATGAGAATTGGCGTTCTTTCGTGGTTTTCATTTTTAGGGGACAGGTGGTGATATGGCCATGTAAATTTTTATTATTCTCATTTTGTTAAGCAACTATTTAAAATCAAAAGCTATAATAATATTGTTTTTTCTTACGGGTTATTTATTTTATTGAGGAGTTGATTTTATGCACATGGCAGACGCTTTGATTTCACCCGCCGTAGGTGGAACCATGTGGGCTGCGACCGTGGGAATTACGGCATATTCCATAAAAAAAATCCAGGATGACGATCTATCTGATAAAATGATCCCACTGATGGGAGTTATGGGAGCGTTTGTTTTCGCCGCCCAGATGATTAACTTTTCAATTCCCGGCACGGGGTCCAGCGGACACCTGGGAGGAGGCCTGCTCCTTTCAGCCCTGCTTGGCCCGTATGCCGGTTTCCTGACGATGGCCTCCATTCTTTTGATCCAGGCACTGTTTTTCGCGGACGGCGGCTTGCTGGCTTATGGCTGCAATGTGTTTAATCTCGGATTCTATACCTGCTTTATAGCCTATCCTTTGATCTACAAACGCTTTATGCGAAAAGGATACGCTCCGGCGCGCATCTTCTGGGCTTCACTTATTGCAGCAATAATCGGGCTTCAATTAGGCGCTTTCAGTGTCGTGCTGGAAACCATGTTTTCAGGAAAAACAGAATTGCCTTTCGGCACTTTCGTAGCGCTAATGCAGCCGATACATTTAGCCATCGGTATTGTTGAAGGACTCGTTACTGCCGCCGTCGTCGGGTTTGTGTGGAAAGCCCGTCCCGAAATTATGGAAGGCCAGGCCCAAGTTGCCGGCGCGGTTTCCATTAAAAAAGTAATTACCGGACTGGCAGTTGCGGCAATAATTATAGGAGGCGTTTTCTCCTGGTTTGCTTCGACACACCCGGACGGTCTGGAGTGGTCGATGTTTAAGACTGCCGGCACGGAAGAGCTTGAAGCGCCGGAGGGCATTTACCAGACAATGTCCGATATCCAGGGAAAAACTGCTTTCCTGCCTGATTATAATTTTAAAGCAACAGAAAATAATATAGAAAAAACAGATGCGGCGGAAAGTGAAACAGAAGAAGCATCATGGCCCGCCGTAAGCAGCGGGACCAGCCTGGCGGGGCTGGCGGGGGGAATACTGACCCTCGCGCTGGCAGCAGCCACAGGNTTTTTCATCAATATGCTCAAGAAAAAAAAGAACGCGGCAGGTATCGCTTAAAATTTCCGGGGNGGGGCGGATACCCCCGCCGTAATTTTGTTTTGGGGATTCGTTGAGACATGTCCAACATTACAGACTCAATATACAAAATGCGTTTTCTGGACGAAACGGCGGATAAAAGAACACCGGTGCATGATTTGCATCCCCTGTCAAAGCTGCTTGTCACCATCGCCTATGTTACTATTGTAGTTTCTTATGGAAAGTATGATGTCAGCAAGCTGCTGCCCCTTGTATTCTATCCTGTCGTTATTCTGTTTTCAGCGGAAATTCCCCTTCTCCCGCTGCTGAAGAGGACCCTGGCGGTTATGCCGCTCGTTATCGGCATAGGAGTGTTCAACCCCGTTTTTGACCGGGAGACTATAGCCGTAATTTTTGGCCTGCCGATTTCGGGAGGCTGGATTTCTTTTATTTCACTGCTTTTAAAGTGCGGACTGACGGTGCTGTCCGCACTGCTGCTGGTGGCGACAACAGGCATGGAGAGAATTTCATTCGCGCTTAGAATGCTTTTTGTTCCACGCATATTTGTGATGCAGCTTATGCTGACCTATCGCTTTATTTCGGTCCTGCTGGAGGAGGCCGCCAATATATGGAATTCTTATACGCTGCGCGCGCCGCGTCAAAAGGGAATCAGCCATCAAGTATGGGGTCCGCTGTTAGGACAAATGCTGCTGCGGACTTACGACAGAGCGCAAAGGGTTTACCAGGCCATGGTCCTGAGAGGCTTTAACGGAGAATACAATACCGGAAGCGCAAAACAATTTTTATTGAAGGATTTTTTGTATCTAGCCTCCTGGGTGGCTTTCTTTGCGGCCGCCAGGCATTACAATATTTCTTTGTTTATCGGTTCAATTTTGACAGGAGTGGGAAAATGAGTCACCATATTATTGATTTCGATGAATTGTATTATACATACCCCGACGGCAAACCAGCGGTCAACGGAGTTTCATGCCACATCCGCCACGGTGAATCAGTAGGTATTGTAGGCGCCAACGGCGCCGGCAAATCGACGCTGCTGATGCTTCTTGTAGGAATTCTGCTGCCGACGAAAGGAGAAATCCGTGTCGGTGAAATTCCGGTCACCAAAAAAACCCTGCCGGTAATCCGGCAAAGAATCGGACTTGCTTTCCAAAACCCGGATGACCAGCTTTTTATGACGACAGTATATGACGATGTGGCATTCGGACCGCGTAATTACCGCTTGACGGAACCGGAGGTTGAAAAAAGGGTGATGCGGGCGTTAAAAACCGTGGGGATCGAGCATCTCAAGGACAGGGCTCCCTACAAACTGTCCGGGGGGGAAAAACGTGCCGCAGCTATTGCCGCTGTTTTATCCATGGACCCCGACATCCTGGTAATCGACGAGCCGACAGCCGCCCTCGACCCCAAATCAAGGCGGAGATTGCTCAATCTCCTGAAGGGCTTTACGCATACCAAGCTTATCGCCACTCACGACCTGGACCTGGTGCTTGAAATATGCGACAGAACAATTGTAATCAAGGAAGGCCGGATTGCTTCAGACAGCTCGCCGTTAAAAACACTTGCCGACGCCGCCTTGATGGAGCAATGCGGACTGGAAATCCCGCTGACCCTTCAGAATTGCCCCGTCTGTGGCTCCCCGCCCCGCCGCTGACTCCAATAATCCAATAATCTCCGGTAAAGGTCATAAATTCAGCTCTATTTAATATACATTAAAAGAATAGTTGCTACAGGTTCAGAATTCAGTAGTTTTATTCAGAATACTTCGGGACGATAACCATTCTCTCATTCTGACTCCTGACTTCTGATTCCTGACTCCTGAAATATTACCGGCGGGGGACTTCCTCATGAACGAGCTGAACCGTTTTATCGCCAAGTCGGAAGAATTATACGACCTGGCCGGACGAAATATAAAGCCGGCCATAGCCGTCGTCGGTTCTTTCAACTCGGGCAAATCCACTTTGCTGAACAACCTGCTCGGGGAAGAAATTAGCCCGGTCGGCGCCGTTCCCACCACAAGCTGCCTTTTGTACTTTGACTACGGGGACTCTTTTTCAGCAAAATACACCGGCGCCAGGGACAAATGTGCCTTTACCGACCGCCACGCGCTCGCTTCTTTTTTAGCAGACCGTCAGCCCCGGGGCGGCCGGGTAAATATTGAGATCCCCGCGTCTATTCTTAAAAAATGCCGCCTCATTGACACGCCCGGCATAGATTCTTTTTCTCATGATTCAATCCGCATGGTGGAGCAAGCCGCAAATGAATCCGCAAAAATAATTTATCTCTTTCACCAGCGTGGCATTGAAAACTTTAACCGTCTGTTTCTTAATAAGTTCGCGTCTGTCTGGAAGAATAAAAAATTAAATGACATATCTTTTTGGCTTAACTGTAATCTGGGAAATTGCGACGGCACGTCCCTCGAAACAACAAGGGCGGCTTTGAGAAAAATTTTTTTCAGCCAGGTCAAGCTGAACGCGATAAACCTATTAGACCGTGAGAACATGCAGGCCATGCGCCTCTATCTGGAAGCGGAATTGGCCAAATACTATTTTGACAACCTGGCTAAAAATCTTCAAAAGGTGGACGGTGAAATTCCCGCGAGATTAAAAAGAATCGCGGGAATAACTGACGAGGCGCTCTTCCTGTCCGAATTCTGGGCTGTGCGGGAAACGGCGAAAAAGCTCTTCAACGCTTACCACGCTATGCATTCCATGCCGTTAATTGTCAGAGAAACCGAAGGGCTGTTATGCGCGATTAACTCTTCCAATTTGAACAAGACGGAAAACAAGGCCGGCGGACACCATTACCGGCCATACGCCGGAGGTTTTCAAGAAGGCAGGAAGCTCATTCTGGCCTTAATCAATTCCTTAATGCATGAAAAAAAGTTGGCGGGCTGGCTGGAGCGCCCTAAATTAAGCAAACTGGCCGCGAAAATTGAAGCGGAACGTTTCACGGTAGTGGCCGCCGGGGGCTTTTCCACAGGCAAGTCCACATTTTTCAACGCTTTGCTGAAAGAAGAAATATTGCCCACCGGCAATAGTCCGACAACTTTGTCAATTACCCGCATTTCGCACGGTAGAAATAAAACAGCCACGGTGCGGCTGCCGCTGCAAATAACCCTGCCAATACATGAAAAGATCGGGGACCAAAGCCATCTTTGCGCCGACATACTGGACATACTGGAGAATTATTTGAAGAACAAGGCGCTTGGCCTGGCTTACCTGGAAGCATGCACGGAAGGTCGCTTCAAACAGGTAGACAGCCAGGAAATTACCTCATTAATCAACCAGGTCAGGGAATATTACGCCGCCGGCGCTTTTGCCGGGTCCGCCGGAAAACTGCCGGCGCCTGCCGTTTATAAACCGGTCCTGGTAAAAGGGCTCTTCCGCAAAAAGATACTTCAAAAAGTTCGTTTGACTTTCCAGCACGCGGGCGAGCCTGAGTTTGATCTGGCGAATCCGGCCGTTTTCAATGAATTTAAAGAATTAACCGGAGCGGAAAACGCTTTTCGGGTCGCCGGGATAGATATCCGCCACCCGTCCGAATACCTCAAACTGGCCGATTTTGTGGATACGCCGGGGCTTGATTCCATTCAAAAGCATTATTTCGACGAAATATCCGCCAACATCCGGCAATGCGACGCTTACCTCATTTTTCTAAACGCCCGGCATATCTTGAACGATATGGATAAAAAAAATTTAGAAACGGTATTCTTGCCGCAAATACCCGCGAGTTTTAAGCAGCAGATGCCGGAAAAAGAATTCGAAAAAATTTACTTTGTAATTAATTTCGCCGACGCGCTTACCCCGCACCAGCAGGAAGCGGTAGCCAACTTTGTCCGGAAAACTCTCAGCGCGCCCGCGCAAAACTCCCCGGCCATACGGCATCCGAAAATATTCCTGATTTCCGCCCTGCGGGGTCTCGCTGGAAAAGACCATGGCATGGAAGTTTTGCTCAGAAACCTCGAAGAAGGAATCATGCGCTTCCGCGGCAGGGATTTCTACAGAAGCCTATTAAACGAACTCTACACTATGCTTGACGGTGTTTCCCAAAGGATCAACACTGAGTTGCTTAGTATCGTTCAAACCGGTCACAGGCCAGGCGCAAAGAAACAAAAGCTGAGGCAGGCACTGGAAGTACTGCGGGAGTTCCGCAGGGAGATAAAAAATATTAGAAACACCATATATAGCCTCGGGAGGTTGTAAAAATGGAAAATGCCAGATTACTGGACGAGCGGTTGCGCAAGATCATCAGTGAGGTAAGCGGGCGTACCGGTGGGGAAATTAAAAAAAATTTGCTCCGCGAATTTGAGGCCGGCTTCAAAGCGGCTATGGACAGGCACAGCCACGAGGAAACTATGAGAATACTGGCGCTGTTAAAAAACGCCATTAATAAATTTGATTAAGGAGGAGAAACATGGATTTAAAAATCGAGGGATTGAAGAGTGACAAAACAAGTGATGAGCTAATCGGGCAAATGTTAGCGGACATCTTCACGGGCTTTAAAACCAAAATGGTTCAGCCGGTACTGGAAGAAAACTACAAGATATCCAGTCAATTAAAGGAATTAATGACCCAAGAGCAATTGGAAATGACTGAGTTGAAGGAAAAAATAGCGGAGTTGGACGCCCGGATCCAGCAAGTGCCGTTAGTCATTTTATCGTCTTTCAGGGACGCAATAAGCCTGGCAGGCAGGGAAACCCAAGATGACAGAGAATAATAAACAAGCCGCATTGATAGACTCCCTGGCCGATACTATTAAGACCAGAATAATCCTTCCCGCCGAGGAGAACACCTCTTTCTTGCATGGCGAGATTGAACGGGTAAATGAAAGGATTTCTTTTCTGGAAGAAACCTTGTCGGCGCTGACGTCCGCTTTAAGCAGGACAAAACTGGCGGTATCGATATCTTTATTGGGTGTGGCTGTATTAGCCGTCATTCAGGTCATTATTTTTTTCAGATAACTAATCGCGGCAGCCGCCGGCGCGGGGCAACTCACTCTTCTCCCGGTCTTCTGCGTCTCCTGATCACTACAGAGACAAAAAACGTGGCCCCGGAAATAACCAGCACTTTGAGGATGAAACCGATTGTTTCGTTTCTAAACACAACTTTTTCTTTTCTCAGCTCTACCTGCGGATCCATTTTCAAATCAAAAAAATTGCCCTTGTCAACTTGAAGCGCCAAGTTATCAAGCTTAACCATCTTCTCTTCGTGCCTGCTTATATTGGTCATATAACTTACCACCTGAATGCAGAGAAAAGCCAGGGCAAACAATATCAACAGCAAACGGGAATAACTGTTCATGCGGCATCTCCTTTTCTTTATTATCTGAGGCCTTCTTGATTTTTACCCGGGCGGCTTCACAAGCCAGGGCGCAGAAAGCGCTCTCGCATGTAGACCACGGGTAATTCCTTCCACCGGTAATGTATGATGACCTGCAGGATTGAGGAAAGACACCCGCACGCGGCAGGTCATCCATTACTGTCGCCGCGTAACCAAGGATGCCCCACGGCAAAGGGTCTCCCCCCGACAACTCCGGCCGCTTCAGCAAAAGAGTAAGCCCAATGTTTCTGCTCGACATCCTGGAAAGTCGGTTCCAGGCTGTTTTTTACCGGAGCTAACCCGCCGGCGGCAACAATAAAAAATATTTCCTTTTTCCGCAAGATTCGTCCGCTGATTGAATATTTTATAACCAATACTATTACTTTACGAAGTCATCATATTTCTATTCAGCAATAATGTTAAAATCCCTTTCAAAGTGTTAAAAAAAGCAATGTTACTAAATTATGTAGGAGAATGCCGGCAGCGGCAGTGAAAGGAGTGCCCCTATGCAACACATCGTCAATCATCTGAACGCCCAATTCAACTGGCTGAAAAGCTGTCAGATTCTTAGTCCGGGCAGCGACGCCGACGGCGCCATCAAGAAGTACCCGGATCAAGGCTCGGTTATGCCGTACTTTTCCAATTTCGCGGCTATGGCCATGTTGGAAGACCCTTCGTCCCACCCCCTCGTCGAGCGTTATTTACATTGGTACTTGCGCCACCTTGAAAAAAACGGAACTATGCTGGATTACCATTATGACGATAATTTAAACAGCAAAACTACCTGGCCGGACTCGGAAGATTCATACGCCGGGACCTACCTGTCTCTTGTCTGCGCCTATCACTACAGAACCGGGCAAACGGGATGGATCAGGCAAAACCTGCCTTTATTAAAAAAAGTAGCCGGGGTCATTATTAACCTGATGGATCGGGATGGGCTCACCTTTGCCCTGGCCGGCTACCGGGTAAAATATCTGATGGACAACTGTGAAACTTACCGGGGGTTGAAAGATTTCGCAGATCTCCTTTATTATTTGGGTGATCAGGACAGCAGGCGCTACCGGGCTAAAGCCGATGCCATCGCCTCGGGTATAGAAAGATCTCTCTGGAATTCGTCCGGCAGGTGTTACCATGCCAGCAAAATCGGCCTATTTAAAAATAAGGTTGATTTAAAGAAATTCTACCCCGACGCCGCCTGCCAGATATTTCCGGTGGTATACGGGCTAATCAAGCCGGACTCAGAGCGCGCCGTCCACCTTTATAAAACTTTTAACAGCAGCCAACCGGACTGGGTCAATATCAAGCCTCCGGACTTCCCGTGGATGATCCTTGGCTACTACACCTGCCTGCACGGCGATCACGAGCGCGCACTCGAGAAAGTCCTGCAGGGCGTTGAATCTTATATTGAACCAAAATCGGGGTACTGGTATTGCGGCGAGTCGGCTTTTTTCATTATGACCTGCGCAAAGCTAATTCAGCTCAGAGGAACCGGCTTTCACGCACAAACCGTCTTCCGGCCGGGTCCTTTATAATAATAAGCTTCACTAACAGGCATAATATAAAAACTACAATATTTATATGGCGGTGAAAAAAATATCCAGTCTAAAGACCCAGCCGGAAATGCCTGAAGCAATCGTCGGAAACTCCAAAATGCTGGCGTCTCTAAGAGAAAACGGTGAGATATTCAGACTTTTCTGGCCTCAAATTGACTATGGCCAACACCTGGGACACTTTTGGCCGGGGATTAAATTGTTTTTACCGGAGGGACAAAGTTTTACCAAATGGTTTCATTTAAATATATGGCAGTCGTCTCAACGCTACCTGGAAAACACCAATATATTAGAAACCGAAATGTGCAGCCGGACGCATTATTTTAAAGTTGTCCAGCAGGACTTCGTTCTCCCCGACAGGGACATCCTGGTGCGGCACTACACCCTGACAAACCACGGGGAAAGAGAAGAAAAACTGACTTTTCTGGTTTATTGCGCTTTTGATCTTGATGAGTCGACTCATTACGACGGCGCCTACCTTGATTTTTGCAATCATTCTCTCATCTTCTTCCGGAGAAATATATACCTGGCCGTCGCCGGGTCCGGCTACCCCCTGAGCGGTTATCAGTGCGGCAGGCGCTGCACGCATTCCGATCCTTTCCAGAATGCTTCAAGAGGGGCGCTGCGAGGAGGCAGCGACAATATCCGGCAAAGCGCCGCCAGCTTGGATTGGGATATGGGTGATCTGCCGCCGGGCGAGTCAAAAAATTTTACACTATACCTGGCCGCGGGCGCCGACAGGGACGAAGTGATCACATTGCTCGCCGGGGCCGCCTCGCAGGATGGTCTTGAACTGCTTGAGCAAACAAAGCAATACTGGCGCGGCTGGCTCGGGAAGGGAACGCGGGCGGCAGGTGAAAACGCGGGCAGTGAAGCAGCCTATGGCAGATCTCTTCTGGCAATGAAGCTGATGTCGAACAAGGAAACCGGCGCTTCAATCGCCGCGCCGGAATTTGATCCATATTATTTACTGTGCGGCGGGTACGGCTACTGCTGGCCGCGTGATTCCGTATTCATCGCGGCGGCTTTTGACGAGGCCGGTTATCATGATATCGCGGCGCATTTTTACAAATTTGCCGGCGCGGTGCAGGAAAAAGCAGGAGACTGGCAGCAGAGGTATTTTACCGACGGCTTAGCCGCCCCCACCTGGGGAAAGCAAATAGACCAGGCCGGCTCTGTATTGTGGGGTTACGGACACCACTACAGTCTTACCGGGGATAATCATTTCCTGGAACAGACCTGGTCCTCCCTGGCGGCGGGCGCCGATTATCTCGCGGGAAACCTGGAGGCCAACGGTCTGCCGTCCCCCAGTTTCGACCTCTGGGAAGACGAACACAGCCAGGGCACTTACTCCGCGGCGGCGGTATACGGAGGCCTGAAGGCGGCAAGTGAAATCGCCATAATTAAAGGAGAGCGGGAGACAGCGCGGCGTTGGCACATGGCCGCTGCAGCAGTAAAAGAAGGAATATTGAAGCACCAGTGGTCGGATAGACATCATAGTTTCATACGCGGCATCAACAGGAGGGTTTGCCAGGATAGCTACCATCACGCGGCTCATGAAGGCAAATTCAGCTATACGCAAACCGATCCGGCGGGTCTCTACCCGACATATTGGGTGGGCGAGGATGAACGGCTGGACGCGGCCCTGCTGGGCCTGACTTTTCCATTCAGCGTGCTGGACGCGAAAGACGAAAAAATGCAGGCCACTGTCAGAGCTATTGAAGAACGGCTCTGGAATCGCGATGTCGGCGGCCTGCGCCGTTATGAGGGCGACAGCTACAGAGGCGGCAATCCCTGGCTGATCACCACCTTCTGGCTCGCTATTTATTACTGTATGCGCGGCGACCGCCACCGGGCTGAAACATTGTACCGCTGGTGCCTGGAACAGGCAAACCGCCACCTGCTCCTGCCGGAACAGGCCGACAAAAACCGCGGCGGCCCGGCCTGGGTGATGCCCCTGAACTGGTCGCACGCGATGCTCATACTGGCCCGGCTCGCCCTGGAGGACAGGCTGAGCATAATATCTATCGCCAAAACATAACACCTGCCCTCGCGCAATGCGCCGGTCACGGGTTCAAATCCTCACTATCAGCTCCAGGAAAATCAAGGCCTCCGGGGTGTTTAAGCCGGAGGCCGTTTGACGCTGCCAAACGGGAATGCCCCTTTAATTGCTCCCCGTTACTTCTTCCCCGTGAAGCTCCCACGGCGTATCGCTGTAATATTCAAGGCCGTCGAAGCTCTTCCCGTCGTTCGACATGGTCACGACAAAGCGGTATCCCTCAGTGTCTGAATAAAACTGGCCTTCCAGCACGTTCCCGGTCACCGTACCGCTGACCATCCAGGAGCCCTGGTCATAGGTGCCGCTGACCTGGCTGCCGCTCTGGGTGAGTTCCATTAAACAGCCGTTGTTGAGCAGCCAGGTGCCCGAGAAGTCCGCCACCTGGACGCCGGCTCCTTCACCGTAGGTAATGGTGATCCGCTTGTCGGTCCCGTCCCACGCCACCTGCGCCCCCAGGTTCTCGATCACGAAGCGCAGGGGCAGCATGGTGCGGCCTGTTTCCGAAACAAACGGCACAACCTCCAGGATCTTTTTCTGGCCGTTGATTTTGGCCTCTTCATTCCCAATCCACAGCTCCACCGAAGTGCCCTGGCAGTTGATGGTCACCTTATTCTCGGCCGCCGTCCACGGTCATCAACGGATTGTCCACCTGCAGGACTATGCTGGAGGCTCCGGCGGTACCGGTTCCCAGCGCCTTGATCTGGTCACTGTCGAGCGCGTAATTGTAAATGCGCAGGTCGTCCATTTTGCCTTGGAAATAACTGCTCGCTCCGCTCTGGATTATCCCGCCTATCAGCACATTGTTGTCGGATGTGATAACATAATTGTCTTCAGGCACCTGCGCAGTCCCCAGCGGCACACCGTCAACGTACAGGTTGATTTCGCCGCCGTCGTTGGTAAAGACCGCGTGGACCCATTTGTTGACCGCGTCCTGCCCCTCGACCTCAACAGACGCTTCCGTGTAGTGACTGTTGTCATAATCGTAAGACATCCACATCTGCAGGGTAGAATCACTGGCGCTTATATCGGAATCATAATCATAGGCGTTGGCGAAATACGTGCTATCCATACCGTTATCAGCCAATTTTGATATGATCGTGCTGTCGGAACCGGGCGCGATCTGGATCCAGGCAGAGATGGTATAGGGCCCGGTGAGGTCCAGTTCAGAGTTGTCGGCTACTTGCAAAAACCCTCCCTTGAACTGGGCGCATTGACCAAATACTCCATCGGCAAATCCCACGTCTCCATTTAGCTTGCCGTCGTTGCCGTTGCCCGAGGAGTCCCTGAAGTCACCGTCAAACTTGTAGTGGGCGATCAGCCCTTTTTCCGGTGGCGTGCCGGTTACCGGTTTTTGTGTGATGCCGCCGGAGGTGATTGTTATACTCTGGGTGGCTCCGTCCCACTGCACCTGGGAACCAAGGCTCTCGGTGACAAAGCGCAGCGGCAGCATGGTGCGGCCTGTTGCCGAGACAAACGGGGCCACGTCCAGGGCCTTCTCCTGCCCGTTGACCCGGGCTGTGTTCTGCCCTATCCACAGGTCGATGCTGGTTCCCTGGTAACCTATCGTGACCTTACTCTTGGAAGCAGTCCATCCCATGGTCCCGCCCATGGCCTCCACGATGGCCCGGATATTTAATGCCGAACAGATCTACCGGCTGGTATGGAATGAAAGCAGTCCTGTTGACTTAAGAATGGTTCCGGTGCATATCAGTAACCTGCGTAAAAAGATCGAGCCGGATCCTTCCCGACCCAGATATATCCTGACAGTTAAGGGATTGGGCTATAAATTCAATGGGGCGCCCGACCAGGGCTCAGTTGATTCCGGGCCGACACGATAACAAACATTGACCGGAAGAAGGAAGTATGTTGGAAAATACTATAACCTGGTATGTACCTACCATATCGGCCCAAATAGTTATTCAAATAATTATGGCCTTGGTCTTTTCATATCTCTATGCCCATGACCGCAAGCCCTTTTTAATTATGTGGGGGGTCGGCTGTTACGGCTGGGTGTTGAAACTATCCTTTGACCTGGCTATTTTTCAGGGGCATGAAACATTATTTTTTCATATCTTCAACCAGTTAGGCTGCATTATCGGGGCCTACTTTCTCAGTTGGGGAACCATTAATTTTACTGGGAAAAGGATGCCTAAACTTTTTTTTATCTGGGTTTGGCTCACTGCCGGTTGGGTCGCACTGTCAGTTTTTCCCAGGCCTCTTTTATCCAGGCTATGGCTCCAATCATACCGTTGGTAGTGGCTATCTATTTCTGGACCGGCTTGGCTTTCCTTAAGGCCGGGAACATAGAAGTCACAGGACAGCGTATTACCGGATGGAG
>JGI11944J13513_1002239_pt1 | contig 13919 bp, 20 predicted proteins | sample TerdegcoTASludge_FD_13513 | JGI IMG/M metagenome (IMG submission 13513) | reverse complement strand
GATGGGATCGCACATCATGGAGGGGCTCAATTCCATCGCGCAGCTCGAGACCGATCTCTTCCGGCTTGCCGTCCACCCCTGGGAACTCGACCGCTACCTCGCCATATACTAAAATTTTTTTCCTTCCTTCTCTTTCGCCGGGACACCCCAAAAACCCTTTTTCCTGGAAAAAAATGCCATGGTCCCGGTTTCCTTGAACCCCGGACGCATCGTTTGCACGCCCGTTGCACCTCCCCTCTCGTCCATGCGGGTAGGCTTTTGTCAGGGTAAAGGACCGGATGAGATACGGTCCGGATGCTTGCCGCCTGCGTTTTCGGGAAAGGTCAGGGAATTTCTCCCGATCTTTCCCTTTCTCCCTGTTTTGTTTATTTTAATCCATTTGGTGTTCTCTCCGCAGAAGAGATCAGTTCTGCTTCTGCCAAATACAAAATATTAATAAATAGTAGAACAAACTTTCTATCAATCAAGTGGAGAGGGAGAAAGGGTACTCCGATTGGATCCCCTACCTTTTCGTTTGATACGAAGGAAAATGGAGAAGATTGAATGGCTCTTGATTCCGGGACGACTGCCTGGTTGCTGATATCAACTGCGCTCGTCATGCTGATGACACCTGCAGTTGGTTTCTTCTATGGCGGGCTGGTACGAAGGAAGAACTTCATATCCATGGTTGCCCTTTCGTTCATCGTCTTTGCCCTTGTGAGCATCCAGTGGGTCCTCATTGGCTACACACTCGCATTTGGCAGTGACATCGGTGGTCTGATCGGCAGCCTTGAGCACCCCGGGCTCGAGGGTATCGGGACCGATCCAGGCGAGGCGGGATACCCGCCGCTTCTCTTCGTGGCTTTCCAGCTCGTCTTTGCGACGATAACGATGGCCATCGTGACGTCTGGATTTGCCGAGAGGGTGCGGCTGTCGGCATTCGTCCTCTTTGCCCTCCTCTGGACGACGCTTGTCTACGACCCCCTTGCACACTGGGCATGGGGTGGTGGCTGGGCTATGGGAATTGGTTCGCTTGATTTCGCAGGCGGAACAGTGGTCCACATCAGTTCCGGGTTTGCAGCCCTGGCTGTCGCCCTCGTGATTGGAAAACGGACGGGCTTTGGCCAGTACACCATGGAACCCCATAACATCCCGATGACCCTGCTCGGGGCAGGACTCCTCTGGTTCGGCTGGTTCGGGTTCAATGCAGGATCGGCACTTGCTGCCGATGGACTTGCAGCCAGTGCGTTCATCGTGACGAACACGTCGGCTGCGGCCGGTGCCCTTGCATGGCTCTTTGCAAGCTGGATCCGGGGCAAGCCAAGTTCGCTCGGCATGGTGAGTGGCGCCATTGCAGGTCTCGTTGCCATCACTCCGGCCGCGGGGTTCGTGAACATCCCTGCCTCCATCGTCATCGGCCTCGTGGCCGGTCTCCTCTGTTACGCGTGCATGCTCTGGCGCATTAACAGGGGTCTCGACGAGAGCCTCGATGCCTGGGCCATCCATGGCATGGGTGGCCTCTGGGGAGCGTTCGCAACGGGTATCTTTGCGGTTGCGGCAGTGAACGGGCACTCCGGCCTGATCGAGGGGAACGTCGACCAGTTCATCGCGAATGCAATCGGAGCGCTGGCAGCCCTTGCTTACGCCTTCGTTGTAACATACATCCTCGCTCTCGTCATCGACAAGACGATCGGGCTCCGTGTATCCGAAGAAGAGGAATACGTCGGTCTTGACCTCTCCCAGCACGGGGAGAGGGTGTGAAGGAGTTGCTACCCATGATGATGATCTGCGCGATTATCCGGCCCGAGAGACTCGAATTTGTCAAGAAAGATCTCGAGAACGCGGGAATATTCGGGATGACCGTCCTCGAAGTGGAAGGGAGGGGAGACCAGAAAGGAATCAAGCTCCAGTACCGCGGGGGAACAATGAACGTTGACCTGATCCCAAAGATCATGATCGAGGTGGTCGTTCCGGATGAGAAGGTCAGGGAGACCGTATCGATACTGTCAAACGCAGCCCGTACCGGAAAAGTCGGGGACGGCAGGATCTTCGTGCTCCCGGTCGCGATGTCATTCAGGATCCGGACAGGGGAAGAGATCCTCTGAACCTTTTTCCTCTTTTTCTTTCCCAAGGAATTATTCCTTTCAATTCCGAACGTCACCCGAAAGTTATTCGGAAAAAAATCGTAATATTTATTTCTTTTCCCCTTGCATCTTCAAAAGTTTGATCCGGGCGAGAGATGACAAGGGAAGTTCCCATCCCGTTGCCACCATCCTCCTTGTAGCAATCACGATCCTCCTTGCCCTGCTCGTTCTCCTCCTCTGCCCCAGCCTCCAGTTCGATTTTGCGGCAGTGACAGAGACACCCTCCTTTATCGAGATCCATCGTGTCAACCATACAAACGAGCAGGGAAACCTCACCTATGACTCCCGGGTTGTCCTCCTTCACAATGGAACGATACCGTATTACAACGATAACCTGACTGCAACATTCTACCGGAACGGGACCAGGCTCTCCTGCACCATCGAGACTCTCAACGGTCATAACTTCATCAAGACGCACCATTTCGGCATCCAGACAATGGGGGGTCTCGGGTGCCGGCAGGAGAAGTGGAACCCGGGAGAGAAGATAGTCTTTGATTTCACGGACGGGACATTCCACCCCGGGGATACGATAACGGTCGAGATCTACCAGAAACCAAAAAATACCCTCATTTCCCGGTATACCAGGACCGGATAGGAAAATTTCGGGGATACGCCCTCCCGGCCAATCCGGATGGGACAGGTTTATTCCCGTGAAGGAGAGAATGGGGCATGTATGGACCAGGAACCAGTACATGACCGGGAAGCAATCCTGCGTATGACATCGAAAGCAATTGACATCCTCAACAGGAGGTTTCACAATGCGCAGGGAAACGAGATTGTCCCCCTTGCAGAACAGCTGCGGGAAATGGCACGCTTCCACATGGAGCTGAAGGAGAAAGGAATTGATACTGTCTAGATCCCGGGGAAAGCCGTGGAAATGAAAAGAGCCTTTGGGGGGAATCGAACCCCCGACCTACACCTTACCAAGGTGTCGCTCTACCGACTGAGCCACAAAGGCACGATGTGAGAACAATAGTCGACGTTTACCGTTTAAAAGGTTGCGGAAAAGCACGACCCTTTATCCTGTTGATACCCATTTCTTCTGTCCCGGGGAAAACCTGATCCCATCAGCGATCTGTCACGTCGCCAGACGTTCGAGTGCCCTGATACTTTTATCGGTCCCCTCGAGTGTCGATACCTCTATCACCGGGACAGCACCGTCCCTCCTGACTGCCCTCATGACAGGAACAAAGTCAATGGTCCCCTCCCCTACGGCAAGGTGCGAGTCCTCGCGGCCATCGTTATCATGGATGTGGACATGTGCGATGCGTTTTTCAAGAAATCCCGGGAGGCAGTGATTGAGATGTGCATGACCCACGTCGAGTGCAAGGCCAGTAAATTCTATGATCTCGACTTCCGAGGGGATTCGGAGGAAGAAGTAGTTCCAGTTACCCATGTTCTCGATATAAAATGTGACCCCGGTCTCGACTGCATGCTCTTCCAGTTCCCGGATCGAGGTTTTCATCTGGCGGAGGGCCTGTTCCCTCTCCTGTTCCCAGGCAAAGTATCCGGGATGGATGACAACGCCTGCTCCTATCTCCCCGGCGATATCAAAACAGTCCCCGATAACCTCGACGCTTGCCCTCCGGATGGGTTCGAGGAGGCTTGCGATATTGACACCCCGGGACGGTGCATGGAGCACGTACCGGAGAGAGAAGGAGTCGAGGGTCTCGGTGGACCTGATGTGGTGCGGGCCATCGTCCATTATCTCCACGAGGTCCGTCCGGAGCGAGAGCTCTTCGAGGGCAAAGGAGAGGGGGTGGTCGTGGAGACAGAACGTGGAGATCCCAAACATACCAACCTGTCATGTGAGGGAAATGAAATAGGTTGTGATAGGGGTGGCTTTCCGGCGTTACTCCTGCCGCGACCTGATATGGACGTCCATCTGCGGGAAGGGGATCTCTATTCCCTCGCGGGCGAAACGTTCTGCAATCAGCATGTTCAGGCTGTCCTTCGTCTCGAAGGTGAGGGAGAAGTCATTGATCCAGACGACAAGCTGGAAATTCAGGCTCGAAGAACCGAATTCGAGAAAATAAACGACCGGCTCCGGTTCGTGCAGGATGAACGGGTACTTCCCTGCTGCCTCTCCTGCTATTGCAAGGAGGACTTCTTTTACTTTCTTCACATCGGAGCCATAGGCAACGCTGACGGGGAGCCTGACCTTTATCTTTGGCTCAGGCAGGGCATAGTTCACAACGTAATTGTTCACGAGCTTGGAGTTCGGTATCGTGACGATCTGGTTATCCAGAGTCCTGATACGCGTGCTACGGGGGCCGACATGGATGACATCCCCGTAGTACTGTTCGATCTGGATGCGGTCGTTCAGGCGGAATGGCTTGTCGATTGCAATCACGGCCCCCCCGAAGAAGTTCGAGAAGATATCCTGGGCTGCGAGTGCGAGTGCAAGCGTCACGATCCCTGCCCCGGCAAGCAGGGGCGTGATATCGATCTCGAGGGTATGGAGGATGAGGAGGAATGCTGCAAACCAGATGAGGTACTTTGTCACGATCAGCCCGAGGGCCACCATCCGGTCATCGAGGTCGGTGCTTGTTGCGGACGCAAGCCTGTGCCCATAGATGCTGATGAAGTTGTATGCAAAGCTCGAGAGAGCCCACGCGCCGAGGATGATGTAAATCGCATCGAAATACTTGCTGTCCACGAGCCATTCGAGGGAGGGAGGCATCTCTGCGACCTGGAGGGCAAAGTACAGGGCAACGATGAATGTCGCGATGACTGCAGGAGTCCCAAGTGCTGCAACGAGAATATCATCGAGCTTCGAATCGGTCTTGTCAGCTTTCCTCTGCAGCCAGCCAACGCAGAGAAAGAGGATTAGGGCAACGATTGCACCGATGAGGAGGATCAGGGCTGCAAGAAGGTTTCCCTCGAGACCAAAAAGCGAAAAATCGATGGATTGAGCTGGAATACCACTCCCGTCTCCTGACATATCAGTATCATTATCAGCCCAAATACTAAATAATTCCCTGAAATGGCCTCCTTGGGTAGGGAAATATCCAGAAAACTGGACGAAATTGTCGACCGGGATCTCACGTTCATGCACATCTGCGGCACTCACGAGGCAGCAATTTCGCGGGCCGGGCTCCGCCGGGTGCTGCCGCCGCAGCTGAAAATTGTGATGGGGCCGGGGTGCCCGGTCTGCATCACCCCGCAGGGAGAGATCGATGCAGCACTCGAACTTGCCGCCCGGGGCTGCACCATTGCCACGTACGGCGACCTCCTCCGCGTTCCCGGGAGCAACGGCTCCCTCGAATCATCTGGCGGAGATGTCCGTGTCGTCCAGGGCGTGCATCGCGCGGTTGAGATAGCGAAGAGCACCGACAGGGAAGTCGTCTTCATCTCCGTTGGATTCGAGACAACTGCTCCGACGGTAGCAGCAACGATCCTCTCGAGACCTCCAGAAAATTTCAGCATCCTCTCGTGCCACCGTCTCGTTCCCCCGGCCATGCGGTGGCTGCTCGAGCAGGGAGAGGCCCGTCTCCAGGGATTCCTTCTGCCGGGCCATGTCTGCACGGTTGCAGGGTACCAGGAGTATGAACAGTTCCCTGTGCCGCAGGTCGTTGCAGGGTTCGAACCAGAGGACATCCTGCTCGGGCTCCTGATGCTCGCAGACCAGGTCAGGAAAGGAGAGGCAAGGGTCGAGAATGCCTATCCCCGTGCGGTCACCCGCGAGGGGAACAGGAAGGCACAGGAACTGATGTCCGAGGTATTCGAGCGCGTCGATGCCGAATGGAGGGGATTCCCGGTCATTCCCGGATCGGGCCTCCGGCTCAGGCCGGAATTCGAGCAGTACGATGCCCAGAAAAAATTCGGAGTCACGTTCCGCCACGTGAAAAAGCATACAGCCTGTCTGTGTGACAGGGTTCTGAGAGGCCTTGCATCACCGACAGACTGCCGCCTCTTTGGCACGGCATGCACACCGCGGACGCCTGTCGGACCCTGCATGGTCAGCCACGAGGGGGCCTGCAGGATTTGGCACACCTATCACTCTCGCAAAGAGTGACTAATCCCTTTTTTCCTGGACCTGGCCATGAGCGAAGGGGAGAATTGTCCGCGAGGATCCCACTCCCCGTCGGAAAACCTATTTACCCGAGAAAGCGCCACTATATACAGTCCAGCCCCGGTAGGGTAGTGGATATCCTGGGAGCCTCCGGAGCTTCCGACCCGGGTTCAAATCCCGGCTGGGGCGTCCATTTTTCATGCCTTTTCCGCACTCGTTCCTGCTGGTTTTCTGACTGGTCCGGGAGAAGGGATCTCCCTCCCCCGGGCATTTTCATAAACAAGGCGAGTCAATCACTCCATGAAAATCGTGCAGCCCGATGGTATACCATGAGAGAGATTTCGCAGATAACCGGAATATACAGGAATTACCTGGAGAGGGTGATTGAAACCATAGGGAAGGGAGAACGGGAGATCCAGCTCCTCTCTCACATGATCGATTCTGCAGATGCCATCCATATATTCGGTTTCGGGAGGAGCGGGACTGCGGCACTTGCGATGGCCATCCGGTTGCGCCATTTCCTCGCACCCGGAAAACAGGTCTTCTGGCTTGGTGACGATGTCAGGGATCCGATCCGGAAAGGTGATCTCGTCATACTCTTTTCCGGCTCGGGAACAAGGGGGGAGGTCCTTTTCTTTCTGCAGAAAGCCCGGGATACCGGAGCCTGCTGTTTTGCTGTAACCAGCTCCTCGGGGTCGGATCTTGCAGAGGGGGCCCTCCACTCCCTCATCCTGCCGCCGATGGAGGAGGGAACCGTGTATGGTGGCGGGGATTTCGAGACCGCTGCATGGATCTTCCAGGAGATTTTCCTGACTGCATATGGCAGGTCACATGATATCCCGGATGAGAAAATTTCGCTCAATCATGTCTGACATTTTCGTGCTTCCTGCCATACCGGTAGAAAAAACAGGCCCCCCATTCCTGTTTCTCTCCGGGCTTTAAGTCCTTTAAGCGGGAATCTGCATGATCCTCGCAGACCTTCGCCGCACAACACCCGAAAGCCTGTATCCCGATTGCTGTTTTGCCGCAGATATCGCATTTTTCCGGGCTTTCCACCATTTTTTCCATGTCCTGTTCTCACCTCCGGGAAGGTACCGGCCCGCCCGTGTCGTTCCTTCTCCCCGGCTAACTTGGTCAATGACATAATCTTTATTAATTTCGGATGCGATATGTGCCATGCTGGACAGGTGGCCCTGGAGATCATCCATGATCACCGATTTACTGTCTGGCACCCTCCATGTGGACGGATTTGCAGCCCTCCACACCTTGAATGGCCTGGTCATCCGGTATCAACTCCCCAAGAAGACCGCACCGGGTACCTCGCGGTCGATATCCGGATGACCCTGGCTTTTCCGGAACTATCATCAGTTCCCTGTGGTGTTTTCTCATCATTCACAGCTTATCCTTTCATCTTTCGGGAGAGAGCGTATTCCTGTATCCATTCTCTAAAAAACGCCAGTTTCAGGGGACCCCTCCCCCCTGTCACCGTCCCATGAAAAAATGAGAGGATCCAGGGACTGGAGGATCGAGAGGATGAGGATGCAGCAGAATTGCATGATGAGAGACTGAAATGCCAGCGCGGCAATTTTATTCGAGTAGCCTGACACCATCATGAGGAGCCCTGCGAGAGGGTAGCAGGCTCCGAGTCCAAGAACGGCTCCGGGAACCCATTTTCTCCCTGCCACAAGGTATCGCGCAATGAGGCCCGTAAAGATCCCTCCGAGGGTATAGAGCGGGACATGGATGGAGGGTTCCGGGCCTCCGGCTCCGGCAAGAAACCCGGCGATTCCCCCTCCCGCAGGGCCCGCAAGAGCACCTGCACAGGTGACAAGAATATCACGGGGGTCAAAGATTGGGGCATTTCCAAGGGTTAACTGAAGGGAAAAATATCCTGTGATAAAGGAGCATATTCCGAGGGTAAGAACGACTCCTGCCCTTCTTCCAAGATGGGAATCGCATATTCTGTTCATTCTCTCTATCCGTTCAGCTGACGAACCTGAAAAACATTGGGTTTTTTCGAATCATACCCCTGACGGATTGCGTTTGCCTGTCGTTTTATTTATCGTTCGTGTACTTTTTCAAGGGGCATCCATATTTTTGGTATCAGCACCCCTATGGGAGAGTAAAGAGATATTCTGGGAGAGGAATTTCCTGTGCCGGTCCCCGAGAAGCTGCTGACAGAGAGGCTCTGCCTCCGGCAATTCAGCATCCAGGATGCCCTGCCGGTCACAACCCTCCTTGCAGACCCCGCAATCGCTGCAGGTGTCCTCGAGATCCCATTCCCCTACACGCAGGATGATGCACGGGAATGGATCTGCCGGCAGGAGTCCGAGCGGGACAGGGGAGTCGGGTACACGTTTGCTGTCTGTGAACGAAGTTCCGGGGACCTTGCAGGGGCTGCAGGGCTCCGTGTCAATCCCGCGCACTCCCATGCAGAACTTGGATACTGGATCGGACGCCCCTTCCGGGGACGCGGGTACGCACGGGAAGCAGCATCCGCGCTCCTCGAACTCGGGTTTTTCGGGCTTGGCCTCCACCGGATATACGCGCGCCACCTCGCCTGGAACCGGGCATCGTCCCGCGTCCTTGCAGGTATCGGTCTTGTGCACGAGGGCACATTGCGGGGTCATGCCCGCAAGTGGGGATCGTTCCATGATATCGAGGTCTACGGCATCTGTTACGATGACTTCTGCAGGGAGCACTGGCAGGAAAAGGGGAGAGCCCCCGTGATCCTGTGGGAGAGAGAGGAGGACCCTGAATGAGAGGTCAGTTTCCCGTCCTTGTATCGGTACCCCATGGAGGGACGCTTGTTCCCCCGGAGGTGGAAGAGAGAGTGGGACTGAATCTTTCTGCACTCGCGTACTATAGCGATCCCGGAACAGAGAGAATCTATGACATGGAAGACATGGTGCAGGCCTTCATGGTATCAGGAGTCTCCCGCGTGATCATCGACCTCAACAGGCCACCCTACCATCTCCCGCCGCGGTACCCTGACGGGGTTGTCAAGACGAAAACCTCCCTCGGCCAGGCTGTCTGGAAAGGGGGGAGAGAGCCGGACCTGCACTGCGTGCACAGGCTCCTCCTCCGGTACTACTTCCCGTTCCACGCGGAGATTGATCGTCTCCTCCTTTCCCGGGACATCAGCGTTGCTCTGGACTGCCACGCAATGGTTCCTGTCGGACTTCCCGGACAGCCGGACGCAGGGAAGAAGCGCCCCCTTTTCTGCCTCTCCAACAACGGTGATGAGAAGGGTCATGCACGGCCGGGGGCACTCCCGACCTGCCCGGCAGAATGGATCCGGGCTCTGGAGGAGACGATACGGCGACACTTCCCCGGTCCGGGTTCCGTCGAGATCAACCACCCCTTCCATGGTGGATTCATCATGAACGCTCACTTCTGGCACACGGGAATCCCATGGATCCAGGTCGAGATGAATCGTTCCCTCTACGAATCGGATGAATCAGGTCCCCAGAGGGGATCGATGGTTGACGAAGGGAAGATTTCCGAATTGAATGGTATACTGAGGGAGATCCTATCAGAATGGATCGGCGATATCCGGGGGAGTGAAACATTTCCGGAAGGATTCGGAAACAGGGGGTAATGAGTCCGATCAGAAACCTGTGCGACCTGATGGAGAAGGAATCTACCAGATCGATGACCGGAGCCATCCTGCCCCTGAACCTGCAGGAAGAATCATTGAGTCAATAAGTTCAGATCGGGGAGGGAAGCATCGTTCTAATATATCTCTTCCACGGGACCAGGCATTCCTTTGCCAAGAGAAGAACAGGACAGCTGTTTTCGAGGGAGAACGGGCATGAGAATTATCAACGGGAGACAGAGATCGCGTCCGCGTTTCAGAACGCGGGACAGGTGCGAGCGGGAATACATGCAGGTTCGGGACAGGTTCGTCTGGCGGAAGAAGGGTTATCTCCAGTAACACCATCCCTCTTCCCTCTCACCATCGCAGCAGAAATTTTTCGCGAAAATATCCCTGGAGTGTCCACGCGCTGGTGAGGGTGCTGATTGAATCATTCCGGCACTCGCTCTGTAAACCTTCATACACGAGGAATTTTTGTGATAGTTGAAAAAAGGTCAATTAAAGGCCAAAAAACCGTTCCCAGACAGATTTTTTCGTCCCATGGAAGATTCGCGACTCGTCACTTCCTTTCCTGATGTCCTCGATCGTGTATACAAGGTGCGGGTACTCCTCCGTGAGAACGGCGAGGAGATCCTTTGCATTCGCCCGCGGGACAACCATGAAGAGGACTGCGACAGGGGAGGAGAGGTACCCGGTCCCGTCGAGCCGGGTGATTCCATAGCCCATCTCTCCAAACCTCTTCATGAGCGGAGCAGGATCCCCGGGGTAAAAAACCCTGACGACAACGGACCCGATGCTTATCCGGTCCTCGATCTGCATCCCGATGACCGTCCCGATGGCATACCCGGCGACATACGCCACGAGGCCAAGGATATCCCGAAGGTTGGAGAAGACGAGCCCCGTCGAGAGCAGCCAGATCGCGACCTTGACGACCCCTATCCCTGCCGCAAGGTTCGTATGGCCCCGGTTGATGTAGATCGTCCTGATCGTCTCGAGGCTCGTCTCGATTATCCGGGCAACAAGGATGATCAAAGGGATGAGGAAGAAGAGTTCGGCCATTCTTTCCTGCAAAAGAGAGTGCTGCAGGCTTGATAATGAAGATATGCATTCGGAATTTCGGGTCGTACTTTCGAGAAGAGAGCCGCCAGGGGGGTATTATACAGATAAAGCTGTAAAATTGAAGATACCCTCTATCTACTCATAATTAAGCAAACGGAAGAACACAGGGTAATGAATAGTAAAGAAAGAATAGTCAATTACATTAACGCTAACGAAGAGGGAATGAAGAATGTTATCACCTGGTATCAAAACGAGGTGATGCAGAGAGAAGCAGACGAGCAGGCCGGGGCTGGGAAGTATGAAAGAACAGGATTAAGACGTACATACAGGAATGGGACCAAACCTCGATCTCTCAAAACACAATATGGCCCAATAACCCTCAATAAGCCCTTATTACGAGATATGTCATTCAAAATACAGGTAAGGATTACGATTATCCCCACATTATTTAAATAAGATGTCAAACTGTTCCCGAATACCCACGAATTTCTCCCCTCTTCTCTTTAATCTCGCCTAAATCCCTTGATTTTCGGTCCTTTTCCCTCTCTCTTCAAAAGCTACCGCTAGGAGAAGGACCTATGTATAGCCCGAAGCTGCTGGAGATTATACGAGAAACAGCAGAATAGCATTTTCACATGAACTCTTGCACAGGTGGTAACGAGTGCATGATCTCCATCATATACTCTCTTAATCACGGCAAATGGTCGTTCCACGAGTGCTCTGACCCGTATAATTGCCCTATTTCTTCGCTCCTCCTTGATTGACAATGGATGTCCCCGGACCCCGCGGTGCATCGTTTTATCCAAAGATGCCTGAGGCTTCACACCGAAGTACCCTTTGTCCCGGTAGACCGTCTCTCCCTCCCGGGAGAGATCCACCTGGCTATCGTGAAGCGATGCGGTGGTAGTCATCAACCTCCGCACGAACTGGTGCTCCCTGTCGACGAGGATGTGCAACTTGTAACCGAAGTATGACTTCTTCCCTTTCTTTGCCCTGGTGCCGTCACGGCTCCTTCTCGTCTTCGCTTCCTCTCCCCGGGGAGTATCGGAAGAGGTATGTCCCGGATCCGAGGTAATAAAGGTCGCGTCCTGGATCACCCCTCTCTTTATCCTGAGACCCTTTGTATCGAACTGAGCTTGAAGCTGATCCCAGACTGCCTGCTCCTTGCCTGCCCTGATCAGACGTTCCCGGAAGTACCACGGCATAGAGTGATCTGGTATCTTCTCTGGGAACCCCAGGAACTTTCTGAATGAGATGCGATCGGTCGCCTGCCTCTCCATCTCCTGATCCGATAAACCGTAGAACGATTGGAGTACAAGCATCTTCGACAGAAGTATTTCATCGGTGTTTGGTCACCCGCCGATCTCATCGGTGCTCCTGTAGAGATTGCGCAGGATTGATCTGAATGACTCCCAATCGATGAGGGATTCAAGATCTGAAAGCTTGTCTCCGAGTCTCTGGATGCGCTTGTACTCCTCGTTCAGGGCGAAATCGGTAAGGGTATTCATTATTCAGGAATCGACGAGCTGAGATAAAGCTTTTACGGTTTGAGCCGGGGTTTATCGCAATTCTCACATATGTATACACGTCGTCGTTGAATACACTTATGTAACGGAAATGTCAACTACACTATGGTATTACGGAAATGCCCCCTATTGAAGTACATCGGAATGTTGAGAAAACCTTCATAAAAAGCGCACGACGAAAGGGTATTACAGTTCAGGAGAAAGAGCCGGGGTCCCGCGCTGAGCAACTCTCTGGCATTCTTAAAATAAAAGATCCGCGGATTATCGAAGAGATCGCCGAAAGTGATCTCCTTGCATAATCTTATTCAGATTCCCCCCGATACCCGGGCCATTTTTGATACAAATATTCTCGTCTACTGGGTCACCGATCATCCCCGTTTTGGGAAACATTGCACAGAAGTAGTGCATCGGGTTGAAAAAGGAGATATCCAGGGAGTAATTCCGGCTATTATTCTGAATGAACTCCTCCACCGTATCATGATTGCAGAGACGATTGAGAGGGGACATGCACGCAGCTCCCAGGACGCAGTCAAGATATTGAAAGATGATCCTTCTATTATCAAGGAAATGACTATTGCAGGGACCGTGTACGACACCCTGCCAACGATGGGATTTGAGATGATCGAGGATGAACGGGGAATCTCAAGTCTCACGTATTATTTTTCAAAAGAACTGTGCCTGATGGCAAAGGATGCAGCAATTGTGGCGTATGCCCACAAATACGATATATCTCATATCGTTACGAATGACCGTGATTTCCAGCGGGTCCAATGGCTTACCTGCTGGAGTCCGTAAAAAGATAAGAGAATCATCCATCCCTCCCCACAAACACCGATGCCTTCCTCGCCCTCCCCTCCAGCACATCCATCACCCTGCTCAACGGCGACGTGTACAAGAGCGGATCAATCCAGACGTTCATCGCCTTCCCCGACATCGAGTGCTTCGCCACTCCCACCTGAGTACGATTTGCCAGCAGCAGGACCGGCACGGTCTCACCGTGCAGGACATCAACCACATCAACAAGCGGGATGCAGAAGCCGCGGTCGTCCAGGTCGGATCGGATCACCAGGTCGTCGCCCTCGATGTAGAGCCGGCCGCACTTCTCGAAGGGTGACTCCGTGTCTTCCGTCACTTTCTACCGGGAGAGGTCGAACGGCTCCTCCTGTAATTCCGGCTCACGTTCAGACGTGATGGAGAGGGGTTCGACTAGGAACCCGGAAGGGGAGCTCTCCGCGAGGACCGGGGCGGTCCCGGTCTCCGGCTCCCCAGCGGGTGCTGCCGCCTCGCTAGTGAAGAACCGAACAATCTGGTTCCAGCCGTCGCGGATCAGGTCGAGCATGTCACCGCCTCCTGGATGATCACGGCCTGGCCCGGTGCGACTGCCTTCCGCATCTTCCTGTCATGGTAGTATCGCTGGTTGTATTCCCTGATCTTGTCCGGGTGGTCCGCCCGGTATGCCTTCTGTCGGGCAAGCTCCTTCTCGTGGTGCGTGTGGTAATACCGCTTCCACTTCGGCAAGGCCTTGCGCTTCTCCTCGCCGATCATCGCAATCAGCCTCGCGATAGTAACGGTCCGGCGTTCCCGGCTGCCTGCATCCG
>JGI11944J13513_1002235_pt1 | contig 13948 bp, 13 predicted proteins | sample TerdegcoTASludge_FD_13513 | JGI IMG/M metagenome (IMG submission 13513) | reverse complement strand
CAGTATATCCCTGCTTGTGGCTGCAATCTCTATTTTTAACATTATGATGATGTCTGTTACCGAACGGATACGGGAAATTGGTGTTCTTCGGAGTATCGGGACACAGAAAATGGAAATTCTGAGGATGTTTGTCTATGAAGCTGCATTAATAGGGATTCTTGGTGCAACACTCGGGATGATTCTCAGTCTTATCATGGGGTATTTTTTTATCCATATCATGATTGGAAATACGAAATATTTCTTCACCTATGAGAGTCTGATCCATCTTCCCTATGCCATGGCAGTTGGCCTTATCATCTGTATTCTGTCCGGCCTGTATCCAGCCTGGCGGGGAGCCCAGATGGACCCGATAGAAGCTCTCCGGGCAGAATAACAAGAACCCACAACCATCTGGTTGAATCTTCCAACCAGTCATATCCTCTATTTTTACATAATAATCCAATGACTTGTCATGTGTACCTGGTTTGAGGTACAGAAAGTTAATCCGGTATTTTCCAATGGAGTATTTCCCCGGTGAGATGTCTGAATCGCTATGATCTGTCTGACTATGTACCCTGCCACCAGGAATCATCCGATCACAAATGAGAAGAACCAATACTCCCCGTATCACATTGGCTCTCCCGTACATCAGACATTTGTCATATGAATGATTTTGTATTTCAATGAAAGTAATCCGGAAATAATTGGATAATACCTGATTTTTCTATAATTTCTTTACTTTTCAAGTATGAAATGGTCATCATTATGGAAAATTTTCAATCGGAACAAGGCTAATTAAAAGAACATATTGGTCTTTTTGTTGATGATAATGAAAATAATTTTCAGATCGCTGCCAAAATTGTTCATCAGGCAGGGTATCAGGTACTTCTGGCATCTGATGGAATGAGAGCAACTGATCATATTACTAAAGAGATGGCGAAGTTTATTGTATAATATTGAATTACTATTCCCTTTTCAGTCTTTTTATCTAATATGCATGGTAAACATCTATGGATCTAACCTTATGACTGTATTTCAGAATCAAGTAGGTAAGACTAACCTCCTCACCCTTTTACCAGATACCATTCAGATACGTCCCTTGAGTACTGAGTATTACAAAGCAGCTGCTCAACTCTATTCGGATGTGTTCATATGCGATGAGCCGACTACCCATCTTCATGCCCCTGATCCATCAGTATTCATCCGGTATGCGGAGATATATGTCAGATTACTCATTCCGAAGAACCTGAGTTTCATTGCCCTGGACAGCGTGACCGGTGATATCATCGGTTTTATCTTCTGTCTTGACCTCAAATCGGATATTACGGATGAAGGGGAGGGGATGGTTCGGTTTCTCTCCCACTTTCATGAGACAGTCCTTCTCATTGATGAACTTGAACGCCGGTTTTTAGAGATTGAAGGACTTTCTGCCGGAGAAGCACTACATATCATCCAGATCGGGGTTGATAAACAATACCGGCGATCAAAAATTGCCTGTTCTTCTTATCCATACTGTGCTGGAGCATGGTAAGAACCTGGGGTTTTCAAAAGTCATTGCAGATTGTACCTCTTCTGCTTCCCTTCAGGTTTTTTCCTCCTGTGATTTTGAACTGGCCGGCTGCATTGAGTATGATACCTGCTGCATCAACGGGGAGCATTTTTTTACCGGTCTTGACGGGGGGATTTCATTGGTCGTAAAAAACCTGGATCCTCTCCACTGAATATGAATCGATACTTATGAGTAGCATGTAGTTCTTATAGTATCATGAGGGAATGCCTATAAAAATTGATGACTTTTTCAGGTTTTTATCATTAAATCAAAGGTCAGATCACTAATATTTTTCATTTTTATTAGGAATCTTTTTAGAAATTGTTGTTCATTATTATCTGAAAATCCCATATGTGTATACTTACCTGTTTTACCTGATCATTAGTCTTGCAGCAATCTGGTTCAAACGATATGCAGTATATTTGGCACTCTTCTTTGGCATGCTTCATATCTTTGTTTTTTTATTTGATTGAGGGTTTTCTCTCATTTGAACCAGTATTGCGTGCCATTATGCTCTGTGTCATCGCATTTATTAAAGGCTCCGTGGTTGAATGTATGACTCATTTCAGAGATGAACTGGCTTTTCAAAATCAGGAACTTGAAACGACGAAAGAAGTATTTTGAATATCAAATAAGAATCTAAACCTTCTTTCATCCATCACACGGCCTGATATTCTGAATCATCTGACATCTCTTCTTGGATACATGGATATATCTGAAGATATAACCGATAATCCTGCCCATCGTGATCTTATCAGGAAAGAGCAGCAGATTGCTGATGCAATTCGCCGGCAACAGGTATTTACCCGTAACTATCAGGACATTGGTGTGAAAGAGCCGATCTGGCACAGCCTTCCTGATCAGTTTGAAGAGATAGAGAAGACTTTTTGTCATGAATCGATATCTCTTTCCAGTTCGATGGGAATGATTCAGATCTATGCAGATCCATTGTTTCCCCTTATATGCCATAATCTAATCGACAATTCCATTCGTCATGGGGGGAAGCTTCAAAATATTCTCTTCTCTACCCGAAAAGAAGGCGATAATCTGGTTATTGTGTACGAGGATGACGGTTGTGAAATTCCTGTCGGTGAAAAAGAAAAAATATTTGAACGCGGGTATGGCAAAAACATGGGGATGGGTCTCTTTTTGTCACGTGAGATACTTTCTATCACCGGTCTTTCAATGAAAGAGACTGGTGTATTCGGAACTGGATCGAGATTTGAAATTATTGTTCCTCCGGATTGTTACCGGTATTATTAGGAATCTTCTCCGGTTTGAGTTATTATTTGAAGCGTTCATCAGGTATTATTCACGAATTTAAATCGTCCCTTTTGCCAGACGATCCGAGTTGTAAGGTTTCCCCTGGGCATTTTTAGCCGAATGATCCCTGCAATAACCATCGCCCCTCTTGCGGACCTGCTTCTTGGCAGACTGGAAGAGTTCTGTTCTCCATGATTTCATTAACCGGCGAACAGGGTGTGATGACAAGAACGCGGGAACCTCTCTTTTTGAATGATATACCATAATTTCTATAAAGTTGCTAATCATATACAGAAGTATGTCATGGCATGTCATGGCACGGTGAACAGACATGAAACATTGGGTTCCATACAGCCTGGTAATGAGTATCGTCATTATCGGGGCACTCTTATTCTCCGGGTGCACCGAGCAGCCTGCTTCTGAATCTGCCGAATCGATTAAGATCGGAGTGGTTGCGTCGATGAGTGGTCCGGCGAGTACAACCGGAAAAGACATCTGGCAGTCTGCAGAACTGGCAGCTCAGGAGATCAATGCACAAGGCGGGGTCTTTGTGAAAGATCTGAATAAAAAGATCCCGATTACTTTGGTCCAGGGTGATGATGAGTCAACCCGTGAGGGAGGCATAAAAGCCGTCTCCAANCTNATCACCCAGGATAATGTTGATCTTCTGGTNGGGGGGTACTCAAGTGCGGTTGTGTCAGCCCACCAATCCATCGTTGCCGACAATAAAGTCCCCTATATCATCTCCGGGGGTTCCAGCACCTCAGTATCCCATCGTGATGACATCGATACCAGTTATATGTTCTTCCACCGACCCAACACGGATGATTCAGCCAAAGCCAGCATCCTTTTCATAGATGAAATGGTACGACCGGAGATTTATAAGAAATTCAATCTTCCCGATGACCGCCCGCTCCGGCTTGCCCTTATCTTTCAGGATAGTCCTTTTGGAAAAGGACAACAGGGAGCGGTCAGGAATCTGACACAAGACTTTAACCTCCCGATTGAGATCGTGGCCGAAGAAACGTTCAAGATGGGTGAGTCTGATTTCAGGACTGCTCTGACCTCGGTAAAAGCGAAAAAACCGGATATCATCTATGCGGTCACCTTCCTGAATGAACTGATCCCACTCACCCAGCAGGCCAGACGGGATGTCGGTCTTGATACACTCATCCTCTCAATTGAGAACAATGATGACCCTGATTACTATTCAGGCGTTGGAGAATTAGGGGACTACACGTTGATGGAGAGCAGGTTCTCACCATATGCAATCCCGAAAGGCAGTACTTCTGAAAGAACGAAAAAATTCCTTGAGGATTTCCAGACAAAGTATGGCGGGTTTGCCGGAATGATGGGTGCTGCAACGTATGAATCCGTATATATCGCTGCAAAAGCCATCGAAAATGCAGGAACAGTACAGAAAGATGCAGTCCGGAAGGCTCTTTCAGAGATCTCCATGGACCACATGATTGAAGTGATGAAAGATCAGGTGATCCGGTTCAGTCCTGATTATCAGGAGAGCAGTTTTGACCTGTATGTTGAACAGATGAAGATGGATCCGGCTGTAGGAGAGATCAGACCACATATCGTATGGCCTGAATCAATCCGTGAGACAGGATTTGTGATCCCTGACTGGTATCAGCCAGGATCTCCCTGATCACATTTTTGGAAGAAGGATCACAGGAATGGACCTACATATTGAGATAATCACCCAGGTTCTCTTCTGGGGATTATACACCGGGTGTATTTATCTCCTCCTGGCAACAGGGCTGAATCTTATCTTCGGTGTCATGAAGATTGTGAACTTTGCCCATGGAGAATTTCTTATGCTGGGAACGTACATTACGTTCTTTCTCTTCGTTATGAGCGGGTTCAATCCCTATGTTCTTCTCTGTGCCTCAATTCCGCTTCTTGTGGTGATAGGAGTTATCATAGAAAGGCTCTGTTTCAGACCTATTCTCGGGACTGGAAAACTGAATGAGATCTTCGTGAGTATCGGACTAATTTATATCATTCAGAACCTGGTTGCCAGGATATGGACCGATGAATGGAAGACTATACAGAGTCCGTTCAGAGATATCAGTGTTGTTCTGGGAGTTATTCAGGTCCCGCTTGATTACCTTATTATCATGGCGGTTACGGCTATCCTGCTCATCGGCCTGTATATCTTTCTTCATCACACCTGGACTGGCCGGGCAATCAGGGCTACCAGTCAGGATAGGAAAGGTGCGATGCTGATGGGAATTAATGTCGAGCGGATGGATATGGTAACCTTTGGTATTGGTGCGGCCCTTGCAGGAGCAGCCGGGACACTCTGGGCAGTCAGTGGCCAGGTCTTTAATCCGTATATGGGGTCCATTCCGGCCATTAAGGCATTTGCAATCATTATTCTGGGAGGTCTTGGCAGTATTCCCGGTGCCATTGTGGGTGGGCTTGCTGTCGGTCTTGTTGAGAACGGGACCGCTTTTACCCTTGGTGGTGCATGGAAGGATGCTGTATCATTTATTCTCCTGATCATTGTGCTTATTATCCGTCCAACAGGTCTCTTTGGGGAGGATAGTGAATGATCCCTCCGTTTCTTCAGGAGAGAAGATATCAGTTCGCGGTGCTGGCATTCATCGTGTCTGCTCTTCTTCCGGTCATTGTGGGATCAAACCAGTACTACCGGACAGTTCTTATCCTGATGCTGATTTTTATCATCTATGCGTCAGCCTGGAACTTTCTTACCTTCTCAGGACAGGGCTCACTCGGACATGCAGCATTTTTTGGTCTGGGAGGATATTTTTCATCCCTTATTGCCATTCAATTCGGCTTCCCGCTGATTATCGCAATTTTTGCAGGAGCATGTGTCACAGCCGGAATTGGTGTTCTTATCGGAATGACTTGTGTCAGACTCCGGGAATGGTTCCTTGCCATGGTGACATTCGGGTTTGCAGTCATCATCCAGACCCTTATCGTGATAAGTCAGCTGAGTCCCATTACCGGCGGATGGGATGGGTTCGCAGTTCCAAAGTTTATCCCATCCTCAATCCCGGGCTCACCATTTATTGAATATTATTGTATTCTTGGAATCGCTGCCGGCTCCATTCTGCTCTTTCATCTACTACTCAAATCCAAAATCGGGCTTGCCCTTGCAGCAATTCGTGAGAATGAGATGGAAGCGAAAGCATCAGGGATAAACCCGGTCCCGTTCAAGCTGTTTGCGTTTGGGGTAAGTTCTTTTATCACGGCAATTGCAGGGGCCCTTGAGGTATGTCATTTCGGATACATCTCTCCTGAGATATTCGGGACTGATATTTCTTTCTGGCCAATTATCTATTCGATAACCGGCGGGCTTGGAACACTTGCAGGACCGATCATCGGAACTATAGTTATCAGCCTTCTCTGGGAAGGACTGAATGCTCTTGGCTTTACGTATGAACGGTTTATTGTGATCGGGATCCTGCTCATCCTGACGATCATATTCCTGCCAAAGGGTCTGGTCAGTCTTCCGGAACGATTAAAAAATTTAAAAAGGATAAAAACGGGAGATGAAAAGTGATCACATGCCAAGATATGCTTCTTTTACATGGGGATCATGTAACATCTTGTCTGCAGGTCCTGAGAGGACAATTCTTCCATTTTCAATGATATAGGCACGGTGTGATATCTCAAGGGCCCGTTTTACATTCTGCTCCACAAGCAGGATGGTAAGCCCTTCTTTATTGAGTGCACTGATGGTATCAAGGACAGTATGAACGTATTTCGGAGATAATCCAAGCGAAGGTTCGTCAAGGATGATCATCTCCGGACCAGACATCAGGCATCGCCCAATTGCAAGCATCTGCTGCTCACCACCGCTGAGTGTTCCAGCATACTGGTCCTGTCTATCCTGTAGGATTGGAAAAAGGGAATAGATATACTCAATATCAAAATCCTTGTGATTCATGTAGGATCCCAGCATCAGGTTCTCCCTGACGGTCATCTTTCCGAATAATTTCCTCGTTTCCGGGACCAGGTTCAGATGGTGATGAACAATCTCATACGTTGGAAGTCCGGTGATTGGCATATCGGCAAAGGTAATTGTTCCACTGGATACAGGAACAAATCCCATGATTGAAGAGACCAGAGTTGTCTTCCCTGATCCATTTGAACCGATAAGGGTGACTATCTCTCCTTTTCTGACCTCCAGGCTGACATCCCAGAGAACCTGCAGATGAGAGTAGGAGACGCTAAGGTTTTGAACGTCCAGCACTTAGTGCTCCTGGAAATGATATTGTTCTCCAAGGTATGATTCGATGACTCGCTCATCTGCAGCGACTTCCCTAGGAGTCCCTTCAGCAATCTTTTCACCCTGATCCAGAACAACAACCCGGTCAGAGACTTCCATGATGATCTTCATCACATGCTCGATCATGAGAATGGTCAATCCCTCATCACGAAGGGACCGGATCAATTTGATGGCCTCTTTCCCCTCGCTTGGGGTAAGGCCGGTCATGATCTCATCAAGAAGGAGCATTTTTGGTTTTGATGCCAGGGCACGGGCCAGTTGTGTCTTTCGAAGGTCGATGGTATTGAGGGTACCAAGCGGGCAGTCCATTTTTTCATCCGGAAATCCAACACGCTGCAGACATTCAATTGCTTCCTTCTGGGCCTGCTTCATACCGGGTTTATGCCCGTTTCCATAGAGAGCACTGATCAGTACTCCTTCCTTTGCGGAAAGACCTGGAAAAGAACGCGGGTGCTGAAATGTTTTTGCAATACCTCTCTTACATATGGCATCCAGAGTGAGCCGGGTGATATTCTCCTCTTCGAAATAAATTCCTCCGGCATCCGGTCGGCAGACTCCGGATATCATATTCAGGAGTGTGGTTTTTCCAGCCCCGTTCGGCCCGACCAGCCCAAGGATCTCTCCCTCCCTGAGTGTCATGTCCACATTGCGGACCGCCTGTAGTCCGCCAAAAGATTTGGAGACACACTTCACATTGAGCATATCGATCACCGTGCGATGCTATGTCATGATATATGTTAGCATGTAACATAAATCTATCATTCAAGGACCCACGTGAAGTGCAAAAAAAGTATCAAAAATAATAGATGCTGGAAAAATGTGAAGGGGTATTCAGGTGGTAAATCTACCCATAGATTGGGAAATGCGGTCTATTGATGCAGTTGCATCGGTGATGACTCTGGTTATCTGATCAAGGGCTGCTGAAGCCTCTTCAGTTGCTGCTGATGAATCAACCGCTTCTTTTGCCGCCTGTTCTATGAGATTTCCGAGTTCATGAACGCTGGCGCTTATCTGCTCAACCGATGCTGCCTGTTCTTCACTGGCACCGGCAACTTCTCCAACTCTGATCGAGACATTCGCAATCGCTTCTGCAATCTTGTTAAAGACGGTCAGGGTCTTCCGTACGGCGGTGTTTCCTTCTTCAACATCTTTCAGTGAATTTTTCATGGATTCGGTAACGGCACGTGATTTTTTTTGCAGGTCGGTAATGAGGTTTGCAATCTTTTCTGCAGACTGTTGTGACTCTAGTGCCAGGGATTTTACTTCATCAGCAACAACCGCAAATCCAAGTCCTGCATCCCCTGCACGAGCTGCCTCAATCGCTGCATTGAGGGCAAGGAGGTTGGTCTGGTCAGCAATTGAGCTTATAACATTGACAATGGTTCCAATATCCTCCATCTGCTTTCCTATCTCACCGATGACATGATCAGTCTCATTAAAGGAGCTTGATATCTTCTGCATACCAGCATCTGTCCTTCCGACAAGTTCCGCTCCCTGCCGTGAGAGATCATCAGTCTCCTGGGTGAGATTGGCCACTTCATTTGCCTGGGTTGCAACTGCAGATACGGTGGTTGACAGATCATTCATGGCCTGAAGAACCTGATTAACGCCGGCTCCACTCTTTTCTGACAGATCACTGACAACTCCTGCGTTATGGGCAAGATTTTGTGCACCGGCGGTTACTTCCTCAACACTTGCACTGGTCTCTTCCATCCCGGCAAGGAGTGAATCCACTTCCTTCTTTACCTGCCCGATTGCCCTGCCAGTTTCAATACCTATCTTATTAAGAGAGTCTTTGAATGGTATGAAATCTCCTTTTACTGAAACCTTATCACTAAAACTAGCAGTGAAGTCTCCGAACGCATATGCACCGGCAAGATTCATGGCTTCATTGACCGGACCTATGATGTTTTCAAGGGTGTTGTTGATTCCGGCGATGATCTCACGATATCCTCCTTTAAATTTGCCTGCATCACCGCGAATGCTTAAGTTCCCCTCTTCTGCAGCATGTGCCAGGGTTTTTGTCTCTTCAATCAGATCACTGAGCGTTTCTGCGGTCTCCTTGAGAGCAGGACCAATCTCATCACGATCATCCATGATCGGAACAGAGGTTACTTTTTCTCCTGCGGCAATCTTTTTCATAATCCCGATAACCTCATGCTGCAGGTTGTTTGCAAAAGTATCCATTGTTGAAGCAAGGATTCCTATCTCGTCCTTCCGGTCCATGGTGAGCCGCATACCTAGGTGCCCGTGTCCCATCTCATCGATCATCTCCACGGTTTTACTTAGGGGCCCGGTGATACTCCGGGTCAGGGCTATGGCAAAACCAAGACCGATGATTGCGCCGATGATGGTGACGATAATCATCGTCGTTTTCGCTGCATTTGCGTTATTATCATTATCTTTCTTAATCTGTTCAGCTACTTTCAGGTTAGTTTCCATCAGGGTTTTCAATGCCTCATTACATTGAGTTCGGTAATTTGCCAGAGGGGTTCCTGCGGCCAGAGAACTAATCGCTTCAGGTATTTTATTCTCTTTTATGAGAGCAATAGTTTTCTCAGACTCAACTTTGTATCCCTGGAAAGCAGTTTTAAAACTTTCAAAAACTTTTCTCTCTTCTTCATTCAAATTTAATTTGTCAATAATTGCTATTTGGTCATTCACTGACGCAAGTACACTTGCTGCAGAATCAAGGTTGACGGTACGTTCTTCCGGGATCAGCATACCCTTGTACACATCACCTCTGAATTGGGTGAATGCACCATTAATGACACCAATCTGCTGAATCGGAATTAACCGGTCGTTATACATCTCTTCACTCTTCGCTGCAAGATCACTGATAAAAATAAAACCGGTCCCTGCAATGATGAGCATTATGATAATAGTAAGGATAAATCCGCCAATCAACTTCTTTCCAATCTTCACATTTTCCAGCATTTCGATCACCTCATGATGTTCACTGTGCAACACTAATTTAAATAACCTATGGTAGCCAAAGCCACTTTCCAAATTTTTAAATTACCGTCTCATCGGGAAATGCTTTAATTCCAGAGCGATAGAATTGTGGTATGGTCCGGGATACAGCATCTCATTGCAGGACAGGAATATCTTGGCATTCTCTTTCTGAATATGAGATCTATGAAAAACTTGCAACCGGAGAAAAGGGCCTCTCGAGTCAGGAAGCTGCAACCAGAATTCTGGAATTTGGGAAGAATGAGCTTCCTGAATCGAAAAGGGCATCTGTATTCACCATATTTCTCAGCCAATTCAAGAGCCCCCTCATCTACGTTCTGATAGCTGCTGCCCTGTTGTCATGGTTTCTTGACCACCTGACCGATACGGCGTTTATCACCGTTGTCATCCTTGTGAATGCAGTAATTGGAACGATTCAGGAATGGAAAGCTGAACAGAGTGCAAAAGCTCTCCAACAACTCTTTCGAATCACTGCAGTCGTCACTCGGGACGGGCATGAGATTCGGATTCCTGCAGAGGAACTGGTACCTGGAGATCTGGTCTATCTTGAAGCAGGTACACGGGTCCCGGCAGATCTCAGGATAACTCAGGTTGCCGACTGCTCAATTGATGAATCGGTTCTCACCGGGGAGTCTGTTCCGGTTACAAAAAAGGTGACCACTCTTCCTGAAGAAATTCCCATAAGTGACCAGGAGAATATGGCGTTTGCCGGGACAACAGTAGTCCGTGGTATCTGCCGAGGTTTTATTGTCAATACGGGAATCTGCACAGAGGTTGGAAAGATCGCTGTGGCAGTTGCAGATACCACCCTGTCAAAGCCCCCGTTGATCATCAGGATGGAGAAATTCTCCCAGCATATTGCCGTTGCAGTTCTGGTTGCAACTGCAGTTCTGGGCATCATTGCGGTTTATCAGGGAATGGGAATCATCGATGTCTTCTTCTTTGCTGTTGCGCTTGCGGTTTCAGCAATACCTGAAGGTCTCCCGGTAGCTCTGACCGTCGTTCTCTCAATCGCTGCTCACCGGATGGCCGGTCGGCATGTGATAGTCAGGAAGATGACGGCGGTTGAAAGCCTTGGATCATGCACTCTGATTGCCAGTGACAAGACCGGCACTCTCACAATGAATGAGCAGACAGCCCATATTGTTCTTCTCCCCGGACGGGATTCGTTTCAGGTCACCGGGACGGGGTACACTGGTGAAGGGAGCATCCATACGCACAAAGGAGAACATCTTTCAGAGACTGATCTTCATCAGGTACAGCGACTCTGTCATATTGCTGCTCTTTGCAGCGAAGCTCAGCTGGAGAGAATTGATGAGGGCTGGCATCACTCCGGTGATCCAATCGACGTGGCATTTCTAGCACTTGCACACAAATCGGGTCTTGATACGTCACTGATACAAAAGTCAGTTGAGAGATCGCTGTTCATTCCCTTCGAAGCAGACCGGAGATATTCCGCCGCCGGATTCACCGACTCAACCGAGGAACGGTTTGGTATCAAAGGAGCAGCAGAAGCAGTTCTCCCTCATTGTATCAGGATGAGAACAGCTGCCGGTGATGAGGAGGTTGATCAGGCACTCCTCCTTGCAAAGGCAGAAGATCTTGCAGTGAACGGATACCGGGTGCTCGCGGTTGCTGAAGCAGTTACTCCAGGTATTCCAGAAGATCCCATAAAATCAGGGCTCCCCCCACTTGTATTGCTTGGGTATATCGGGTTTATCGACCCGGTTCGGCCCGATGCTCGAGAGTCGGTTGAGTCCTGCCAGAAAGCAGGGGTTACTGTTGTTATGGTCACCGGTGATCATCCTGCAACCGCCCTTGCCATTGCGAAAACACTGGGGATTGCCGATACTCAGGATCAGATTCTCACCGGAATGGAGATAGATGCACTCGGGTCGGTTGATATACCTGAGTTCTTCGACCTTGTCCAGAAGGCCAGGGTATTTGCACGGGTCACCCCGGTCCAGAAACTCTCCATTGTTGATGCTCTCATCCGGATGGGTCATTTTGTTGCTGTCACCGGAGACGGGGTCAATGATGCTCCTGCCCTTCGGCGTGCCCATATTGGGGTTGCGATGGGGTCCGGTACCGATATTGCCAAGGATAATGCGGCGATGATCATCACCGATGACCGGTTCTCATCAATTGTTGCTGGTATTGAGGAGGGGCGGTTTGCATATGATAATATCAGGAAAGTGACCTATCTGCTCGTCTCAACCGGAGCGGCAGAGGTGATCCTCTTTACCTGCTCTCTTATCGCCCATCTGCCTTTACCCCTCCTTGCAGTTCAGCTGCTCTGGCTGAATCTCGTAACCAATGGAATTCAGCATGTCGGTCTGGCATTTGAACCTGGTGAGAAGGGTGCTATGAACCGTCCGCCACGACCACCGTCACAGGGAATATTCAATCGCCTGATGATCGGCCAGATCCTGGTTTCATCTGTGGTAATGGGGTTGATCGGGTTTATTGCCTGGTACTCCATGATCTCAATCGGTGTTGAGGAGAATACTGCACGAAATCTTGCAGTTCTGCTCTTTGTCCTGCTTGAGAATGTCCATGTGTTTAACTGCCGGTCAGAGTACGTGTCTGCATTCCGGATGCCCCTGTCAAGAAATCTATTCCTGGTCGGTTCGGTAATTGCAGCTCAGGTGATACACCAGGTTGCCATGCATATCCCAATTCTTCAGGATGTCCTAGGGCTTCAGCCGGTCAGCCTGTTTCAGTGGGGAGTGCTCTTTGCAGCTGCCTGTGTGATCGTCGTCGTCATGGAGTTGTTTAAAGTTCTATGGCCACGGGTGGATAAAACCTGTTAATACTCCCCCCTTTTTTAACTATTTTTAGTAAGAGGTCCGATTTGTAGTGGACTTCCGATTGTACAATTTTAATAATGGAAGAATCTAATATTTCCATCACCAATAGCATAGATATTGAATATTTCGTCATGGTTTGTTATGTTAAAAAATATTGATATAGGGGAAGATTATTCTCTTCCTCTGAATGATATGAAAGATTTATTGGGCATTCAGCCTCATGATGCGTTTAAAATTAAAATAATAAATGATTCAACAGTTCAACTGAAACATGTTTCACAAGAGGATTCTCTTATTGATCTCATTGATCATCTGGTCATACTTGGTCGCCTTGTCACCTCATCAGAACTTAGAAAAATCGATGATGAACTATACAGCCTTGATGTCCAAAAATGAGGTGGTTGGAATGAATGAAAAACAGGTACCTGCAAAGGATGAAAATGAAAGTTTAAACCCAGATAACCCATTGGATTTTAAGGATTCAAACCTCGCTTAATTTACAACACGCCCGTCTTTCTCAAATTTTTAGAGATAATTGGAGAACCGGAAGCGAAAGAAAATATTGATGCGATATTGAATGAAATACGATACGGGACCGATTTATAATTTTTTCTCTACATAAGGTATTATTATTCATTCTCTTAGAACACGAGTATTTAATTAAAATTTTATGAACCTTCTGCGAAACCCCGGACCTGTCTATGGTCAGTTACTTGTTGTCATCGGAGCTGCCCTCATAAGTCTCTCCCCGGTATTTGTCGTACTTTCCGGAGTCAGTGCGACTGCCTCTGCATTTTACCGGATGGCATTATCCCTTCCTCTTCTCCTCCTGTTTCTGGTCTTTATGCGGGCAAAAATCTGGCTTGGTCCCCGGCAATGTGGAATTGCCCTGCTTGCAAGTATCTTTTATACGCTTGACCTGACCTGCTGGCACCAGAGCATCCTGCTCATCGGACCCGGACTTGCAACGATACTCGGAAATTTCCAGGTGTTCGTCCTGGCAGCCTTCAGTATCCTTATCCTTCATACCAGAGTCACCCCCCGGCTGATTCTTGCAATCCCGGTCTCGATAATTGGCCTGTATCTTATCTGCGGGGTGCAATG
>JGI11944J13513_1002227_pt1 | contig 14009 bp, 10 predicted proteins | sample TerdegcoTASludge_FD_13513 | JGI IMG/M metagenome (IMG submission 13513) | reverse complement strand
AGGGTTGGGCTGTTCGCCCATTAAAGCGGTACGCGAGCTGGGTTCAGAACGTCGTGAGACAGTTCGGACCTAATCCGCTGCAAGCGTTGGAGATTTGAGGAGGTAGACCCTTAGTACGAGAGGACCAGGGTGTGGGAACCTCTGGTTTACCGGCTGTTCCGCCAGGAGCATGCGCCGGGTAGCTAAGTTCCTATGGGATAAGCGCTGAAAGCATCTAAGTGCGAAGCCCACTCCAAGATAAGATCTCCCATCCTCTGCAAAGAGGAGTAAGGTCCCTGGTAGACAACCAGGTTGATAGGCTCAAGGTATAAGTGTGGTGACACATTTAGCTGATGAGTACTAATAGACCGAGGACTTGACTTAGGCTAAGTTGAGAGGTCAGAATTAAATTTCCAATTTTTTTCTAAATTAATGGCTCTGGTGACTATAGCGAAGGGGAAACACCCGGCTCCATTCCGAACCCGGAAGTTAAGCCCTTCAACGCCGATGGTACTGAGGAGGGAAACCCCTTGGGAGAGTAGGTAATTGCCAGGGCCATTTTATTTGATATATTAAAACTTTAAGAAATTAAGATCAAAATTTTATGTTAATATATTTATTGTGGAGCGATATTATATACTAAAAAACATTGAGAATATTTTAAAAGAGATACCAGATTATGTTCATTTGATAGCTGTAACAAAAGGAAGAAGTTTAAAAGAAATAGAGTTATGTATAGAGGGTGGTATAAAAATATTAGGGATAAATTATGTACAACAAGGAGAAAAAATTTATCCATTTTTAAAAGATAGAACTGAATTTCATTTAATTGGTCATTTACAAACAAATAAGATAAAAAAAGCGTTAAATATATTTAATATGATTCAAAGCATAGATTTAATTGAAACTGTAAAAGACATAGAGAATAGATTAAAATCTGAAGATCGAAAAATGCCAATTTTGATTGAGGTAAACATTGCAAATGAAAAGAATAAATTTGGTGTACCCCCAGAAGATTTATTTGATTTTCTCTCTAAAATATCCAAATTTGATAAAATTTTAATTATGGGATTGATGACTATGGGTCCAAACACAAATGACGAAAATACAATTAGAAAATATTTTAAAAAAACATATAATTTATACAATCAATTAAGAAATTATAAATCAGCAAATGTTAACTTTAAATATTTATCAATGGGTATGTCAGACAATTATAAAATAGCTATTGATGAAGGTTCTAATATGATTAGAATAGGAAGAAAAATTTTTTTAGAGCAAAATTGATAAGTATATGATAAACTTATATGGAACATTTAGTTATAATTTATTTCTAAAATATAAAGGAGGATTTAATGAAAAAAAGTTTAATCTTGATAATTTTGATTCTTTTATCCATTTCATTTAATTATGGATTTAAAAATCAAACCACAAAAATATACATAGAACCTCAAAATATGACAGTAATATCAGGTGAAATCAAATCTTTTGACATTTACATATCAAATGTTTCAGATTTATATGGTGTAGCTTTTGATATTTCAATTCCTCTATCACAAATAAAAGTATTGGATTCATATATCAATCATTCAAAAGATAATGAAAAAAATATTTTAACTAAGGATAATAAGGATATTGTTTTATTAAAAAGTATTAAGGAAAATGAAAATAAAATTATTATAGGAATTTCAAGAATAGGTCAGGTTAGTGGTATTTCTGGTTCTGGTCTTATTTTATCAGTTCAATTTACAGGAGGAAATATAGGAGTATTTGATATATCATTACAAAATATCTATCTTTTTGATTCAAAAATGAAACAGATTTCAGTTGATTCAAATAGTGCAAATTGTAAAATTACTGTTGTGCCGCAAGATACATTACCTCCATCAATTAAACTAACTAAAACACCATCACCAGAAACAAATCAAACTTTAAGTGTTGAGTTTCAATGGGAAGGAAGCGATGACAAAACATTACCTGAGAATTTACTTTACTCATACAAACTTGATGATGGAGCATGGAGTGATTGGAAAAAAACAAATAAATTTTTAACACCAAATTTAAAAGAGGGTGATCATATTTTTTCATTAAAAGCAAAAGACGAAGCTGGAAATGAATCCCAAACTTTAATTTATACCTTTAAAGTTGATATTACACCACCAGCTCTTGAGATTTTATCACCATTATCAGGAACAGAAGTTTTAGAGAAAATAATTGAAATAAAAGGTAAAACTGAACCCAATATTAGTGTAAAAGTTAAAGATATATTAGTAACAACAGATGAACAAACAGGAGAATTTAAAATTTCATATACACTTGATGAAGAAACAAATGATATATTGATAACTGCAATTGATAAAGCAGGAAATGAAACGAGTAAAAAAATCACTATTTTATACAAAAGAAGGACAATAATAAGACTTCAGATAGGAAATTTAATGGCTGTAATTAATGATAAGACAGTTATACTGGAACTTGCTCCTTTTATAGAGAGTGGAAGGACTCTTGTACCTTTAAGATTTGTTGCTGAAACATTTGGAGCAGATGTCGGTTGGGAAGCAAAAGAACAGAAAATCACAATTACGCTCGAAGATAAAAATATTATTTTATGGGTTGGTAAAAAAGAGGCTCTTGTTAACAATGAAAGATATTATTTAGAGGTACCCCCAAAAGTAATTGAAATTCCTGAAATTGGTGGTGGTAGGACTGTTGTACCTTTAAGATTCGTATCAGAAGCTCTTGGAGCTCAAGTTGATTGGGATCCAGAATTGCAAATTATAACAATAACATATCCTAAATATTAAGGAGGAAAAATGAGAAATAAAATTTTTTCATTAGTAACAATTTTATTTTTGATAGCAACTTCTTTTTTAGGGATAGTAAAAGGAATAAATGTTCAACAATCAATATGGCCAATGTTTATGAAAGATATAAGACATACAGGAGTTAGTGATATTATAATCGATCCATCAAAACTTCCAAAAAAAGATGATCCTATTGCAAGAGCACAACTATCATCAAACTCAAAATCATCCCCAATAGTCGTAAATGGATATGTCTATGTTGGAGATTATAATGGCTATATATATGCATTTAGTATAAACGATGCTAAAAATGTAGTTATATCAGGTGGGACTTGGCAACCAAAATGGAAATATCAAACACCCAATTTAATCACAGGTTCAGCTCTATATAATAATGGCAAAATATATGTTACTTCAGGAGGAGATGTTAATAGAAATAGTGGTCTATATGCTTTTAATGCTATAACAGGAGAAAAACTGTGGGAATTTTCAGATTTTACAAATAGAGATATATTTAGGGGGCAAGCAGAGGGTTCTCCGGTTTATGCTGAAGGAAAAGTTATATTTGCTACAAATGGTATTGAATCTTATGTTTATGCAATTGATGCTGAAACAGGTAATTTAATATGGAGGTTCCCTCTTTCTAATCATGGAGTTAGAGGTTCGCCTTGTGTTTTAGGTGGAGTTGTTTATGTTTTAACATTTGATGGTTATGTTTTTGCAATTGATGTTCTTGGTGGAACAGCTCCTCTTGCTTCTTATAAGATTTCTGGTATTACAGCATTTCAAAATTATTCAACAATTTCAACAGATGGAAATTATCTATATGTTCCTGTAAAATCACAATATGCTTATGAAAATGGTAAGGTTATATTTCTAACATCCATTTTGACTCTTGTTAGAGAATTTTCAACAAATAGTCACTTTTCAGCAACAGCAGCAGTTGGAGATGATTCAATATATATTGGAGATGAACTTGGAAGATTCTATTCAATTGAAAAAAGCACTTCTACCATAAAAGCTGGATTTCCATTTCAAGCAGAAGGAAAAATTGAAAGTTCTGCTGCAATTTCTGGTGATTATATCTATTTTGGCTCTAATGATAAAAAAATATATGGATTAAATAGAAGAAGCGGAGTTAAATTATGGGAGTATGAGACTGCTGGTGAGATTCAATCCTCTCCAGCAATAGCAGAAGGTGGTATTTTTGTTACCTCTCAAGACCATTACCTTTATGCTTTCTTCGAAAATGATTTTGATATATCTGTTACTCCGGATAGTGCAGTTACCTACGTTGGAGGAGAGGCAAAATTTACAATAAATATTACTCCTTTTTCTAACTTTTCAGGTGGAGTTGATCTTTCTCTTGAAGGAGCTCCTCAAAACTTAATCTATAATTTTGAACCGCAAACTCTAACCAATGAAATCAGAACATCAACATTAACAATTAATGTAAATGAAAATGTTCCTTCAGGTACATATAACTTAAAAGTTGTAGGAAAAAGTTTGGTTTCAAGAAGAATAAGAGAAATAAGATTATCAGTAAATATTGAGCCATATTTTGCTTTGAATGTTACTCCTGAATCTGGTGAAGTTTATATTGGAGATGAGATATCTTTTAATGTATCTTTTACTCCTTATGGTGGTTTTGATGGAGTGATAAATTTATCTATCGAAAATCCACCACAAAATATTCAATATGAATTCAATCCTTCATCAATTTCTGCTACAAACAAAAATTCACAGTTAACAATAAAACCACTTTTAAATGTTATTATTCAATCATATACTATAAGAATAAAGGGAGTAAGTGGAGAAAAAACAAGAACGAAAGATATAACTGTTAAGGTAAAAGAACAGGTGCCAGGTACATTTACTTTAAATATACAAAGTGTACTTTCGACTGTTTATCAAGGCGAAACTGGCATATATAGAATATATATGGAAGCATCTGGAGGGTTTAATGAAAAAGTAAAACTAACAATTTTAAATCTTCCTCCAAATTGTAATTATGTTTTTCAGCCTAAAGAGATATATAGTGGACAGACAAGTACTTTAACGATAAATACTTCATTAGACACTACCCCTGGGTCTTATCTTATAACAATTATCGGAAAAGGCGGTGGAAAAAGTTTTACTACTACAATACCATTAAATATTGTTATAAAACCAACTGGTGATTTTAAAATAGAGGTAGAGCCGCCAATAGAAAGAAATGTTACTGTTGGTGAGAGCTTATTTTTTGTTGTTAAAGTAAAAAGAGACAATATCTTTAAAGATGATGTAAATTTAACACTCGAAGGTTTAAGTCAACCTCTTCCACAAGGACTATCTTATTCTTTTAATCCAAATAAAATGCCATCTTTTATTGATACCTCTTATTTAACCATAGATACATCTCAAAATTTAGAAAGTACAACATATACCTTGGTAATTAAAGGTGAAAGTGGGGGAAAAGTAAGAACTACAAATATAATAATTGTTGTTCATCAAGCAAAAAATACTAATATATCTATCCTTCCTTCTCAAGTTACAGTGAATTCAAATGAGATATTTACTGTTGATATAACAATAAATAATGTCGAAAATGTTATATCTGCAAACTTTTTCTTGAATTTTGATCCTAATTTGGTTCAGATTGAAGAGATAAAAGAGAGTACATTTCTTGGTAGTGATGGTATTAAACCTATATATTCATATAAAATATATAATCTTGAAGGATATGCGATTTTACAAGCCATAAGAACTACACAAAAAGGCATTTCAGGTAGTGGCTCACTATTTAAAGTTACTTTTAGAACAATTTCTAAGGGTGATTTAAAATTAAAATTTACAAATCTTTCCTTATACGATTCTTCTCCTCTTTTTATACCTTGTAAAACATTTGTTAATGAAATAAAAATTCTTGAAAGTGTTGGTGTTTTAGGTGACGCAAATGGGGATAAAATTGTTAATGGTCTTGATTTAATTCTCTTAATGCAAGCATTCGGCTCTACTCCATCAGATCCAAATTGGAATCCTAATTGCGATTTTAATAATGATTTAAGAGTTAATGGAATAGATTTGATAATTTTATCTCAAAATTGGGGAAAGGTTGTACCTTAAAAACTATTGACAAAATAATATTTATAATTTATCAATAAAATATATACTAAAAAATTTAAAAATTTGGAGGCAAAAATGGAAAAAAAGAAGGAAGAAGTAAAAAAATCAACACCAAAAAAGGTTGTTAAGAAATCTACAAAAAATGTAACTGAAAAAGCAACTACTAAAAAGACCACCACAAAAGCAACTACTAAAAAGACAACCGCTAAAAAACCCGCTACTAAAAAAGGTAAAAAGTAAAAAATTCAAAGGAGTCAAAAATGGCTAAAAAGAAAAATGAAACTAAAAAAGAACAGAAAAAAGAAAAAACTACAAAACAAATTTCAAAGGGTGGATGTAAAATAAGAAAAAAAGGTTAGAAAGTTAACTTTATAAATTAAAATATTTATTGTTTTTCTAAAATGGATTTTTATTATTATATTGTTGTTTGATTTTGTAGTATTTATATAAATTAATTTTTATATCCATCAATTAATCATTAACAGAAAAACTCTGAAAAATTCTATTTTTTGTTATTCTTTTTCCCTAAAAATTAAAAAAATTTGAACTTAGAATTTCCATAAGCAATATAGATTCCTGGTTAAAGGAACTAAAGTTTAAAATAACTTTTCACTGACCTAATTAACAATCTCTTGACAAAAATCATATTAGCAGTAGAATATTGATTGTTTAGCTAACTATTAGTTTATAAGCTAACTATTAGTAAGCTAAATAATTTATATTTTAAAAAGGAGGTTTGATCTATTGTATACTGAAGAATCAGATGATACATCTTTTTTAAATATAGAAAAAATAGATCCTGTTTCTCTTGAGGTATTTCAGTCTCTTTTTAAATTTATACGTTTCCATAGTCAACTTCTATTCAAACTAACCTCTGAAAAAGGGATCTATCCAGGTCAGGCAGTATGCCTTTGGTTTATCAATCAAAATTCAGGAATAAGCCAACGAGATCTCGCTGAAAAGATGCATGTTGCACCACCCACTGTTACACATATGCTACAAAAGTTAGAAAAAACAGGATTAATAATACGTAAAGATGATGAACATGATCAACGTCTAAGCCGAATATATTTAACTGACGCTGGTATAGATATGTTAAGTATATTAAATGATATTTTAGCTGATATTATAAATACAAGTTTAAATAATTTAAGTTGTGATCAGAAAAATAATTTGGTTAGTTGGCTTAACATTATAAGTTCAAACATATTAAACAAGCTTTAAAAAGGAAGGAGAAGCATCTATATGAAAGATTTATTTATAAAATTTTTAAAACCCTATTGGAAACAACTTACACTTACTATAATATTACTTTCTATACAAGCTATATCTAATCTTTATTTACCAAATTTGAATGCTGATATTATTAACAATGGTATTGCTAAAGGTGATATTAAATACATCACAAATACTGGACTTTTTATGTTAGGGGTAACTTTAATTTTAGCAGTTTGTGCTATAGCTTCTTCATATTTAAGTTCTAAAATTTCTATGAGCTTTGGAAAAGATATGAGAAGGGCTATTTTCTATAAAGTAGAAAGTTTTTCACAAGCTGATCTTGATAAATTTGGTACACCATCACTAATCACACGTAATACTAATGATGTCCATCAAATGCAGATGTTAATGTTTATTGGTTTAAATCTTATGGTAATGGCTCCTATTATGTGTATAGGTGGTATTATAATGGCTTTGAGACAAGATGTGGTTTTATCCTACTCTATAATAATAATAGTTCCTATTATGGTAGCATTAGTTGGAATTCTTCTGGTAAAAACTATACCAATATTTCGTTCAATTCAGGTAAAAATAGATCGTGTTAACCAAATTATGCGTGAAAAATTAATAGGTGTTAGAGTTATAAGAGCATTTGTGAAATCAGATTATGAAAAGAGACGTTTCGATGAAGCAAACCGCGATCTTACATCTACTACATTGAGAGTAAATAGAATTATTGCATTTGCTATTCCATCACTTATGATTGTTATGAACATATCAATTGTAGCTATTATATGGTTTGGTGGACATAGAATAGATAGTGGTGCTATGCCTATAGGAAATCTTACAGCTTTTTTGACATATATTATGGAGATAATGATGTCAGTTATGATAGCAATGGCTATGTTCATAATGATACCAAGGGCTGAGGCATCAGCTGAACGTATTTTAGATGTACTTAATACTGAACCATCAATAAAAGACCAAAATAATCCTATAGTGCCTATTATTGCAAAAGGAAGCGTAGAATTTTGGGATGTGGATTTTAGATATCCAGGTGCAGAAGAGGCAGTACTTAAAGATATATCTTTTAAAACAATACCAGGGGAAACTACTGCTATAATAGGAAGTACTGGATGTGGAAAGAGTACCCTTGTAAATCTAATACCACGTTTTTATGATGTCACTAATGGTTGTATAAAAATTGACAATGTAGATATACGGGACATGCCATTGAAAGATTTAAGAGATAGAATAGGATTAGTTCCTCAAAAGGCCTTTCTTTTTAGTGGAACAATAGCTGACAATTTGAGATATGGAAACGAAAATGCTACTGATGAAGAGCTGTGGCATGCATTAGAGGTAGCACAGGCAAAAGATTTTGTAATGGAGTTGCCAGATAAATTATATGCACCAGTTGATCAAGGAGGTGTTAACTTTTCAGGAGGTCAAAGGCAGAGATTAGCTATTGCAAGAGCATTGGTTAAAAAACCAGAAATATATATATTCGATGATAGTTTTTCAGCTCTTGATTTTAAAACAGATGCAAGGCTTAGGTTGGCACTTAAAAATGAAACTGTAAATTCTACTGTTATTATTGTTGCACAGCGTGTAAGCACTATTATGGATGCTGACCAGATTATTACATTAAACGACGATGGAACTATAGCTGGAATAGGCAATCATAATAAGTTAATGGATACTTGCGATGTTTATCGTGATATAGTATATTCACAACTTTCAGAGGAGGAAATTAATGAGTACAAACAATAATAATCAAAATAATGCATCTAATGTTAGACCAAGAAGAAGACATGGTGGATTTGGTGGCGGAGGAGCTGCTGCAATGTCCGGTGAAAAAGCTAAGGACTTCAAAGGCACTCTTAAACGTCTTTTGGCCTATCTTAAACCTCAAGCTTTTCCAATGTTATTAGTAATAATATTCACAATTCTTAGTGTTACATTTACAATAATGTCACCAAAGATGATGGGTAGAGCCACTAATAAACTATTTGAAGGTATAATAAGCAAAAATTTACCAGCAGGTACAACTAAAGATCAAGTAATACAAATGTTAAAGCTTAGAGGTGAAAACCAATTTGCAGATATGATATCAGCAATGGATATAACACCAGGAAAAGGTGTAGATTTTAATGCTTTATTATACTTATTGCTTACTCTTTTAGTTATATATATTTTAGCTGCTTTCTTTCAATGGCTACAGCAATATACAATGGCTGGCGTAGCTCAAAATGTTGTATATAATTTACGACGAGATGTTGATAACAAACTTTCCAAACTACCTTTAAAATATTATGATAATCACTCTCATGGTGATATCTTGAGTCGTGTAACTAATGATGTAGATAATATAGCACATACACTTCAACAAACAATTACTCAGATAGTTCATGCTATAGCTATAGTAGTGGGTGTTTTAATAATGATGTTTTCTATAAGCCCGCTTCTATCTTGGATATCTCTTGCAATTATTCCTCTATCATTTTTGGTAACAATGTTTATTATGAGGAGATCTCAGAAATACTTTATAGCTCAATGGGATAGCACTGGTGCTTTAAATGGTCATATAGAAGAGACTTTTACTGGCCATAATATTGTTGGAGCATTTAACCAACAAGATAAAGCAATAAAACGTTTTGATAAAGAGAATGAAAGAGTTTATGAATCNAGTTTTAAAGCTCAATTTATATCAAGTATAATACGTCCAGCTGTAAATTTTCTTAACAATGTNAATTATGTAATAATATGTGTTATAGGTGGTATAAGAGTGTCAAATGGTATTATTACTCTCGGTGATGTATTGGCTTTTATCCAATACTCCAGACAATTCACTCAACCTGTAGTTCAAGTTGCAAGTATAGTAAATGTTTTACAATCTACAGTGGCTTCTGCTGAACGTGTATTTGAATTACTTGATGAGAAAGAAGAGATACCAGATACAGATAAACCAGTTGTATTAGATGATGTAAAAGGACATGTTAAATTTGAACATGTTTATTTTAGCTATAATCCTGATTCACCACTCATTGAAGATATGAATCTTGAGGTTTATCCTGGGCAAACTGTTGCTATAGTTGGTCCAACAGGTGCTGGCAAAACAACTTTAGTCAACTTACTTATGCGTTTTTATGAAATAGATAGTGGAAGGATAACTATAGATGGTGTAGAAATTCGAGACATGAGACGAGATGATCTACGTAAACTTTTTGGTATGGTTTTACAAGATACCTGGTTATTCAATGGTACTATAAAAGATAACATTGCCTATAGTAAAGAAGGAGCATCTGATGAAGAGATAACAGCTGCAGCTCAAGCAGCTTATGTAGATCACTTCATAAGAACACTGCCTGAAGGATACAATACCATACTTACAGGTGATGCTACTAATATATCTCAAGGACAAAAACAACTTTTAACTATAGCACGTGCGTTTTTAGCTGATCCTAAGATACTTATACTTGATGAAGCTACAAGCTCAGTTGATACTCGTACTGAGATGCTTATACAAAAAGCTATGTCTAAATTGAGGATAGGAAGAACAAGTTTTGTAATAGCTCACAGACTTTCAACTATACGAAATGCTGAAACAATATTAGTTATGAATAAAGGAAAAATTGTTGAACAGGGTAATCATAAAGAACTAATGGCAGCTCATGGATTTTATTATGATCTTTATATGAGTCAGTTCCTCTCGCCAGTTTTAGATAACATAGATGAGATATAGGTTTAACAATTTATAGTTTTTTCAAAATTTGAATGATATTATTTTATAAAATTTAGATGAAAGGGTAACCAATTTGCCTTTTTTAAAAGTTTCGAAAATTTAACGAAGCTAATAAAATAGATATTTAAGAATTTCTTATGGTTACCTTTTCATTTTTTTATCATTTTAATTTAACCTAATTATTCATTTAATACCTTGAATTAAGCTGCCTTAAAAATAAATTATTCAATCTATGATATACTAATTCTGGTATATTATGAGTTATATTAAAGATATTATTAATAAAGATTTAAGTGAAAATCAAAAAAAAGCAGTTCTTCATATTGAAGGTCCTCTGCTTGTCTTTGCAGGAGCAGGAAGCGGAAAAACAAAAACTTTAACATATAGAGTTGCATATTTAATCGAGGAGTTAAAAGTCAAACCAGATAATATACTTGCAGTTACTTTTACAAATAAAGCAAGCGAAGAGATGAAGGAAAGAATAAAAAATTTATTGAATAAAGATATTAATTTATTTTGGATTGGAACTTTTCATTCAATGTGCTCAAGAATATTGAGAAAAGAGATAGTATATCTTGGTTACAATAAAAATTTTACAATTCTTGATGAAGATGATTCTGTAAAAATAATTGATGAAGCAATTAAAAATCTTGATTTTCAAAAAAATTATTTTCAATCTCGTGAGATTTATAACAAAATTTCTTGTATTAAAAGTAGAGGTCTTTTTGTCGAAGATTATATTCCAAAAGATGGTTATGATGAGGCATTAAAGAAAATTTTTTTAAAATATGAAGAGATTAAAAAAAATGGTAATTTAGTTGACTTCGATGATTTGATAAATTTTGTAACAAAAATATTAAATCAGAATGATATAATATCAAGATATTATTCAGAAAAATTTAAATTTATACTTGTCGATGAATATCAAGATATCAATCCCGCTCAGCATAAATTGTTAAAAGCATTAACAAAATATAAGAAAAATATTTTTGTTGTCGGAGATGATGATCAGAGTATTTATAAATTCAGAGGTTCCTCTTCAGAATTAATGCTTTCGTTTAAAGATGATTTTGAAAAAGTTGAAGTTGTTTATCTATCTGAGAATTATAGAAGTACTGAAACTATTGTAAATGCAAGTAAATTTTTAATAAAAAATAATAAAACAAGAGAAGAAAAACCTTTATATGCTATTAAAAGTGGTGGGGATAAAATTAAATTATATAGAGCCATAAATGAAATAGACGAAGCAAGATTTGTTATTAAAAAAATAATGGAATTAAAAGAAACAGGGATCGACTTTTCTCAAATTGCTATTCTTTATAGAACGAATGCACAATCAAGAACATTTGAGGAAGCAGCTATACTTTTTAACATTCCATATAGGCTTGTAGGTGGAATAAAATTTTATCAAAGAAAGGAGATAAAAGATCTTCTTTCTTATTTAAGAATAGTTCTTAATGAAAGAGACTTCTTATCATTAGAAAGAGTGTTCAATTTTCCAAAAATTGGAGTTGGTGAAAAAACTTTCGATAAAATTAAATTTTATCTTGAGACAGAAAAATCATTAATTGATAGTTTAGAGAAAATTTTAGAGATTACTAAAAATAAAAAAGTTAGCAATAGCATTACTAAATTTATTGAAAATTTTAAAAAATGGAAAAACCTACAAGATGATATATTTGAACTTATTAACTCAATTATTTCTGATGTTCAATTTTTAGAAAATTTAGAGGAAGAGAAAAAAGAGAATATCTATGAATTTTTGAATATTGTTAAAGAATTCAATGATAGGATAGGAAGTACAAGATTAGAAGATTTTTTATCTTACATATCTTTAATAAGTGATGTAGATACAATTGATACAAGCGATAAAATAACACTTATGACTGTTCATTCTGCAAAAGGTTTGGAATTCAATAGTGTTTTCATTGTTGGATTAGAGGAAGGACTTTTTCCTCATTTTAAATCACTCCTATCTAATGAGGATATAGAAGAAGAAAGGAGATTGCTTTATGTTGCAATGACAAGAGCAAAAGAAAATCTATATCTTACTTATTCAATCAGAAGAACAAGAATGGGAGTTCCTGAATTTTTAGACCCATCAAGATTTTTAAATGAGATACCTGAGGAGTTTATAGATAAAATCACAACAGATTTGAAAGAGGAAAGTAAAATAATAAATAACGAACAGAGTTTTAAAAATGAAGAAAATTTATATGTAAATTATAAGGTTGGAGAAAAAATTTATCATGACGAATTTGGATATGGTAAAATTATTGAGATAGTGAAGGATAAATTGAATCCATATTTAGTTATAAATTTTGGAAATGAAGGAATTAAGAAAATATCTCTTAAATATTCTAAAATCAAAAGAGGTGAGTTATGAATGAGTTAGGTTTGATTCATTGTTATACTGGGGATGGAAAAGGAAAAACAACATCAAGTATTGGTCTTATTATAAGAGCCTTAGGTCATCATTATAAAATTGGATTCATACAATTTTTAAAGGGGATAAGTTATTATGGCGAATTATTTTTCTTATATAACCTCTATCCAGATGTTATTTTTTACCATTTTGGTAAGGATTGTCCAAAATCATCATTAATAAGACAGGGTTTTGAAAAATGTGATTCTACTTGCAGAGCTTGTTTTGTTGATTTCAATAATCCTTCTAATGAAGATTTAGAATATGTGAAACTTGCATTTGAAAAAGCAAAAGAAATTTCAAAAATAGTCGATGTTTTGGTACTTGATGAAATAAATCTTGTTTTAAAATACAATATGTTATCAATGGAAGAATTTTTAGATTTTATAAATGAAAAACCTAAAAATTTAGAGGTTATTTTAACAGGTAGGGATGTGCCAAAAGAGGTAATTGAAATTAGTGATTATGTTTCTGAAATTAAAATGATTAAACATCCCTTTAATAAAGGAATTTCTGGAAGAAGAGGTATAGAATATTAATTGATAATTGCAATTGATGGGCCAACTGCTTCTGGTAAAAGTAGATTAGGAAAAAATCTTTCAGAAAAATTAAAAATAGATTTTGTTGATTCAGGAAAATTATATAGAATAATTGCATATTTATACAAAAATTCTAATGGTAACTTAAATGAGTTTCTAAAATCTAAGAATTGGGATGAAGAATTTAAAAGAGA
>JGI11944J13513_1002224_pt1 | contig 14016 bp, 15 predicted proteins | sample TerdegcoTASludge_FD_13513 | JGI IMG/M metagenome (IMG submission 13513) | reverse complement strand
TTTTACGGGACCGGACTTCCAGAATGTGTCATCACTACAAACTGCGATGTTATTGATCCCAAGATCCACCCCGAGCCGTCTGTCTCCTTGTATTGGCTCTGGATCTGGCTGCTCTACTTGAACATTGAGATAGCAAGCTCACCTCAGAGACGCAGAGAATTCTTTGAGCTTTAAGAGAGCTGTTTCGACCTGTTTGCGCCTTTTCTCCAGGCGCTCTGCCATTCCAGAGATCTGCGCATATCTACGTTCGATCATGTGCTTGCAAACAGAAGGTGCTGGCCCGCCGGTATTGGCGCGCAGGGCCACGTTGCTCCTCGGGTCAAGGGCCAAGTCCAGCATCTCCGCGCAAAAGCCGCGCTCGCTTGGCCTGAAGCCCGCGATCTCCAGGGCTATTCTGTCGAGATCTGTCATATTTGGCCTCTGACCCAGGGCTGCAATCCTGCCCACGATGCGATGCGCAGTCCTGAATGGCATTCCCGTGCTTCGCACCAGAGAGTCGGCCAGCTCTGTGGCCGTCGTAAAGCCAGCTTTGGAGGCAGCTTCCATCTCTTTTGTGTTGAACTTGAGAGTGGACATGCAGCCGTCCAGGATACGCACTGTGCTTCTGGCCCAGTCCATGCCCCTCCATAGATGGGGCGTGACCTCTTGCAGGTCTCGGTTATAGCTCAATGGCAGGGCTTTGCAGATCGTCATTGCCGAGACCAGGCTTCCAATGACCGATCCTGTCTTGCCACGGGCCAGCTCAGCAGTATCCGGATTTTTCTTCTGGGGCATGATGGAGCTGGTAGATGCGAAGAGATTGTCCAGCTCCAGGTATCCGAACTCCGATGTGGACCATAAAATCAGCTCCTCAGCCATGCGGCTCAGGTCGATCATGAGTATGGATAAAGCAGCCAGGGCCTCTAAAACGAAGTCGCGTGTGGAGACGGCGTCCATGCTGTTCTCGACGAGGCCATCGAACCCCAGCAATTGGCATGTCCTGAACCTATCGATCGCAAAGCCTGTAGAGGCAAAGGCAGCAGCTCCCAGTGGGCTCAGATTGACCCTCTTGTAGGCGTCCTCTATGCGCTCCAAATCCCGCAAAAGAGCATCGACATGGGCGAGCAGGTGATGGGCCAGAGTGGTAGGCTGAGCATGCTGGGTGTGGGTGAAGCCAGGGATGATGGTGTCTGTGTGCTCTTCTGCCAGAGTGACCTGCGTTTGAACCAACGAGAGTAGCTCGTCCATCAAGTCGAGCATCTCCGAGCGAAGGGCCAGACGGATGCACGTGGCCACCTCATCGTTCCTGGACCTTCCAGTGTGCATCCTTCCGCCCTCAGGGCCAACCCTTGAGAGGACATAGGACTCTATTGCCTCATGCACATCTTCCCCCTCGCCTAAATCAGATATTTTGAGGCCATCCAGAGCGGCGATGATCTTGGAGCAGATCTCCAGTGAGATCAGCCCCTGCTCTTGGAGCATGATGAGATGGGCCTTGTCCACCAGCAGATCTGCCTCAAAGATACGCACATCTGCAGCGCGTGAGGATAGATAGTCCAGCACATCCTGCGATATCTCTCCGAGCCGCTGGTCGCGAAACATATCAGGTCGTATAGTTGGCGTTTATGTTCACATACTCATGCGTCAGGTCGCAGCCAAATCCTCGTGCTGTTGCCTTGCCAAGGCCCAGATCGATTTTTATGGTAATGGAGTCGCCCGACATGATCTCCCTCGCCTGCTCTAGCGCCCCTTCCACGATGCTTCCTGCCTTCACCATGAATACCTCCTGGCCTTTGCCCTCCAGCCCCAGGGTCACTTTTGCTGGGTCCATCTCTGCGCCAGAGTATCCCACGGCACAAATGATCCTGCCCCAGTTGGGATCTGCGCCAAAGACTGCGGTCTTGACGAGGCTGCTGGCAGCCACAGCCTTGGCGGCAAGGCGGGCGTCTCTCTCGCTTTTTGCTCCTGTGACTTTCGTCTCAAAGTATTTGCTGGCGCCCTCACCATCTTTCGCCATCATCCGAGCAAGCTCGATGCAGACGTACCTCAGAGCCTCAGAGAAATCTTCGAGCCTGCACTTTACCTGCCCTGTGGCTGTTATGAGCACAGCGTCGTTGGTGCTGGTGTCACCGTCCACCGTCAGCATGTTAAAGCTGTCTTGGACTGCATCCTTCAAACAACCTTTTAGGGTCTCTGCTGTCAGGTCTGCATCTGTGTAAAGGAAGCAGAGCATTGTGGCAACATTCGGCTCGATCATGCCAGCGCCCTTGACGATGCCTGCCACGCGCACGCCCTTGTGCTCCACTGCGATCTCTTTGACACGGGTGTCAGTAGTCATGATGGCTCGCGCAGCTTCAGCGCTCGCACCCTTATCATCTCTGAGCTTGGCCTTGGCATCTTCAAACAACTTGGCGACAAGCTCCATGTCCATGTATCTGCCGATCACGCCTGTAGAGGCTACAGCGATCTTCTTTTCATCGGTGCCAAGGAAACCTGCCAGAAGACGTGCCATCTCTCGGGCGTCCTCAAGCCCGCGCTGACCGGTAAATGCATTGGCACAGCCGCTGTTGGCTATGACGCCCTCCAGGCGGCCAGTGGCCGCCAGGTGCTCAGCAGTGACGTCAAGTGGTGCAGCCCGAACTTTGTTGGTGGTAAACATGCCAGCAGCGGTGCCAGATGCTGCAATCAGAGCCACGCCCCACTTGCCCTGACGGGCTCCAGAAGCCCTCACACCAGGAACGGCACAAATGCCGCCATCAATCATCTGCATGTTGCATCCCAAGGCCCGATATGATGTCGCCTCTCGTCACGATGCCCACCAGACGGCCCTCCACGACTACAGGCAGACGGTTGATCCTGTGGCGGGTCATGATGCTGGCAGCCTCCTCGATTGTATCGTCTGGTCCTACCTCGTGCAGATTTCTGCTCATGACATCTGCCACCTTCCGTTTGGGAATCTCATCCATGCTGGCGCGCATCTTCTCCCACTTCACAAGATCTCTGAAGGGAACCTCGAAGACCTCGAAGGGGCTGGGAAGCCAGAGATTGCCGCTATCCTCTTCCACAGATAAAAGGCGCAAAATGTCTGATTCAGAGACGATGCCCACCAGTCGCTCTCCGTCCAAGACTGGCATGCCACTGATCTTATTCTCGCGCAAGATACGGGCAGCTTCGCTCACAGATCTGTCTGCCTGAATGCTTATGGGCTTGACGTTCATGACATCTCTGACTTTCATGCAGCTCACTTCCTACCGTTCAGGGCGCCATTCCTGGGAACCACAGACCTGTTCGCTCGTCGAGGCCTGCCATGATGTTCATATTCTGAATGGCCTGGCCTGATGCGCCCTTCACCAGGTTATCTATTGCAGATATTACTACCAGCCTGTCGCTGCCTTTCTCAGGCTCAAAGCCAATGTCGCAGAAGTTTGAGCCGCGCACGGAACTCAGCTTGGGAACGCTCTCAGTCATGCGCACGAAATGGGCATTCTCGTAAAACTTGTTGTAGATCTCCCTGATCGCTGCTTTATCCTGAATCGTCTCCACTGCATCTTCGCGGGCGAAGACGTGCGCAGTTGTTAGGATTCCCCGTATGGCCGGCACGACGTGTGGTGTAAAGTTGACGATTATTCCAGGTGAGAGGCGGCTCAGTTCCTGCTTGATCTCAGGGACGTGCCGGTGTGCAGTTAACTTGTAAGGTATCACATTTTCTGCCATGTTGGGATAGTGGCTGGTATCAGTCGGCTCCGCCCCTGCGCCGGAGATGCCAGACTTGGAGTCGTAGACCACTCGCTGCACAAGGCCAGCGCTCGCCAGTGGGGCGACTGCAAGCGTGGCTCCAGTAGGGTAGCAGCCTGGATTTCCCACGAGCTTGGCCCTGGCGACCTCGGGATGCAGCTCTGTCAGGCCGAATACTGCATCCCTTGGTGCGCGGTGCTTTGTGCCGTAGGTCCTCTCGAAGACGTCCACAGGCAACCGGTAATCAGACGAAAGGTCGATGACGCGGCTTCCGGCGTCCAGAAGCTCAGGTACCCAGTCCATAGCAGTGCCATGGGGGACGGCAGTAAAGACGAAATCGCAACCCTCAGCCACCTCTTTGGCTGTGGGTGCAGTGAAATTCAGAGAACAAATGCCTTTCAGGTGGGGATGTGCTGATGCCACGGGCTTTCCTGAGAGCTTGCGGGAAGTGACTGCAACTACCTTGACCTCGGGATGATTTGTCAGAAGGCGCAAAAGCTCCCCGCCGGTGTAGCCCGATCCACCGACAATTCCTACTTCTATCATAAGAATTTCGAATGAGCTAATGATATAAATTCGCAACGCCACAGCAGCATAATGACGCAGATAATTCGGCCAGGCTGCGAGCAGCATTCTCGATCCTGTCCTTTTGTTCCAGCACGGCAAGCCAGCGTTCAGGAATCCAGTGAGGGCCCCTGGCCGCTCCAAAGAGCGCTCCCGCGATGGAGGCAATGGAATCTGCGTCGCCTCCCGAGCTTGCTGCCATGATCAGCGCTTCCTCAGGCTCAAATTTGAGGAAGCAGTAGAAAGCGGCTGGAACAGTCTCCACGGCAAGAGGAGAGTTCCTGATCAGCCCCAGGGCATCCTCTGGCTTAAGACTCAGCAATGACTGAACCCACAAGAGCCTCTCAGCGAATTCGGCATCTATCCTGCTGGCCTGAGATGCAGAGAACCTCAGGACCTTGTCTCTTGACATGCCATTCAGGCAAAGGGCTACGCCTACCGCAACTGCAATGGCGCCTGCGCGGGCGGCTCTGCTGCTGTGAGTTGGCAGGCTCTGCAAATCTGCGTAGCTCTTCACGATATTCAGGTCTGTGTGGTACAACAGCCCAATGGGAGCTGCACGCATGGCAGCCCCGCAGGTGGGAACAGGCAAGCCCGACTCCTTCCAGGAGATTCCAGCGATCATGCTCTCAACAGCAGATCTGGTGGCAAAGCCCACGCCTCTGTTGAGCTGATCGTCCAGTGTCCAGGTCGTGCCCCATTCTGCGAGCTTATCTGCGAATCTTTCTGCAGAGAAGCCGCAGGATTCGATCAGGGACTCGGCAAGCATGAGGGTCTCCTCAGTGTCATCTGTGAACTGGCCAGCTTGAAGGCCTGAATGAAAGTGCCCATCAGGAGCTGGCATCATCTCCCGAACAATGCCAAATTTGGCGCGAATCTCCTCGGCAGTGTAGCCTTCTGTGGGCATTCCAAGGGCATCGCCCACCGCAGCTCCAAGAAGGCATCCGCGAAAGCGGTCAAGCATATCCATGGCAGATTGAAGGGTCGCAATGGAACTAATAACCATCGGAACTACAGTCCTAGGGAAGGAGCGCCAAAGGATTATTGAGCAATCCTGCCATCAACCTCTTCTATGAGCTCTCACCTGTCTGCCTGGAACAGCGACTATTGCAGCCGCGGCCGCCTCTGGGCAGGTCGCGTGCATGGCCTGCCCGATCTGCCAGCACCCTCCGCAGTGCTGGAGCTTGGCTGTGGCAACGGGAAGACTCTTGGCTGCATGCCCGCAGGCTGGCAGGTAACTGCGCTGGACATGTCCCTCGAGGCCCTCCACCTTTGCCGCCGCAGTGTGCCGAAAGCCGAACTGATCCTGGCCGATGCCAGGGCCTTGCCCTTCCAGGATGAGAGCTTCGATGCGGTCTTTGCCTTTCATGTAACAGGCCACTTGCCAGGCCCGGGCCGCCGTGCGCTTGCTCGCGAGGCAGCTCGCGTTCTCGCCAGCGGTGGACGGCTGTTCTTTCGCGAGTTTGGATTGGAGGATATGAGAGCTGGGCAGGGCGAGGAGGTAGAGCCCGGCACCTTCCGACGCGGATCAGGCATCATCACGCATTATTTCGCCAAAGCAGAGGTTGAAGAGCTTTTTTTGGGGATGAAACCCCTCTTTGTCGGGACACAACGCTGGAAGCTACGCATAAAGGGGGATGATCTGGTGCGCTGCGAGGTTGATGCAGTATTTCTCAAGATCTGAATGCTTGACAGAGGCCCTTCGCTGTTTTGTGAATCAAGGGCGCCAACTTATCAGCGTCTCTGCTCCTCTGTGGTGAGATCGTAATGCTCGGAGATCGCCACAGAGGGCATAGGGAAATTTCCCACAAAATTTTGCAAAATAGCCAAATGTTTCAAAGCAAAAGCTAACCAAAATAAAAATACAAAAGTAAGACCAGGAGCCCTGGCCGGTCATTTAGATGATCTGTTATCTAATTACTGCTTGGATACTTTATCTGCCTTGGGGCCCTTCTCGCCCTCAACTACCTCGAAGCTGACCTTGTCGCCCTCGGTTATCGTAACATCTGGCAAGAGGCCAGTTGCATGAACAAAATAATCCTTTCCGTCGTCGCCTGCGATGAATCCAAATCTCTTGGTTCTGTTGAAGAATTTTACTGTTCCGGTTACCATTCTGATTCCTCAGTGTAATTACCTCATAGTAGCCGTCTATTTAAAGGTACTGGCGGCAAATCTGCGAGACATCTTTGCCGCCTGATCTGCAACAATGCAGCTCTGAGCGCATTTTCCGCAGCGGTTGCACAATTTTTCATTGACGGCAATGGAATCTCTCACCACAATCGCCCCACGCTTGCAGCTCCGCTCGCATATCTTGCAGCCCGTGCACATCTGCACGCGCAGAATAGTCTCGAAGATCCTTCCCAGCAGCTTTTTTGCCTCGTCCTTTGGGGCAATGATCATCAATTGACCATTGGCGAAGGCCGTTGCCCTTCCTTTTTCTGTCTTTATGACTGCGGCCCCGAGATCCTCTGCGTAGGACACCTCGCCAAGCATATTCAAGGCCCCTGACACTGCAGAAAAAGGATGATTTTGAGGCACATGAATGGTAGCTTCGATTGAGTATTCGAGGCCGCAGGGCGAGCGTCCCTGCACTACCTCCAGTTTGATGTCGTCTCTCTCTTTCGGTCTAGCCCGCAATTCGATGTCATTCGCCTTGGCAATCTCGATCATCTTGGGCGGATGTCTCCTCCAGCGCCAAAAGCCCCAGTCGATGTACCTCGAATCCAGTTTGTTCTCTTTGGCCCATGCTTGAAGGCTTGAGGTCCACTTGGCATGAAGCTGCGGGTGTGACTTTCTCATGTGAGAGAACTCAGACTGCAATGAAGCAGGGCAGGGCCAGCAGCCTATGCGCTCGAAGTCCTGATCGTACAGCGGGTTTGGCTCCAAATTATTCCAGTAGATGTAGAGCATGACCTCCAGAGCTCTCCAGTCGCGGATGGGCGAGAGCGTAGTCTGGTTTGGGACGTATGGATTTCTCTCTACAGCTCTGATAGTCGAGCGGTTGAAGGACTCGTAGATGCGGCGGCCTTCGATGGTCACACAGCCTTTTGGATAGTGCTGCTTGAGAAATGATGTCATCGGCCCGAGTTTGTTGGTCTTGCAGCACCAGCGAAAGTCCTTGGCCGGAGGCCCGAAGGTCTGCACATTCAAGAAGAAGTCGCTTTCACCTTCGATCTCATGCAGTTTTAGCGCATGCGCTCGGCAAAAATCCCGCACATAGGCCACTGTCTCAGGAAACTCAAGCCCAGTATTGACGAATAGCACTTCTGCTCCAGGCATTGCCTTTTGGCAGAGGCAGAGCGAAGCCAGGCTATCCTTTCCGCCGCTAAACGATATGTTAACAGGCAGGCGAGTTCTGGATATGTATCTTCTGAGCTCCCACAATGCTGTGTTCTCCAGATTCTTTAGATGGTTCTCGTTGGCTGCGATGACATCCTTCAATGTTGGAAGATTCTCACTGGGCACGAATCCAGTTCTTGTGACATCTTTGATCCTGATGGATCTCGATCCGTCGCTCCTCTTTCTGACGGTGCCAACCCCTGCGAGCTCTCCCATTCGGAGGACGACGTTGCAGCCTTCAACCAAGCTCTCTGGCGAGCATGCAATCTGTTCGGCAGAGAGCCACTTCCCTTTGAGGTGCCCTTTCAAGTGCTTTTCATGGCAAAGCACAACTCCCCTCTCTGCTCTGGCAGCGAGCAGAGATGCTCCCGCAGGCCCAAGATCGAGCTTGTGAGTTCCAGTGGTAATATCGAACCAGAGCGTCGCAATATGCCGACCGTCCAGGATAACCTGATCTCGGCGGTCGATGCCTGCGATCTTGTTGAGCAGAATTATCCTGTTATCGAGGAAGTCTGCACAGCCCCAGTTCTGGACAAAAAGCTCCTTGAGCAGATCCCGTCCATCGCGAGAGCAGAGGCGAACGTCTCCTGGAGGAGAGAGCAAGACGCGCTTGCCTGTGCTTTTGCAGATGGAGCATCTCTCCTCCAAAAGTGGCAGGTTGCAATTATGGCACCAGAAAAGCTCGCTTCTGCCAGGAGAGAATGTTTTCCTCATGTATCGCATGGATTTGAATTGGGTTGGAGTCGTGTTTATTTAACTTGTTCGATCAAGCCATCGATGGCAAAAATCATAAACTGCAAAATAAGAAACAGTCGAAATAAGAAACAATCCGAAATAAAAAACATCCGAACCACTCAACAAAACGGCTCTGGGGATGGCCTTCTCTGTACCCCCACTTCCCCCGAGTCGCTCCGTCTCTTCTGTTTGCCTCAAATCTGAGGCCATTTAGGCATGTTGACGTCTGTGTACCAGAAGGCTCCATACCACGCATCGACGCCCAAATGCATGCCATCCCAAGGTTTTTTCTCCTGTTCGCAGACGCAATCTTTCTCAGGACATATGCATTCGGCGCGTACTATTTTCGTCTCCCCTTGCAAACCAATCGTTGTATTATTCGCAGTGCTCCCGATGATCTCCAGCTCCACAGGTCCGACGCCGTACGGCGCAATTCTTGTGTTGTCTGTTCTGCTTCCGATGATGTCTACAACCACCGACCCAGAGCTGCAAAACGCGGGTGCCAGTGATATCAGCATCAAAGCCAAGATAATAGATATCCTCAAATCACATCCCCTCCATCGTGGTTCATATTTAACATAGATTTTATATATACTAAAAGTAGAAAAATCTTTCGGCCCGATAGCCAAAAGAGGTCTCCTATTACCACAAAACCTATTATCCTGGGGGTGTTTCAAGCCATACATGGCGAATCTCAATGTAGCGATCCTGGGCGCCCAAGACTATGGCAAGGATCTGGGAAAGAAGGGCACAACTAGCGATCTTGCCTTTTACAACCTGAAGAAAGGTCAGAACACAGTCACCTTCATAGAGCCAACCAGATACCCGGAGCGCCTGGCCCCCCTCTTTTACGCAGTCTCCATCGCACAGAAGGCTCTCTTGATTGTGGACCAGATAAATCCTGCATTCGGCGAGTCGGTTATCATGCTGGACTGCGCGGGCTTGAGAGCGGGAATTGTGATCCTGAGAAACTACATCGCACGCGAGCAGATCGCACCTCTAGTCAAAAATACTGTGGTCGATGGCTATGAATTTCTGGAGGATGACAAGAACGTCATACGCGAGCGCTTTTTATCTGATGTGGCTGCGATAGGAACCGTCCACGATCCTGGGACAGGGACTATGCCTGTGGACCATTTTTTCAATGTGCGAGGGATTGGAACAGTGGTTCTTGGATCAGTAGCCGAAGGTTGCATTAAGAAACACGATGAGCTGATGGCCCTTCCCGGAGGCAAGGCGGTCCAGGTTCGGTCCATTCAGAAGCATGATGAGGACTTCGATTGTGCATGCGCAGGTGATCGGGCTGGCATCGCCCTCAAGGGCATAGAAGTTGACGAATTGGATAGAGGAACCATTCTCACAAACGACAAGTCCATAAAGCAGGTATCTTCCATCACGGCCAAAGCAGACTTGGTGAAATACTGGCCTGCACCTCTCAAAGAGGGAATGGTGCTTCATATCGGCCACTGGATGCAATTTGTTCCTGCCAGAATCGAGGCTGCAAAGGCAGAGGGAGACTGGCACAGGACTATTCTGACAGTAAAGCTGGATAAGATGCTGGTCTATCGGCCTGGCTCCAAGGCGGTCTTGACCTATCCAGAAGGCGGGAAGCTCAGGGTTGTTGGAACACTCGATCTGCCTTGAAGACCAATGCGAAAGAAAGCCAAAAGGCTAGCTCTTTCTCGCAGCGACCTCTCTTATCATCTCGGAGGATATTGCAATTCCCTTGCATGTGTGCATGTTGAGCGAGAGCAATAGTCCTACCACCTTGCCTTCCTGCACCAGCGGGCTGCCGCTCTCTCCAGGCCCCGGCAGATCTCCGGGCGGGAGCACCACATAGGCTATCGACCAGGAGGTGTCGGAGATTCGGCACACGATGTCGCGCTGTGAATTCTTCAGCTCAGCCTCGCCAAGCTTCGGCTTGCCAAGCTCTGTCTCCTGGCAGGCACCCATAATTGGGAAGAAGGCAAGATCAGCATCGCTTGGGATATAGGCCACCTTGCAGACCAGACCCCCCAGGCGGAGGCTGTGCGTTGCTGCTGCGCTGAAAATGTGTGCTGGAGCTACGCCCGCATAAACGCCGCGCCAAGGGACGACTGCACCCAAAACACCGCCAGAGCGGCCCGCGATGAATTTGTCGCCAGATCTTATCACAGAATAGTTGAACGTCGATGGAATTAATTTAGGTTTCTCCCTTGGTCACTTGACAAGACTTTTATCTTCTGAGAGGGATCTATCTTTCTCATGCCATCCCTGACAGTTCATGCCGGTGGCCTGACTCTCAGAAATCCAGTCATGCTTGCCGCCGGAATCCTTGGCACCACTGGAGCCTCACTTAGGCGTGCCGCACTCGCAGGCGCAGGTGGCGTGGTCACCAAATCCCTGGGCTCTGTTCCCAGGGATGGCCATCCTGGACCTACAATAGTGCAGGTGGACTGTGGACTGCTGAATGCCATGGGCCTGCCCAATCCCTCTTACAAAAAGTTCCAGGAAGAGATAGATATTGCAAGGACCGGAGGCGTCCCAGTTGTGGCCAGCATCTTCGGCTCCAGTGCCGAGGAGTTCGCAGGAATTGCCCGCGGCCTCGATGCTGATGCCTTCGAGCTAAACCTCTCATGTCCCCATGCAGAAAAGTACGGCTCAGAGCTCGGCCGCTATCCCGATTTGGTGGAAGCAGTGACAGGAGCTGTGAAAGCTGCGGCAAACGCTCCTGTCTGGGTCAAGCTCACACCCAACACTGCGGACATCGTGGAGCTGGGACAAGCAGCCCAGAGAGGAGGCGCAGATGCTGTGGTGGCCATAAACACCTTGAAGGCAATGGCCATCGACATCGAGACAGGATATCCGATCTTAGGAAACAGGTTTGGTGGCCTGTCAGGTCCTGCCATCAAGCCGGTAGCAGTGCGCTCTGTCTATGACCTTGCCTTGAGGCTGGATATTCCTGTGATCGGCGTGGGTGGCGTCACATCATGGGAGGATGCTGTGGAGATGATAATGGCCGGAGCTTGTGCGGTGCAGGTTGGCACAGCCCTGCAGAAGGGCTACGGCATCTTCGAGGAGATCTCACTTGGCCTGGCCCGCTACCTCGAGAGAAAATCCATGACGTTTGAAGATATCCGTGGAATGGCAGGGAGGCATTATTAGATGAGGCCCATCGATTCGATCATCCAGGAGGTGCGATCGGAGGCTCCGCTGGTCAGGACATTTTGGCTTGACAAACAGCTCGATCCAGCGCCAGGGCAATACGTTATGGTCTGGATCCGTGGCGTGGACGAGGTTCCCATGAGCTTCTCCTCTCCCGATACCATAACAGTACAATCGGTAGGCTCGGCCACCCAGGCGCTATTCAATCTGGGCGCGGGCAGCAGCATCGGGCTGCGGGGGCCCTTTGGCAATGGCTTCGTTCTGCGGGGCAAGAATATCCTCCTGGTTGGAGGTGGCGTGGGAACAGCGCCGCTGGCCTTCCTTGGCGAGCAGGCTCGCGGGGCTGGCATAAAGGTCACATCTCTGGTTGGCTTTTGCTCCTCGCAGGACATAATCTTTCAGGACAGATTTGAAGCGTTAGGCGGCCTTATTATCACTACAGACGATGGCTCAGTTGGAATAAAAGGGCACGTTGCAGAGGGCTTAAAGGAGTTTGATTTAGCAGAGTTCAGCCAGATCTATTTATGTGGCCCAGAGGTGATGATGTGGGACATAATCTCACGTACACGCGAGCATGCGGGAAAGATCCAGGCCTGCATCAGCCGCTACTTCAAATGCGCCACAGGGGTATGCGGCTCGTGCTGCCTGGACCCCGAGGGCGTGCGTGTCTGCGTGGAGGGGCCTGTGTTCATGGCAGATCGTTTGATTGAGAGCGAGTTTGGAAGGTACAAGCGCGGTCCTGACGGCCGCAAGGGCCAGTGCAGAGGCTAAGACAATGATAGTGCGATTTATGCATGATGGCAAGATAAGAGGTGGATCGTACAGCGAGGAGCATGGTATTGTCTCAGGAGGAGAGGTGCTGGCCTTAGAGGACGTCGAGCTGCTGGCACCCAGTCAGCCGAGCAAGATCGTCTGCGTCGGCCTCAACTACACTGAGCACGCAAAAGAGCTGAAGATGCAGCTTCCCTCTGAGCCCATACTCTTCCTAAAACCGCCCTCCGCTGTCCTGGCTCCGGGAAAGGAGATCGTCTATCCGCAGTCCAGCCAGCAGCTGGACTTCGAAGGCGAGCTTGGGGTGGTGATAGGAAAGCGTTGCAAGAGCGTTCCTGCAGCCGATGCAGATGGATACATCCTGGGCTACACATGCTTCAACGATGTCACTGCCCGAGATCTTCAAAACAAGGACGGCCAGTGGACGCGCTCCAAGAGCTTCGATACCTTTGCGCCCTTTGGCCCCTGGATCGCCAAGATAGACCCCTCAAACGTGGATATTCAGACCCGTGTAAATGGTGTTGTGAGACAGAGATCAAACACCTCTGACCTGATATTTGGCATTCCCGATCTGCTGGAGTTCATAAGTGCCATCATGACGCTGGAGCCTGGAGATGTGATCGCGACTGGCACGCCTCCTGGCGTGGGGCCGATGAGCAGAGGAGACAGGGTTGAAGTAGAGATCGAGGGAATAGGTGTCCTGGAAAACATCGTAAAATAGAAGGAGAAGAAGTGGATCAATCGTATCCCATTTTTTTGTTCGGCCTCCACAATCCGCTTCCATTGCAGCTGGGGCAGCTTATCTTTCCCGTATTATTACAGATGCATCTTTGTCTTCCCTCGTAATTTCGTGCATTGCCATGGCATTTAGAGCATTCTACCATGCCAGTGCCATGGCATTGACTGCAGCTGCTTTTGCCATGAACATCGAATTCATCTTTGATCATTTGATTTCGCATCTGCCTTGTGCTCCCATGAAGATCATTTGTCTCCCCAGTGCTTCTTGAGCTCCTTCAGATTTTCGGCCTTCTGCCTCTCGCGCCTCGCCTCAGCTTCTAGATCTTGTGCTTCCGATCTGGCATGCTCTTTGCTGGTGCTCAAGGGATTTACCATCCTTCTTTTTTCTGCAGCATCCTCCTCCAGCCTTCTTGCTTTTTCTTCATGTTCCCTGATCATCTTATCAGCTTTTTCTTTAGAGTATCCATTAGCCATTTTACCTCGCGGAGCGGAGAGGGCAAAGTGAGAAGGCCCCACCCTTCAGGGTGGGGATGAAAACGGAGNCNTCCCCTTATAACATGTCTATCAATAACTATTTAAGCAATTAATGCGCGCATATTAATAATGCTTAAGGCCTACAAGTTCAGGCTCTATCCAACAAAGTCTCAGAGAACCAAGATGGAGCGAACGCTGGATTTATGTTGCTGGACTTATAACCAGACCTTAGCATATCGAAAGAATGCATATGAACAGGAAGGCAAATCGGTATCCAAATATGAGACCAATAATCTCCTTCCTTCATGGAAAGTCGAGAAACCAGAGCTTAACGAAGTATTCTCCCAAGTTCTCCAGAATACTCAGGAACGTGTGGATCTCGCCCTCAAAGCCTTCTTCAGAAGGGTTAAGGCTGGAGAGGAACCAGGATATCCTCGGTTCAGAGGGAGAGGATGGTATGATTCCTTCACATATCCTCAATTTGGCTTCAAGCTTGAAGCTGGCAAGCTCCGTCTTTCAAAGATAGGAGACATCAAG
>JGI11944J13513_1002214_pt1 | contig 14055 bp, 11 predicted proteins | sample TerdegcoTASludge_FD_13513 | JGI IMG/M metagenome (IMG submission 13513) | reverse complement strand
CCCCGCCGAGGCCCGGCGGCGGGCCTCGGCGCTGCTGGAGCGGCTCAAGATCCCCGCGAAGCTGCACGACACCTATCCGGCCACCTTCAGCGGCGGCGAGCAGCAGCGCATCAACATCGCCCGGGCCGTCATCTGGGAACCGCGCCTGCTGCTCCTCGACGAGCCCACGGCCTCGCTGGACCGGGAATCGCAGGACATCGTGCTCGGCCTGCTGAGGGAGCTCAAGCGGAAAGGGACCTCGATGATCGGCATCTTCCACGACCGGGCCTCCATGGAGGCCATCGCCGACCGCGTACTGGAAATGTCCAACGGGAACAGGGAACATGGCCCGCACTGAAACACTCGTCATCGAAAACGCCCGCGTCGTGACGCCGGCGGAAATCCTCGAAGAGGCTTCGCTCGTCGTGGAAGGCGCATGCATCGCCCGCGTCGGCGGCTCTGACGCCGCCCGGGGTTGCCGCCGGATCGACGCCGGCGGGGCCTGGCTTCTGCCCGGGTTCATCGACCTGCACAGCGACGCCCTGGAGAAGGATCTCGAGCCGCGGCCGAACACCCGATTCCCCCTGGACATCGTCCTCGTCGAGCTGGACAAGAAGCTCGCCGCCTGCGGCGTGACGACCATCTTTCACGCCGTCTCCTTCGCCGAGGGCGAGATCGGCGTGAGGTGCAACGACCGGGCCGCCGCGGTGATCGAGCGCATCGCGGAGCTCGCGCCGCGCATGGTCGTGGACACCCGGGTGCACGCCCGCTTCGAGATCACCGACGAGGCGGCGGTGCCGCGGCTGGAGGCCCTCCTCAAAGGGGGGAAGATCCAGTTGCTCTCCCTCATGGATCACACGCCCGGGCAGGGGCAGTTCCGAGAGGCGGCGGCGTTCGAGAACTACTACCGCCGCGTCTACGGCAAGGTTAAGGCGGAGGTCGACGAGATCATCGAGCGCAAGATCCGCTCGCAAACGAAAGCCGCGGCGAGGCTCGAGCACATGACCGGGCTGTGCCGGTCGCTGGGCATCCCGATGGCGTCCCACGACGACGACTCGAAGGAAAAGATCCGATGGCTCCGGGAGCGCTCCGTCGCCATCTCCGAATTCCCCGTCAACATGGAGACCGCCCGGGCGGCGGCCGACTCGGGTCTGCACGTCTGCCTCGGCGCGCCGAACGTCCTGCGGGGGGCCTCCCAGGGCGGCAACCTCAGCGCCCGGAGGGCCATCGAGGCGGGATGCGGCGACATCCTCTGTTCCGACTACGCCCCCATGACGATCCTGCACGCCGTCTTCGCCCTCGAATCGCTGAGCATCGTGCCGCTGCACGAGGCCGTCAACATGGCCAGCCTGCGGGCCGCGCGGGCCGTCGGCATGGACGCCGAAAAGGGATCGCTCGAGGTGGGCAAGGCGGCGGATTTCATCCTGGTGCAGCGGCCCGACGGCGTGCCGCGCATCCTCAAGACCTTCGTGTCCGGACAGGAGGTGTTTTCCACATGCCCAAGGTAGGCAGCAAGATCGACGAGGTCCGCATCGACGGGCGGCTGGATCTCCTGCAGCGCGATCTGGATCATTTCAGCGGCCTGGGGCTCGGCGCCGTGGAGATCCCCGTCCACGGCCTGGACGCCATCGTTCACGGGCGGATCAACCGCGATCGCGTCGCCGCCGTCCGTGACCTCCTGCACCGCTACGAGTTCGTCTACAGCGTGCATTCCCCCAACCCCCTGAACCTCATGGACCGGGACCACGGGGCCCTGCACTACCAGGTCTTCCGGGCGAGCCTGGAGTTCGCCCTGGAAATCGGCTCTGGCATCGTCGTCTACCACGCGGGCCGCTACGTGGCGGAAGAAACCTTCGCCGTGCCCGGCCACGTGATTCTCTCGGAGAACGACCGGGAAACCCTGCTCGACCGCGAGGCCTGCGCCATCCGAGACCTCGCCGACGAGTTCCCCGACGTCTGCATCTGCATCGAGAACGCCCGGCCGTACCTCTACCACTCCCCCTACTGCTACGGGGAGAGTCCCGAGGCGCTCCGGGAGATGGTCCTGAAGATCTCGAGGCCCAACGTGCGGATCAATCTGGACACGGGCCACCTGTACATGGCCGCGAAGTTCTACGGCTTCGACCCCGTCGACGCGGCCGCCGACCTGGCGCCCCTCATCGCCCACGCCCACGTCCACGACAACTTCGGTCTTTCCATCCACCACCACGAGAAGCAGCAGACCCACCTCGTGCCCTTCGGGCGCGGCGATGCCCACATGCCCGTCGGCTGGGGGGAGATTCCCATCGGCGACATGCTCGGCACCTTCCTCGAAGACTACCGGGGATTGCTCATCACGGAGCTGCGGGACCGCTACTTCGAGTCGACGGGAGAGTCGGTGGCGAACCTGCATCGAATCGTGACGGGGCTCTGCGGCCTGGAAGGCGCCCGGGCTCCGGCCGCTCACCGACGATGACCCGTCCCGGGCTTTCGCGTTGACAGCCGCCTCGACTTCCCTTACTGTCGGGGTCGAAACGACAATCCGCGAAAGCAGGGGGAATCCATGGCCGGGAAAACGAAGAAGACCGTCAATCTCGCCCTTCAGGGCGGGGGGGCCCACGGGGCCTTCGCGTGGGGCGTGCTGGACCGCTTTCTCGAGGACGGGCGGATCGAGTTCGAGGGGATCTCGGCGACGAGCGCGGGCACCCTCAATGCAGTCGCCTACGGCTGGGGCGCCATGCGAGGGGGGCCCGAGGGGGCCCGGGAGGCCCTGGAGGCGCTCTGGCGGGAGGTGAGCAAGGCGGGTGCGCTGTACAGCCCCGTGCGCCAGTGGCCCATGGAGAAATCATGGCCCGGCGCGGCGGCGCTCTCCGGACTGACCTTCGCGCTTTTCAGCACCTGGACGCGGATGCTGTCGCCCTACCAGTTCAACCCCCTCGACTTCAACCCCCTGCGGGAGATGCTCCGCAGCTGCATCGACTTCGAGGAGCTCGTCCGCTGCGACTGCGTCGACCTCTTCGTCAGCGCAACGAACGTCCGAACGGGCCAGGTCCGCGTGTTCCGCAACGCAGAGATCACCCCCGAGGTCGTCCTCGCCTCGTCGTGCCTGCCCAATCTCTTCAAGGCCGTGGAGATCGACGGGGAGTACTACTGGGATGGGGGCTACATGGGAAACCCTTCCCTCTTCCCCCTGTTCTACTACACCAAGTCCCGCGACATCGTGATCCTCCACATCAACCCCATCGAGCGCGACGAGATCCCGAAAACGGCCATGGAAATCGAGAACCGCCTCAACGAGATCACCTTCAACGCCTCCCTGCTGAAGGAGCTCCGCGCCATCGCCTTCGTCGTCAAGCTGCTCGAGGAGAAATGGATCCGCGACGAGTACCGGGAGAAGCTCAAGCACGTGCTCGTGCACTCCGTCCGAGCCGACGAGGCGCTGAAGGACCTGGGAGTGGCCACCAAGTTCGTGAGCAACTGGGAATTCCTCACGAACCTGCGCGACCGGGGGCGGGAGACGGCGGGGCGCTGGCTCGCCGAGAACTTCGACTGCCTCGGCAATCGCTCCAGCGTCGATATCCGGATGGCGTACCTCCAGCGGGGCGGCGACCAAACCAAAAAGGACTAGGGACGTTGTTTACTAATTAGAATAAATCGATGTGGAGCCTGAACGGTAAAAGTTATTCTAATTAGTAAACAACGTCCCTGATCCTAGAGGAGGCGTGCCCCCATCTCCGCCACCAACGACCGCTCCCCCTTGAACAGCGTCACGTGCCCGGCGATCTCCTCGTCCTTGAGGTGCTCCACGAGGTAGGTCAGGCCGTTGCTGCTCGCGTCGAGGTAGGGGTGGTCGATCTGCTCGGGGTCGCCCGTGAAGACGATCTTCGTGCCCTCGCCCACGCGGGTGATGAGCGTCTTGACCATGTGCGGCGTGAGGTTCTGCGCCTCGTCGCAGATGATGAACTGCCTGGGAATGCTCCGGCCCCGGATGTACGCCAGGGCCTCCATCTCGAGGATCCCCCGGTCCATGAGGTGCTCGATGATCCGGTGCGGCTCGGGGTTGCCGCTGAAGATGAACTCCAGGTTGTCGTAGATGGGCTGCATCCAGGGGCGCAGCTTCTCCTCCTTGGAGCCCGGGAGGAACCCCAGGTCGTTCCCCAGCGGGATCACGGGCCGGGTGATGAGCAGGCGCGAGTAGTTCTTCTGCTCCATGACCTTCTCGAGCCCCACGGCGATGGCCAGCAGCGTCTTGCCCGTCCCTGCGCGCCCCACGAGGGTCGCCACGCGGATCTGGTCGTTGAGGAGCAGCTCCAGCGCGAAGCGCTGCTCCTTGTTTCTCGCCTTGATGCCCTGGTTGGTGCTCTCGCCGTGGACGAGCGCCCGCAGCTCCCCCCGGAAATACCTCGCCAGGGCCGACTGGGACGACGACGCGTGGTTCTTCAGCACGAAGAACTCATGGGGCCTCGCGGGGCCCCGCCCGTTGAGCACGAGGCGACCCTCCTTGAAAAAGGCGTCCATCTCCTCGGCGGTCACGTCCAATACGCCCGAGCCCGTGTAGAGCTCGTGGTAGTTGACCTTGTCGTTGTAGAAGTCCTGGGCCGGCACGCCCATGACGTCGGCCTTGACCCGGAGGTTGAGGTCCTTGGAGACGAGAAAGACCCGCCCGGGCAGCTGGCGGTTGAGGGTGCAGGCCACGGCGAGGATCCGGTTGTCCGTCTTGTGGGGGTCGAACCCGGCGGGGAAATCCGCCACGGCCTCCTGGTGGTTGAGCTCGATGCGCAGCCGCCCCCCCGAGGGAAGGGGAACGCCCGTCGACAGGCAGCCCGACTCGCGGAGCTTGTCGAGCTCCTGTGACACCACGCGGGCGTTGCGGCCGATCTCGTCCTGCCGCCGCTTCTGGTTGTCGATCTCCTCGATGACGGCCATGGGGATCACGATCTGGTTGTCCTCGAAGGCAAACAGGGCGCCCGGGTTGTGAAGCAGCACGTTGGTGTCCAGGATGTACGTCTTGATCATGGGGGTCATGCTCCTTTGACGCCGCGGCAGGGGAATGCCCTTCCCCGCGCAGGGATCCCGACGGGGGGTTGTCCCGATCGGTTCACGGCAATAGTGGTCCTGCGGGGTGGAACGGATGACGGCCGAAACCGGGCCGGTAGGAAGGGTTCGCTGGGTTGATCCGATTGCAGGATGTCCTCCTGTCTATAACGCCGGGCCCTCCGGCGCTCGGATGATGGTATACTCGAAATGCCTCTGCCTGAGCCCGGGTCCCCTGCCGTAATAGTGCCACTTCGGAAAGTTGAAATCCGATGTGACCTAACGAGGAAGCAGGAGCGCCGCCTTGAGAAAGGCCTCGAGATCCGGCACGTTGTATATGTTCAGCTCATATCCCCAGCGCTCCAGTTTGTCAAGGATTTCCTGCTTGTCCGGTGCCTTCCAGTTGATCGAGAAGCGGTTGATCCCCCAGCCGTGGAGCACGTCGAGGACGGCCAGGGCCTTGGTCGGCGCCCCGAGGATGAGGGGAACGAGGAAGTCGACGGGGCACTGCACGACGGCCCCCGGGAAGGCCTTTGCGAGCTTGCGGAACCCCTCCTCGCGAAGCACCTCCACCATCCCGTTGAACCAGAGACGCCCCTCGGGCACGCCGTGCGCTCTCAGGATCCCCGCGACGCGGTCGAGCAGACTGCCGTCCTCCTTGAGGTCCAGCTTGAGCGACTTGTCCGTCCCCCGGAGGCTCTCGAGGATCGTCCCGAGGCCCAGGAGCGCCTCGTCCGGGTCGGGCGGCGTTTCCTCGAAGGAGTCGTGCCGGAGGACCACCCCCTCGCCGTCCGGGTCGAGTCGGACGTCGCACTCGGCCCACTCGACGTTGGAGGCGAGGAACTGCCGCAGGTTGGCCTCGTCGTTCACCCCGTGCCAGACGAACTGCACGTGGCGCGGCAGCGCCCGCTCGGGCACGAGTTCCGTGATGTCGTAGTCCCGTCCGGCCACCGACCGAGCCGGGAGATGCCCGCGCTTGGACCGGAAAAGGGTGTGCGCGTGCAGCAGGAGGATCTCGTCCCGGCCGTCCATCTCCGAGACGGCCTGCAGGTTCTCGGGCTCGTTGTCCACGAAGGCGATCACGCGGAAGCCCTCTGCCCGGAATCGGCGGATACCCTCCACCTTCTCCTCGACAACGCCCTCGCCCCAGCCGCGGCGGTTCATGAAAAGATGCTCACTGCGGAAGCTCACCTTGTACTCCCGCCCGATGTTGTTGAGCGATCGGAGCGTTTCCCTGCGGATCGACTCGGGGCGGCCCGTGTTGAGGCCCACGTGGGTCCGGGGCTGGATCTGGAACCACCGGATGACCTCCATGACCCCCGCGAAGGGCCGATGGGAGCGCAGGATCGCCTCGGTCGTCCAGCAATGACCGGCGTACCAGGCCAGGACCTCGTCCCGCAGGGCGCCGCCGATTGCCATCGATTCCAGCAGCGACACCACCTGGCTCTCGTTCACCGTGATGCCCTCCACGGCCAGATCCCGGAACCACTCCGTGCCGTGCGCACGGTCGTAGGACTGCAGGGCGTGGTGGATCATGTAACGGGTATCGAGGATGGTGCCGTCGATGTCGAAGAGGATCATGAGGTCCTCGTCGGGATGGCGGCGCCGCATTCTCTCGTAGTGATCGGAGAGCCGTTTCATCCAGGTTGCCATTCACACCCCGGTTCCTTCGTTCCCTGGCTTGTGGGTTCGTCGGTTCATTCTCGGGCCAGGGACCCGAGGATTCCCCGAACGATTCGTTCAAATCCGGTCCCCGTGGACGAAAAAGTCCATCGTCGAGCCCGTGACGCTGCTGCGCCCCGTGTAGAGGAAGAAGACGATCCACAGGCCCTGCAGCGAGAGGATCATGGCGGGGCTCCAGAGGATACGGAGGCCGGCCGCGAGATCCACGGCGACAGGGGCCGATGCGGGAGCGAGCAGGGTCAGGGCCGCCGCGTAGAGGACGGCGGCGACATTCATCCGCTGGTAGGCCGAGATCCGGGCGTGCCCGCGGAAGTCCGCGCGGAGAAACTCTGAAAAGAAGCGCCACCCCTGCGTGACGGCCGCCGTCACAAGGAACGCCGCGACAAACTGCGAGGCCAGGAACAGGACGGCCCCCGCGAGCCCCGCCGCGCTGTTCACGACGGTCGAGAGGGCCTGCACGGGGACCACCTTCTGTCCGTCAAGACCGCTTTCGTAAGCGATCTTCTTGGTCTTGCCCGTGAAGGTGAAGCACCAGCGTTCGAGACGGTCCCGCACGAAGGGGCCGAAGTCCGAGAGCGGCCGGCCGTAGCAGCAGCCGAAGCTCACGCAGGCGAGTCTCCCCACGCCCTCGCCGAGGGCGTAGGCGACGGCGATGGCGGCGATCATCGGGAAGACCGGCAGCGGCCACCCCGACAGGGCCTCGACCCCGCGAACCAGGAACGGGGCGGCCAGGATGCCCACGAAGGACGCCCCTCCGACGGTGAAGGTAAAGCTCTTGCCCTCGATCAGCCGCGCGAGGAGCTTCGCCGCTGGGGCGCAGAGCCCGAGCACGGCGACGAGCACTGCGCCGGCCGCCTCGAGCGGCACACCGAAGGATGCCGTCAGGACGAGGTAGACGCCGGCGGCGAGCACATAGGCGCTCGCGCTGAAGAACCCGTACCAGGTCAGGTTCAGGCCCGCCCAGCGGCCGCTTTCGTGCTTGTGAAGGGGCACGGCGGCCATTATCTGCCAGCTCTCGCCCGGCAGCGTGCGGAAGGCCCACCGGAACAGCACAGCGAGGACCAGGGTCAGAGTCGCGATGAAAATCGTTTCGGTCATGGGATCACTCTCCCGGCGATGGAGTTTCGATCTTCACGGCCCGGCCGACGGCCGAGCGCACCTTCACGTCCGTCTCCGCCAGGGCGAGGCCGAAGGCCCGCGTGAAGCGGCTCTCGGCCCGGCGGCTCCTGCGGTTGCGGACGAGATCGTCGGAGAATTCCACCCGGTCGCGCTGGAACAGGACGATGTCGGTGCTGCTCCCGGGCATGTAGAGGCTCTTGGGGCGCCCCTTGCGGAGAAACATCCCCGGCCGGACGGGGGACGGGCTCTTGTAGCAGGACTCGCTGTAGCACTGCGTGATCCCTCCGATCATCAGCGCCGCCACCTCGATCATCGCCACGAGGCCCGCCTGAGTGCCGCCGGGCACGTCGGTGTCGATGACCGTCACGACCCGCTTGTTCTTCGAGTAGGGCGTCACCAGGGCGATGACGGCGCCGGGGTTGCAGGAGTGGTATGCGCCGTCGATCTCGTAGATGTCCCGGACCGTCCCCGCCACGGGGGTGTGGTTGTAGTGGTATTTCTCGGGCGTGAGCCGGCAGACGATGAAATCCCCGTCCCGGAATGCCTCGAGCCACTCGACTTTCCCCGCACCCAGGAGCTCTTCGTAGTCGAAGAACTTCCCCTTCACGCAGAGGCCCGAGCTCTCGGAGAGGGACCCGAGGAGGACCTTCGAGTCCGCCGGCGAGACGACGGCCCGGGGGTCGGCGGGCATCGGGCGGCACTCCCAGTAGCGGATCTTGCGTTCGAAGATCTTCCGGGGCGTATCCAGGGCCGCCGGGTGGTCCAGGCACTCCCGCAGGTCGATGCCGCACGACCGCAGGAAACCGCCGTTTCCGGTCAGGCGGCCGCCCAGGAAGAGCTCGTAGTTCAGGAACCCGAGGATCCCGGACATGCGGCTGCCCGTGACGGCGCGGAAGACAGCCGGGGCGTTCTCCCGGAGGGACCCGTAGAGGAACCGGATCACCCCGTCCCAGTAGAGGCGCTCCGTCTCGACCCTATTCGTTTCCCGCTCGATATACTGGTGGGTCGTGATCATGGATTCCGTCCTTCGCGAGAGCGTGATCGCATTCGGCCTTCACCAGGGCGATGTGGGCGACGAGCACGAAGATGAGCCGCCGCAGGGTTTCCAGGGGGAGCCGCTCGTCGAGCGCGTCGCCCCGCACGCGGGCTACGAACTCCGCAGGCCCCTGCCCGGCCAGCACGAACTGCAGGGCCCGATGGACCGCCGGGGCGTGCGGGGCCCGCCGGTCGGTCCCCTGCAGGTCCTCCGCCAGGAACCCCAGGGCCTCCTCCATGTGGCGCCTGCGCAGGTCCTCCCGGTACCAGCGCTCGGCGGCGCGGTTGAACTCGTCGCTGTCCAGGTCGAAGGGGGTCCGGATGCCCGCCGATGCGCAGATGCCGCGGGTGAACTTCCCCTCCGCGGAGAAGACCTCGGGCTCGTCGATCCTCCGGCGCAGGTCGTCCAGGGTCCCGCGCAGTCCCATCATCTCGATGAGCCCGGCGGCGTCCTCCTCGAGGATGTCGACGAGGGCCTTGCGGTACTCCCGGTTGTAGACCCTCAGGTAGCCCGGGTAGCGGCGGCTCGGGCGGACCTTCGCCGTGCGAGCGACGATCCGCTTGAGGAAGAGGTTCCCCGTGTCGGACCGGACGAAGAAGGTCGGGATCCCCACGGCCGTCCCGAAGATCACCTGCCTGCGCTCGCTCTCGATGAAGGGGTCGTCGGGGATGTGGGCGTGGGCCGTGCGCCCCTGGGCGATGTACTGCATGGCGAGGGCCGTGACAAGGGTTTGCAGGTCGACGGCCCGCCCCATGTCCTCGCCGAAGTTCTCGAAGAGGCTGTACTGCCTCCCCTCGAAGCCGGAGAACCCCATCACGGACTGTTCGCGGAGCTTGTACAGGAGGTACAGGGACATCTTCGTGCTGAAGACGCCGAGGTCGGCCAGGTCCTTCTTCAGGCGGTCGCTGTTGCCGATCGCGCCGTTGAGCGCCGGACTGCGCTCGGTGCTCATCAGGGAGACGAGGTAGTCGATGAGGCGGAAGTCGGGCACGAAGTCCCCGCGAAGCCTCAGGACGGTGCCGAGGACCCGGTCGAACCACTCTGGGCCGAAGGGGGTCACGGGCCGGCCGAAGAACTTGATTTTCGCCTTCTTCTTCCAGCGGCGCCAGAACATGCGCAGGTGCGTGTAGTCGATCTCGTGGGGCAGGTAGCCCAGCACCCTCTCGGGGTGGAAATCGGCGAAGTCGATGCGGTAGGGCGCGGCGCTGTAGGTGCCGACGAAGAGCGGCATGAAGTGCTCCACGACCTTGATGACGAGATCCCCCACGTACTTCTCGTGCAGCCGCGTGTAGCCGGTGCCGCCCCGGGAGAGCAGGGCCGTGAGCTTGCGGCTCCCGAGGCTCACGTGGGTGCCGTTGTTGGCGAGGCTGATGTTCGAGAGGTTGGGCAGCACGGCCAGGTTGTTCGTCAGGATCCCCGCCTCGCGCAGCTTCTTGACGGCGTTGAGCTGGCTGCGGCTCAGGACCTCGTGGCACAGGTGCATGTAGTCGTACTTCGCCTCGCCCCGGTCCCAGCCCGACAGGCAGGGGTTCATGAAGAGCTCGCGGTAAAAGGCGTCGGAGATGCACTCGTTGAGCCGCTTCTGGCGGACAGGGGGGTGAGGCGACAGGAACACCATCGCCCTCTGCCCCGTCTCCCGCAGGCGGAACTTCTCTCCGGCCCAGCCCATGAGCAGCTGCGTGAGCAGGAAGCGGGCGGCCGTCTCGGCGGCCACGGCCCGCCCCATGCCCCCCGACGGGTGCAGGAGCGCCACGTAGAAGGAGTGGGTCTCGGGGGAGGTGTTGTCGCACAGGAAATGGTCCAGAAAGGCCATGCCCGCGTCGCGGATGGCCGGGGGCGTGTCCGGCCGGTCGCTCACGACGTCGGCCAGCGACAGCTTCAGCAGGTAGCTGATGGGGACGCGGATGTGCTCCTCGCCGTTTTCCACGAAGGCGAACTTGTGGGCGTCGGAGCGGAGCCCCGCGGCCCGCTTCTTCTTGTCGGCCAGCAGGTCCGTCCGGAAGATCGCCTCCGCGGCGGGGCTGAGGGTGCACCTCGGGAAGCGGACCCAGCTGTTCTCCCAGACCCTCTCGAGATTGCCGTCGAGATACTTCTCGAGATCGGCCACGGCCTTGCGCGGCGCGTCGCCGGAGGCGGCCCGGCGCAGGATGTTCGAGTAGTAGTTCGACTGCTCGATCAGGATCGGCAGATCCACGTCCCGGCGCCTGCCGACGACGAGGGCCTGGAGCTCCGACTCGGCCCCGGCCGTCGCGTCCCCGACCGTGAACGGCAACGTCGCGAGAAGTGCGTCGGGCGTGCGCCGGTCGATGCGCATGCGCCCCGCCATCTCGTCAAGCGACAGGTTGAGCTCCTGCACCACGGCCGACGGAACCGGTCCCGCGGATTCAAGCACTCTGCTCATCGCATTCTACCTCCCTTCCCCGTCCTGAACGTCTCGAAGGGGTCTCTTCGGTCCGCGGGGTTCGGTGCCATGCTCCTCTTCCCCGGGGATTCTTCCTCCGTCTTGCACTCGATGCACACCGTCGTCGCGGGGCTCGCCATCAGCCGCTCGAATGCGATCGCCCCCCCGCACCGTTCGCAGGTGCCGTACGAGCCCTTCTCGATCCGGCCGAGGGCCTCCCGGAGCGAGAGCAGCAGGAATCGGTCCCGCTCGCGGATCGCGAGCTCCGTGCTCACGGCCGACTCCGACGCGGCCAGATCGTAGAGGTCGGGAAGCGAATCGCCTCCCTTCTTGATGGAAAGGATGCTGCGGTCGATGCTTTCCTGCAGGGCGCGGGCGCGCTCGGCGAGATGTCGCTTGATGATGTGGAGCCGTCGTTTTCCCATCGGGGATTCCCTCGCCCTCCGTGCGTGCGGCCCGCCGGGACGCGCGGGCATTGTGTCACGGGATGAACGATAACCCCTCAATATGAAGAAATCATGACGGTTTCGTGAAGAATCGATGAAGATTGGGCGGAAGGGAATCCCGCCGTCAGCGCTCGGCGAACTTGTACCCCACGCCGCGGACGGTGACGATGTAGGTGGGACTGTTCTCGTCGCCCTCGATCTGGGCCCTCAGGCGCCGGACGTGAACATCGACGGTGCGGGGCTCGACGAAGGACTCGTCGCCCCAGACCCGGTCCAGGATCTGGTCGCGGCTGTACACGCGGCCGGGGTTCTGCGAGAGAAACCGGAGCAGCTTGAATTCCGTGGGGCTAAGGTTCACCCTGCGGCCGTCGACGGTGACCTCGTAAGACTTCAAATCGATTCGAAGCCCCTTGAACTCGAAGATCTCGGGTTTCTCGGGCTGCCTGCCGGCGTCGGAGCGGCGCAGGACCGCCTTGATGCGCGCCACGAGTTCCTTCACTCCGAAGGGTTTGGTGACATAGTCGTCCGCGCCGACCTCCAGTCCGATGACCTTGTCGAACTCCTCGCCCTTCGCGGTGAGCATGATGATGGGGATGGCGGACGTCTCGGCATCCCGGCGGAGCCGCTTGCAGACCTCGAGGCCCTGGATCCCGGGCAGCATGAGATCGAGCACGACGAGAGCCGGCTTCTTCGTCCGGACGAGCGCGAGGGCCTTCTCCCCGTCGAAGGCCTTTAGGACCTCGTACCCCTCCTTCTCGAGATTGTAGGCCACGAGGTCGGCGATGTCTTTCTCGTCGTCCACGATCAGGATCCGGGGAACCATGGGCAACCCCCTCGGTTTGATTCGGGGGGCATCATACCCTAAAAGAGATGCTCCATCAAGCCGCGGAGGTGGTCGACCCGGACGAGCTCGATGCCCTCGACCCTCGGGCCGCCCCGCAGCTGCGTGCGCGGCAGGACGCAGCGCGCAAACCCCATGCGGGCCGCCTCGCGGATGCGCACCTCCATCCGGTTGATCCCGCGGATCTCTCCCGTGAGGCCCACCTCGCCGAAGACGACCGTCTTCGGGTCCACGGGCCGGTCGAGGAAGCTCGACGCGACGGCCGCGACGACCCCCAGGTCCACGGCCGGTTCGGCCAGCCTCACCCCGCCGGCTACGTTCACGAAGATGTCGTGGTTGCCCAGGTGCAGGCCGCCGATCTTGTCGAGCACCGCCACCAGCAGCGACACGCGGTTTCCATCGACGCCGATGGCCGTCCGCCGGGGCATGCCGAAGCTCGTGGCCGCCACGAGGGACTGGATCTCGACCAGGATGGGCCGGGTGCCCTCGATGGCCGCCACCACGACGGAGCCGGCCATCCCCGCGGGCCGCTCCGTGAGGAAGTACTCCGAGGGGTTCGCAACCTCCACGAGCCCTCGGTCGCGCATCTCGAAGACGCCGATCTCGTTGGTGGGGCCGAAGCGGTTTTTGATCCCGCGGATGATGCGGTAGGAATGGCCCGAGTCGCCCTCGAAGTACAGGACCGTGTCGACCATGTGCTCCAGGACCTTGGGGCCCGCGATGGAGCCGTCCTTCGTGACGTGGCCCACGAGAAAGACGGGGATGCCCGTTTTCTTGGAGAGGATGATGAGACGTTCCGAGGCCTCCCGGACCTGCCCGACGCTCCCGGGCGCGGAGCTCAGCAGCGAGCTGTACACGGTCTGGATGGAATCGATGACGACGGCGTCGGGGACCACTTCCTTTATATACTTCAGGATGTTCTCCAGGGACACCTCCACGAGGACGTAGAGGCTCTTCGAGGAGGCGCCGATCCGGTCGGCCCGCATCCGGATCTGGCCGGCCGACTCCTCGCCGGTGACGTAGAGGACCCTTTTCCCCGCCGAGGCCAGCCGGTGCATCACCTGCAGCAGCAGCGTCGACTTGCCGATGCCCGGGTCACCGCCCACGAGGACGGCCGACCCGGCCACGATCCCGCCGCCGAGGACCCGGTCCAACTCCCCGATGCCCGTCTTGACGCGGGCCTTCTCATCGGCCTCGACAGCGTCGATGGGACGGGGCTTCTCGTTGAACTGGAACTCGGGGGGCACCCGGGAGTCCTTCGGCGCGGTCGGCTCCTCGGCGAAGCGGTTCCACTCCCCGCAGCCGGGGCACTTGCCGACCCACTTGGGCGACTCGTAGCCGCAGTTCTGGCAAAAAAAGGCGGTTTTCTGCTGCTTTTTCATAATCGAACCGGCCCGTGGCAGAAGGCTTGGGGCGTGAGACGCCTTACGCCTCGGCTTTGTAACGAGTTTACGTGATTCAGCGCTTTTTCTGATTTTGGTTCGTTTACCCTCTTGCAAAACAAAACGGATTCCTCTTTCTTAGATTTGGCGAAATC
>JGI11944J13513_1002204_pt1:7500-14101 | contig 14101 bp, 5 predicted proteins | sample TerdegcoTASludge_FD_13513 | JGI IMG/M metagenome (IMG submission 13513) | reverse complement strand
CAGAATAAAAAAACAACCATCCTACGGCTACATAATCAAACCATACAACGAAAAAGAACTACAAACCAACATAGACATGGCCATACAAAAACACAAACAAGAAGAAAGTGTTATTGAAACATTTGAAGGAGAAATAGTGGACAAAAAACATAAAATAAAGAGTATAGAAGAAATAGAGGAAATGAAACCTCCCAAAATCCTGGTGGTTGAGGATGAGAGTATCACTGCCCTGGACCTGAAAAGTAAACTGGAAAACCTGGGATACTTTGTCCCGGCCATAAATTCCACTGGTGAACAGGCCATCAAAACCGCAGCACAAATACACCCCGACCTAGTACTGATGGACATAGTACTAAAAGGAGAAACAGACGGAATAAAAGCAGCAGAAAAAATACAAACCCTCAACATACCCGTAATATACCTAACCGCCTACTCAGACCAACAAACCATAAACAGAATAAAAAAACAACCATCCTACGGCTACATAATCAAACCATACAACGAAAAAGAACTACAAACCAACATAGACATGGCCATACAAAAACACAAACAAGAAGAGAAGACTTTCAGGACTGCTGAAGAAAAAATCCAATCCAAGAAAAGGGAACTTATAATTGAAAAATTAGGAGTATCACTCATTATTATTGGTATAATTATACTAATTATTCACAGTTTGATCACTAAAAGTTTAGGCTGGTTGTCCTGGCTTCTATTTATTCCCGCATATTACGGTCTCATGCTAACAGTTATCAGCTTTCTTCCCCCGAAAGGCGTTCCAGAAAGTTATGAAGAACAATTTGTTAGTATAATAATTCCTGCTCATAATGAAGAAAATACCATTGAAAAATGTGTCAGATCTATTTCTAAACTGGATTACTTTAAGGAAAATAAAAGAAATTTTGAACTAATAGTTATAAATGATGGATCTACAGATAAAACAAACCAAATACTGTTAAAACTGGTAGAAGAACTCGACTTTCTTAAAGTTATCACTCGGAAACCTCCACGGGCTGGGAAAGGTAAAGGTTATGTTTTAAATGACGGCTTGAAACTCTGCAGTGGGGATGTGGTGGCTGTGTTTGATGCAGATGCTCGTGTAAAGCCTGATTTTCTTAAAAAAGTTATACCATACATGGGAGACGATGATGTAGACGGAGTACAGACAAAAGTTAAAATGTACAATAAAAATAGAAATGTTTTAACTTCCATGCAGCACATAGAATTCGCAATTTTTGGTAATGTTATTCTAAGGGCTCGAGACAAGATAGGTGGCGGTGCTTTTTTAGGAGGTAATGGACAAGTAGCCACCAGAAAAGTTATAGAAAAGCTTGGAGGTTGGGATGGCTTTGCAGTAACTGAAGATTTGAATATGAGTATTAAAATGATGATAAAAGGATGTAAAATAAGATATTGTGAAGATACTGCTGTTTATCAGGAAGCAGTGCCTCACTGGAAACCATTTTTCAGGCAGAGAGTGAGATGGGCCATGGGAAATCTTGAAACATTTTTTGTATATCTTAAACAGATCTTAGGAACAAGAAATATTCCATTATATAGAAGACTTGATGTTATACAGTATCTATCATCATTATTATTCCTTTCATTTGTAATGTTAGGATACATCGTGGCCATTCTATACATAACAGATTTAATGATATTTAATTATACATTTCCCGCGATTATAGGGATTTTATCAACAATAGCTTTTTTCCCTGCTGTAATGCTGGGAATATACAGGGATAACAGAAAAATTCACGTCACCATATATAGATCAGTTGAATACTGGGCTTACTGTTTATATTTAATACCTTTATTCATAGTGGCTTTTATTAAATTGATATTAAGAAAAGATAGAAAATGGGCAAAAACATATCACACTGGAGATTAAGTTAATCCCATTTTAATAATAAATTTTTATAAATTAACAAATATTGTAGAGTAGGTTATTTTTGAATAACTTATAACTAAACTCATGAGATAAATCTTTAGGTGACTTAATTTAAATAAAAAAATAGTATATTAATATGAAAAGTTTGGTGATAGGTTGGATTTAACAAAAATTAAAGGTATTGGTGATAAATTAGCCCAAAAAATAACTGATAATATGGGTGGAGAAAAAGAGCTGCTTAAAGTTATCCAGAATTATGAAGTGGATCGACTTGCCAACATAGACGGGGTAAGTCAGCAAAAGGCAGTTGAAATTATTAATTCTGCCCTTGGCAATCCAGTTCAAGAATTTCTAAAAACTGATCAAGCCTATCAAATTTATGATGATATATTAAAAAGGATCAGCGAATTCGCCAGTACTAAGTATGGTAAAAATCGGATTTTACTTATTAATCCCATTGAAAATGAAGATAAAATAATGGAAAACCTGAAATTTGTAATGAATGCTAAAAAAGCAGCTTCTGATCTTCCATTAAATAATATTAAAAAGTTACTTAAACTAATTCATCCCCCTATTAAGAAAAAAATTAAGTATGATTCATCCAGAGCCTTACTAGTAGAATCCCGAAGAGATTATGAGCATTTGATGGATATGAATTTGAATAGTTATTCTTCAATTGTGACTGCAGATGAAATGGAAAGTTTAGGGGAATATGAATTTATTATTTACGTTTATTCTGAAGGTTTACTAGAATTAGATGATGTTCACAATATAACCATGGTAAATAGTGATTCAAGAGATTTTGAAATAGTTCCGGAGGTTATTTTATCCTATTTTTATGAAAACTATGAACTTTTAAAAAATGTTTTAAAAGTAAGAACTATTTTAGGTTATGATTCCATTCTTCCCGAAGTGATAACCGTCCTAGATTCTCTTAAAGTAGATTCTGTAGACGAAGAACTTTTTGATAAAGCTGTGGAAGATGCTAAAAAAAGGGCAGATGAAATGCTTGAGAAGAGCATAAAAAAGATTGATCTAAGTGGTGATGAAGTTCTATCACTGATGAATGAAGGTTTGCCTCTTAAAATACAGAAGATATTTGATGATGTCATTAAAGAAGTGAAGATTGATATTAAAGCAGAAACAGGCTGTTCATTTGATCCTTTTATCCAGAAATATCCGGTTGAAATAGATTACCAGGAACTTGAAAGGGTTAAAAAGATGGAACTTGCCAAAAAAAATGTTAATGAATTTGAAAAAAAGGTAGAAGCTGCTTCTTACTTATCTAATTATAAAGAAAAGGTTGAAAAAGAGATAAGAGATGTATTGGAATTTGACTACGAATTCGCACTGGGCTGTTTTGCTTATTATTATGATCTACATCCTCCTACAATAGGGAATTTCTTCAAATTCAAAGAAGCATTACACTTGAATTTAGCCTTGAATAAATCTTCTAATATCCAACGAATTGATTATACGTTGGACTATCCTGAAAATGTAGCCTTACTTACTGGTGCCAATAGTGGAGGTAAAACCACTCTTCTGGAGACCTTGGCCCAGATTTCAATCATGGCCCAGATGGGGTTGCCGGTTTGTGCAAAAGAAGCAACAATAAAACCCGTTGAAGAGATTTATTTCTTTTCTAAAAAGCGATCACTTGATGCTGGTGCATTTGAATCTTTCCTTAACACATTCATGCCCATTGTCACTAAAGATACTAATAAATTAATCTTATTAGATGAGTTAGAGGCAATTACCGAACTTGAAGCAGCAGTGAAAATTATTGCCAGTTTCATTGACTTTATTAAAGATTCTGATTCCTATGCAGTTATAGTAACCCACATGGCACGGGAGATAATGAAACACACCCATGTACGGGTGGATGGGATAGAAGCAAAGGGTTTGGATGATGATTATAATTTAATTGTTGATAGGACTCCTAAAATGAATTACCTGGCAAAAAGTACCCCTGAACTCATATTGAGAATGATTTACAATAAATCTGATGGAAAAATAAAAGAGATTTACGGGAAAATACTGGAAAAATTTTAATTGATATCTTAATATATATTAAACATTACATAATTAATCTAATAAAAATTGAAGAAGGAACTTAAAATGTCTATAAACCAATTAGAAACAGAACTAGAAGCAATAACTACCACCATAGCCTATTTGGAAAAGAACTGTGATAATGATGAAGAATTGCTAGACCGACTTAAAGAGGAACGTCGAAGAATATTGAAAGAGTTAAATGTGCATTCAGATTATGAATAAACTCAATTAAAATTTAATCAATTAATTTTTTTTTAAGAAATCAAATTTAACTATTAATTATTTATCTTATTTTTTTGTAAAAAAAATCTGAAAAAAGTTATTTTTTAAAATCTTCATAAACCCTTAAAGATTTTGCAAGAACATCTGTTTCTGCTATTTGAGACCCCATTATAACCGCTAAAAAGAGCTGTTCATCTGTGGCTCCAAATTCCTTTGCAACTTTAAGATGAGTCAACAGACAATGTTCAGCGCCTATTGCAGAGGCAGCGCCTATAGAGATAAATTCCTTGGTCAATGAAGATAATGAATCATTATTATTTATTGCTTCTAATTTTTCAAAATAAGTATTTAATGTGGCTGGATTTTCTGCCAACACCTGAAAAATCTTAGGAACGAAACCAAAATAGTTCTCAATTTTTTCAAATATTTCATCTACATTTATCTCTTCTTTTACATTCATTAGATCATCTTCCAAAAATTTGGATTAGTAAACTCCATTATTGGTTTGCTATTAGATATTTATTTTTATGAAATAATTTTATAATTTAATATTTAAAAAATAAGTTTCAACTAAGAGGATAGTTGTGGATTATAAAAGTATTGTAAAAATACTCAAATTTTACTTATATTTTGTTGATAACAACTTCCATTATTCTTAAAACATTGTGAAATACTGATTTATTAAAATTCATCTTACTTATTAGGTTTCTAAAAGTCTTATTTTATTTTTTAGGCTCAATTAAGAAACTTTATTAAATGCAATTTGAGTTAGAACCTCCGAAAGTATTAGTGAATTATTTTTATTTTGAAAAAAAACATGTTAGTTATAACTTATATTTATAATTATATCAAAATCAAGGAGATGATAACTATGTCAGAAAATAAAAAGCCAAAAACAATTACAATTGTGACTCCTAGTTTTGAGCAAGAAGAGGTAATTATGCCCCAAAACATCCGGGGAGTAGGAGAAACACTTAAAACTTTTATTAATAGCAAATCTAAAGAAGTTGATTATAAAAAATCACTTGAAGAGTTTAATAAGAGAATATTTGAAATTTTAAATCTTTTATCCGACTCAAAATCTGATATTAAAAAATTTGAAGATTTTCAAATAGATTCCGTTACATTTTCACTTGGAGTTCAAATAAAAGGTGAAGTTGCAGTTTTTGGAATTGGTGGAGTATCTACAGGGGCGGATAGTGGAATAAAAATTACAATAAACCGCCAAAAAAATAAATTTTGAGTTAACAGAAATATGACATAAAACCTGATTCCGTTAAAATGCATTTTCCCTGAAGAAAACCTAATTTCATATGAAATTACATTTTCCAATCCTAAAAAGTTAAATAAATTAGAAATAATATTGAGTTGATGTTAATGGGTAATTAGATGTATATTTTATAGAATTTGAGCAATACCATTGGAAAATAAAGATTAAATGAGATTTTAGTTATTTGTGAGAGATTATCAGTTAACTTTTTCTACAACTAAAGCAGGTAATTGAAGTATTCACAAAATGACTATTTCCTAATTCCTAATTTTATAATCCCAAACATACCTAATTTTAATTTGTGTGCTTGATCTCATAAAAATATTATTTTTAACACAAGTAGCTATTTTTGAAATTAAACACATGATAATAACATGACATTATTAAAATATTAATCACATGAAATTTAAAACAGTATATTATTGTGAATTTGAATATATCATAAACTATAATGTGAAATTGGGGGTATTACGTTGAGTAGAATAGTTGCAGGCACTAACCTGTGGGATGGTCTCTTAGAACTATTTGTTATAGGTCCTGATAGCTTTGTATACCATAAAAAACAAATAAATGATAATAAGTGGGGTGAATGGAGAGTTCTATCTACTTATTCAAGAGAAGAAACTAAAGGTAGAGTCAAGGATAAATTTACTAATGAACTAATGGATAATCGAGCTAAAGATATTGCATTATATATAAGCAAAGAAAAAATTGAATTATTTATGATAGGGATTGATGACGGCATCTACTGTTGTTATCAAGAGAATAAAAAGCCATGGAACAAATGGGAAGAGCAAGAATTGACTTTATATTCTGATATTTTCCTAGATTTGATAGACAGAAAAAAAGAACTTAAAGTATTAAATGTATTTCGAAGACATGAAGAACCCCAAAAAGCATTAGAAATCTTTTATATATATTCTAATGACCTGATATTTTATCATAGACGGACAGATTCTGGTTGGAGTAAAGGAAAAGCTATAGCTGGACCAGCTAAAACCTTTACGATTGCAAATCAAAAATTAGTTGAAGGATTTAGCTATGAAACTGATTTAGCATTATTTTTTATTTCAAGTGAATCTAGCCCCAAATTAGGCAATGTTTTAATATGTAACACGTCTGATCCAAATCCTTATACTAACAGTGATCCTTTTAAAGTTGGTATT
>JGI11944J13513_1002203_pt1 | contig 14106 bp, 14 predicted proteins | sample TerdegcoTASludge_FD_13513 | JGI IMG/M metagenome (IMG submission 13513) | reverse complement strand
ATAGATACCAATGGTCCGCCCGCAGGTGAAGGATGAACGTCTCCAGACCAGGTCAGTCGGATGAGTAAGAGAAAGACCGGGATCTCCCCGTGAAGTTATCTGCACTTCATACGGGCCGCAACTCAGTGTGGTGGTAAGCCGACAATCCGAATGGTGCAATGCATCACGAAATCTGCGGCTGAGATCCAGCGCTCCCTTGTCAGCTCCCACCGCGATAATACAACTGCCTGCCAGGGAAAGTTCATCCTCTTTCGTTATCTCAAAGGTTGTGCGATGAGTTGCCGTTACATTCGGATGCCCGTGAGCAGTAAGATACTCCTCTTCCCTGACCATGTATTTACACACTCTCTTCCATGTGTAATCAATGGATCTGGTAGATGCCTATTGTGCAACTTGTAAAGAAGAGACAGAACAGGAGGTTCTGAGTGAATCACGCGATCTCATCATCCGCTGCACCGTCTGCGGACTGACATCCCGAAGACCCCTGCCGCCTGAACCTGAACCGGTGTATATCAAGACCATCGTCAGCAGAGAAGCCGAATCATTCGTCGCGAAGGCTGAACTGATGAAAGGAGAGGTTGTCGAAGTCGGTGACTACATCGTTGCCGAACAGGATGACGGAGAGGGCGCCGGTGTCGAGATCATGTCACTGGAAGTTGGTGATAAGCGGGTACAGAAAGCCGTTGCCGAGGAGATAAATACCATCTGGTCACGGGCAATCGACGAGGTCGTTGTCAGAATCTCTGTTCATGACGGAAAAAAGACAATCCCGATGTACGTTGCCTGTGACGGGGATGACCGGTTTACGATAGATGAGATTGTATCCATTGACCGGGTCAGGGCAAGAATCGATCATATCTGCCTCAGGAACGGCATGATTCAAAGAAGAAAAGGAAAATATGAAGTGGCAAACCGCATCAAACGGATTTATGCCTACCGGCTATAGCCGGTTTTATGATGTTGTCAGTTTGGTCAGTGTGATCTCAACCGTTGGATATCCGTAATTTAACGTGATATTTGCTGCATCCCGGTCAATAACGGTTGCAGTCCTGATATATGACGTCGGGGTTGCATTATCCAGGGGGATCTGTGGCTGGTCAATGAATGCCAGTGGAACCTGATCTCCTTTCTGGACATTTGCAAAACTCTCTCCGGTAATATTGACAAACTGTTCCATGCTCATCTGCCTGGACATCTGTCCTGCATACGGGTAGGTCAGAACCTTTGAATCACCAACACCCATGCCGGCAATCGAATTACTGATCATATCAACCTCAGGGCCGAAGAGACCAAACTCCATCACTCCGTATTCATTATACGGGTTTACTACCTGAATCGGAATAAGATCCTCGCCTGATGAGACATTGACTCTGACGGGAAGTGAATTTGCCTTAAAAGTCATGATCGACGGGTCTTGTGCCTTGGTGATTACAGAAAGGACACTGGTTACGACAGGACGGTCCTGCGCGTCACGGAAGGTAAAATCAACGAGTGCAGTGTTTCCCGGCTTTGCCTGAGTGAAGATGTTCAGCCATGACATACCGAACATTGATACAACCATAAAGACAGCCATCAGAACACAGACCGCGACGATTCCAATTTTCGTCCAGTTCATCTCTTCTTTCTTTTCTGAAGGCTGGTGGCGGAATCCTTTCATTCCTATTACGTAAACCCTGCCGGAAGATAAAGGATGCAACTGGATATTGACCGGTCAGGTATCAGGATATTTCCCTGGTTTTGAAACGATGGATTCATACCTGCAAACGGTGAGTAGATTCGTATGGAAAAAAAGAGGGTCCGTGATTACATGACCACCGACGTGGATACCGTCGCTCTGACGGGAACCGCGCGAGAGGTAATCCATGCAATCAGGGTCACCTCTCATGACGGGTTCCCGGTTGTTGACGGAAACGTCGTGGTAGGATATATTGCTGCACGGGATCTCTTGTTTGTTCACCCAGATACTCCGGTCAGGGAGATCATGAGCCATCATCTCATCGTAGCTGATCCTGAGATGGCCATCAGTGATGTAGCCAGGGTCATCATCCGCTCAGGTATTCAGAAACTGCCGGTCGTAAATGAGAAGAATGAACTGCTTGGCATCATCTCCAATACTGACGTTGTGCGATCCCAGATAGAACATGTCTCTCCGGAGAAGGTATACAAACTCATGGATACCATCGAACGGCTCCATGAGATCAAACCCCACCTCTCAAAAGGGCCGGTGCAGGTCCATATGCTCCTTCCCACCCAGTCGCGGATCTACATGGACGAACTCGAAGGCAGGATTTACGAGATTAAAAAGGGACTTGCTGAACCGGTTATCGTGATAAAAAAACCGGGCCGTCTTATCCTGGTTGACGGCCATCACCGGGCTGTCGCTGCAAGAAGACTTGGGATCAAGATTCTTGAGGCATATATCATCGAGATACTGGAAAATCTCGAGCTTGGTCTTGAGCGGACGGCAAAAGCGATGAACCTCAAAACCATCGATGACATCCAGATAATGGACTATGCCCGCCATCCTCTTGTTGCCGGAACACACCGGTTTGGAGGGGTGGGGACCGTAGTCCCTGAATCTCAGGATCCCTCACACCGCGTATCATAGGAATCATTGAGCATATGTTCGGTCACGGTAGTCCCGTCAGGGATCACCATGTCGGGCCAGATGCGGGTATTTGAGTGGACGGTCACCCGGTTTCTGATAACCGTCCTGGGACCTATGACCGAACCATGCTCAATGCTGCATGAGTCACCGATCATCGCTTCATTATCGATAATCGCACCAGACACTGATGTACCCTGCCCGATGACCACCCGGTTATAGAAGGAAGAGGAGAGGACGCGGACATTGTTCCGGATAATGCAGTTCTTCCCTATTGATGTGTATGGCCCGATAAGGACATTATCCCCAATAGATGTCCCGCTCCCGATGGCAACCGGTCCGATGATCCGGCTGTTATGCCCGACATAGATGGATCCTCCAAAGTCTACCGGTCCCTGAATGTGGGCGTTTTTGATATCCATATCACCAGAGATGTTTGCATAGCTCATCTCCTGCAGCTTCCATTTTTCGGCAAGCCGGAGGGATGCCGGGCTCCCGACATCAGACCAGTTCCCCCGTGCAAGCCATCCGTCAAGGATCATGCCCTTTTCCATAAGCAGTGGGAAGAGGTTTTTTGCAAAGTCAAACTTGATCCCATCAGGAATGTAATCAAAGATATCAGGGGAACAGACGTACATCCCGGTTGAGGCAAGGTTTGAGAAGATCTCACCCGGACCAGGCTTTTCCTTGAACCGTCGGATTCGGTTATCCACATCAATCTCGGCTATGCCATACTCGGAGGGATCATCAACGCTGATAAGCCCAATCGTGATAATAGGTGAGTGTTTGAGATGTTCGCGGTAAAATTCCAGGAGATTGATATCGGTTAAGTGGTCACCGCCGACGACAAGGAATGGCTTTTCACCAAGGATGTGACGGGCATTTTTCACACTCCCGGCCGTTCCGAGCTTTGTCTCCTCATATACGTAACTTATAGTAGCACCAAACAGAGCTCCGTCTCCCAGCGCCTGCTCTATTGCATCGCTCTTGTATCCGACGGTGATGATGATGTCGTGAAATCCAAGGTTTGAGAGATGGGATACCAGATGCTCAATTGAAGGTTTGTTAACGATTGAGATGCATGGTTTCGGGCGTTCAAACGTAAGCGGACGGAGGCGTGTTCCCTCGCCACCGCACATGATACAGACCTTCATATCGAGTATGTAGGATCTGCGGACATTTAAGGATATGACAAATGCAGGGGGTCAAACCCCTAAAAATGATTACAGACTGTCCAGACTGACCGAATCAAAATCCTGAACAACCTCAGATATATCCTTAACGCCAAACGCGGTTTTCACGGCGGTAATCTCGAGCTCTGATGCGATGCCACACATGTAATCAAGCACGTCAATTGAGAGTTCCTTCTTTACTTTACTCTGTTTTAACTGCTCAACCAGGTGGCCGATCATCTCCACGTCTTCACCGCGAAGCTTGGCAAGGCTGATGACACACATATATATCCGGGTCAGATTCCTGTCGGTACCCGTGATCGTGTCAAAGAAGTTCTTCAGAACCTGGGCCTGATACACCTCGCCGCCCATATGTAATCCATTATATTAGTTCATTAGTATAAAAAGATGCGGATTTATTTTGCAGTACTGACGATCTTGATGATATCACCATCTTTTAAGACTGCACTCTCCTTAATCCGCATCTTCGTCTTAGCATCAATGGCATACAAAAATCCCTTTCCAATATCGGTATGCACCTGGTAGGCAAGATCATGCGGGGTTGATCCCTTCTTCATCAGGAAGGCATCAGGAAGAACCCTGCCCTGACCGTCTGTCAGATGCGTCTCATCCTCAACCGGATACAGGACGATCATATCCAACAGCTCAAAGACCGCCCGGTTGATGATCTCCTGCACTCCCGTACCGCCATGTGCATCCATATAGGCCTTCATCTTCATAAGACCTGCTTTCTGGGCATCGCTCAGTTTTCCCTCGTCAGGAATGGAGAAGGATGCATCACCCGGATGATAGATGATCATATGCGATGCGGCAGCGGTCCGGAGAGCGAGTTCTGCTGCGCCCGATGTCAGGATGGCACCTGAATCCTTCACCTTTGTGAGTAGTTCTGGAGAGGCAAGATCTGCCTTATTACCGGCGATAATCATCGGTTTTGCTTTTCGCATCAGGATTTTTGAAAATTCAATCAGATCACCGGATGCTGTCAGCCTGAGCTCTATCCCTGCCTCACGCTCTGCCTCCATCACATGTTCCTCCTGAATGGAGAGGCCGGCAAGGATATCGGCAAGTCCTGCATAGATGGAGAATGAGCGAGACTGGGCCTGTCTCTGCATCTTTGGCCAATGCTTTTCGATGATCCCAAAAAGCCACATCGCCATCTCGGTCTTGAGCATGGGGATCTCTTCAAGGGGATCATGACTCCCCGGATTATCCGGATTTCCTTCAATGTCCGTACTACCGCTAGCATCGATGACCTGAATGATGGCATCGGCCTGACGAAGGTGGTCAAGGAACTGGTTTCCAAGACCCTTCCCGGTATGTGCCTCGGGCACCAGGCCTGCAACATCAATCAGGTGGACGGCAATATACCTGATCCCGTCTGCGCAAACACCACACCGATGCGCAAGACTGGTACAGGGGCAGGGAACCCGTACATAGGCAACCCCCCGGTTTGCATCAATTGTCGTGAACGGATAATTGGCAATCTCGGCCGGTGCCATGGTTGCTGCCCGATATAATGTCGATTTGCCACAGTTTGGTTTTCCAGCAAGTGCGAGGGTGATCATAGATGGTCCTCAAATCCCAGTGCGAACTAACAGGTATGTATGGGATACTGCACCAAAAAAGTGTATTATTTTGATAAACCAGGTGAAGCCAACACCAGGGATGCGATCAGGATTGGTGCTGAACGTGCACAGGAACTTGGAATTTCCACGATACTAGTGCCAAGCACGAGTGGTGAGACCGCACGGGTGGCATATGAAGAACTGAAAGGAACACCCCTTCATCTTGTGATTGTAACCCATGTTGTCGGTTTTTCAAACCCCGGAGTTTGGGAGTTTGATGCAGACCTAGCAGCAGACCTCAGAAAAGCCGGAGTGACGATAATTACCGGCACTCATGTCCTGTCAGGCCTGGAGCGCGCATTTTCGTCCTCACCCAAAGTCAGCGGGGGATCGCGAAGTGAAGCGGTTGCAGAAGCACTTCGCAGGATCATCGCGGTTGGACTNAAGGTGGCCGTTGAGTGCACCCTTATTGCGGCAGACCAGGGTGCTATCGGCGTATCGGATGAGGTCATTGCCCTTGGAGGGACCGCGAGCGGAGTCGATACCGTCTGTGTTATCAAACCGTCTCACACCCAGAGATTTTTCGATCTCCAGGTCAGGGAGATCGTCGCAATGCCACGGGACAGATAAATTATGTTATCAGTATTACCCCTGACCATCAAGAATACGATGCGCCATCTCTTCAGAAGGCCGATCGTCTGGATACCGGGAATATACGCGGGGTGTATTGCAGCCCTTGTCATCTGGCTTGAGTTCACCGGCGGGATGTTTCTTGCCGGAAAGATTGCCATGCTGGGCGCAATTGCATTCCCGTTCTTTCTTAGTGTGCTCAATTATCATTTAGAAACCGATGAGAAGAACATGAAGATCCTGGTCACGGTCGCCCTTCGGGGTTATTTTCCGATTGTTCTTCCGGTCATAGTCCTTGCTGGTTTCGTTGTCGTGCTAGCACTCCTGCTAAGCGTTCCTCTGTCTATCATGGGATATGGGAGTGATCCCTTTGCTCTGACCGGGCTCATGCTGGGGATTGGCATTCCGGCTCTGCTCTTCTCACTCTATATTGACAACGTCGCGGTATGTGAGCGGACAAAGATATTTGGCACCCTGAAACGGAGCATGGAACTTGTCACAGTTAAAATTATCACCGCCATCTGGTTTTTTGTTGTCAGCGGGATTATTGCAGTAATCGTATCCGTCTTCGGAGCATTCCTGTGGGGAGCGATTCTTGGGAGCCGGTTTACCCAGTTCATTGAGATGAATCTGACCCAGCAGCAGGAGGTATTTTCACAGTATACCCTGACCGACTGGCAGGCTCTCATCGGGCCGGAAGGGATAATTGTTACCGCACTGGTCTTTGGATTTGTTACGTTTCTTCTCGTACCAAGCCTGTTTATCTTCAAATACGAGTGTTATCTGGATGCAACTGATGTTGTCTGGGATTTATCAGGGGAAAGGGATGAAAAGGGAAGACATTTCAGGCTTTAACCGGTTTACCCGGTAAAAAAGGATAGTATTGCCCAGAGAACGGCAGTAATTATCGCTCCCCCCAAAGTTGCAAGGAAATTGGTTCCTGCATTCCCCCACATATGCTTATTTTCAAAGAGTTCTCCAAGCAGACTGTCAAGATTCGTACCGATAAATCCGCCGATCATTGCTGCGACAAATAGTGAAAAGTCAGCGACTCCGAGCAGCACACCACAGGCTGAGATAAAGATCGCGCCAAAAAGTCCTGCCACCTCTCCTAAAAAGGAGACGCCACCATTTGTTCCTTCAGGGACCGGCTGGAGTGTAGTAATTAGGCGGGGTTTGCCTGAACATACACCGATCTCACCTGCAACGGTGTCTGCTGCAGCAGTTGCAACACTCCCGAGATATGCCGCAATGAAAACCGGGTGTTGGGTGACACCATAACCAATAGCAGCGCAGACAGATACCAGGCCATTCGCAAACACATTGACATATCCCCTGGCACCTCCTTTCGCCTCTTCCACATGGAGCGACCTTTTATAATCCATCTGGTACCGGGTAGCAACCGCCCCAAGAATGAAAAACGCGAGCATAATCAGGAACCACGATATCCCTGCAAAAACGATGAGAATGACCCCGACAAGGGCAGCTGAGAAGAGCCCGGGGATGTCAGCGGTCTTCAGCCGGTAGGCAAAATAACTAAACCCGAAGGCAATCACAACGGCGGTTCCGACTAGAGGAAATGCAGCCTCATACTCAAGATCTTCGATCAGAAGCATAACCAGTGCCACCACCACCAGTTCAATGGCGGTTGCATTTCTCTGTGAACCCAGGATTGAATGAAGGAGGACACAGACCGTTGCACCGACAACGGCGGAAAGCCAGGATTGCTCCCCCAGATACTCCATCACAAATGCCGTGATAAGAAGAGCACAGATAAACGACAGGGCATATTCAATAGTTTTCCCACCCGTCAGGGAGAAGACCAGCTCCTTGGTTGTAACAATGAGGATCGCAGCATATAAAACAAAAACCGGGAGGATTCCAATAAGACCAAGCACCCCGATGAACCCGAGTGCTATCGAGAGCCATTTTTCAGCTGTTCTAAACCATATAGACAGGGCGGCAATGATAACCAGGAGTCCCGGAACTCCGGTCGGGAGATAGGGTGATATTATCAGGAGAAGAACCGCCAGAATAAATGCAATCCATCTCACTGTGTGCAACATAGGGTACGTATTTAGCTAGTCACTCAATATAATCTATCCAGAGCCCTTCCGAAACCCTATAACCTCCGGCATCGATGGGTACGAAGGAGTCACTTTCCTATGCAGGATTTCAATACTGGTTACATTTTACGAAGATTTACATTCATAATTGCACTTATTTTTAGTCTTACATTCATGGTATCAGCAGGACCTACCTACGCACCAACCGAGGGAAAAAATCCTCTGAAAGTATATTTTACCTTCCCCGGCGGAGAAGAGTGTGATTCAGTCAAATGGAACTTCGGAGATGGAAATACATCAAAAGCAATCACCACGGATCATACCTATTACTCTCTTGGCATGTACTATCCGACCTGCTGGTGTGAACTCCCTGGTGCCAATACCTCCTATACGTATGACTATGTATATGTTATCCCCTGGTCATCCAGTATCAGGGACAGCATCACCGGTGGAAGACCAAAACAGACCGTGGTAAACAGGACATCAGTGGGGCTTGACTTTACCTCCTTGAAAAAACAAGCCCAAGGACTTGCTGCCATCGGTGAGATGAGGTACGCAGCCGATGCATATGCAGATCTGAAATCCCTTGGAACACTTGATTCAGAAACTCTCAGCTCCTACGGAGATGTCCTTACAGGTCTTGGACGGCTGACCGAAGCAGAAGTAATATATAATGAAGCCCTTGCTGAAAAGGATTCAGCCCCTATCCTCAAGAAACTTGCAGATGTCCTCTTCTCTCTTGGAAAGACGAAAGAGGCCATCGATGTGATGAACCGGACTCTGGTCCTTGCACCGGATGATGCCGGGGCATATGCTTCATATGCGTCATTTCTTCAGAAGGCAGGAAAAACCCCGGAAGCGCTTGATGCGTTTAATCAGTCTTTCAAACTTCTCGATGCGCAGCCTGAAATCTGGTCGGAGTATGCGGATCTTCTTTCATCCCTTGGCAGGTACAACGAAGCAGCTGATGCCTATGACCATGCAATAAAACTGGGTATGTTTGGCTCAGATATCTGGAACAACTATTCCCGGGTCCTGCAGAAACTGGGAAGAAAGGAGGAAGCTCAACGTGCGAAAGAGCAGGCGATGAATACCTACGCTCCGATAGCTCTATCCAGGTACAGTTCCAGTGACAGTATTCCCACGTGCGGTATCGGCTCACTCTGTTAACTCTTCACCTTTTTCATACGCCCTAAACACCAGACATCAGGGACTGACATTCCATCATCTACATTACCCTTTACCTTCAAACGTATGGGCAATGTCTCGGGTCTTGCGGGAACTTCCCAAAACCTATGATTATCGTGAGGTGGAAGCACGATGGCAGCAGACGTGGAAGGATGAAGACGTCTACTTTAAAGAAGGTTCTGAAAAACCACAATTTGTCATTGATACGCCACCACCATACCCAACCGGGGAATTTCATATCGGAAATGCATTCAACTGGTGTTATATCGACTTTTTAGCCAGATACAAGCGGATGAAGGGGTACAATGTCATGTTCCCGCAGGGGTGGGACTGCCATGGCCTTCCAACCGAAGTGAAGGTTGAAGAGATCCATAAGATCACCAAAAATGATGTTGACCGGCAGAAGTTCCGTGAGATGTGTCGTGAACTGACGATTGGCAATATCAGGAAGATGCGGGCATCCATGCGCAGGATGGCTTTTTCAATCGACTGGAGCCACGAATACATCACCATGATGCCGGAATACTTCGGCAAGACCCAGCTCTCATTTCTGCGGATGTACCACGCAGGGCAGATATACCAGTCTGACCATCCGGTTAACTTCTGTCCACGGTGTGAGACCGCCATCGCATTTGCCGAGGTCAATTACAGCGACCGTACAACAAAACTCAACTACTTCAACTTCTCCGGACTGGAGATCGCAACATCACGGCCGGAACTTCTGGCAGCCTGTGTGGCAGTTGCCGTCCATCCTGATGACGACCGGTATAAAGATCGAAAAGGCGAACACCTGAAAGTGCCCCTGTTCGGTCATGAGGTCCCCATCATCTGTGACGAAGCGGTAGACCCGTCCTTTGGTTCAGGGGCCGTTATGATCTGTACCTTTGGTGACAAGCAGGATGTCATCTGGTGGAAGGTCCATAATCTCCCGCTCAGAAAAGCAATAGACAAGACCGGTCACATGACCCAGATTGCCGGGAAGTATGAGGGGATGGATACCACCAGCTGCCGGGAAGCTATTCTTGCCGATATGAAGTCCGAAGGGATTCTGCTCCGTCAGGAACCACTCGAGCAGCGTGTCGGGACCTGCTGGCGGTGTAAGACACCTATTGAGATTCTCTCCGAGCATCAGTGGTTTGTCAGGATCCCGCATGAAGCCGCATTAAAAGCCGCAAAAGAGGTCAAATGGTACCCCGAGCATATGTTTCTCCGGATGGAGAACTGGATCTCCCAGATGGAGTGGGACTGGTGTATCTCACGGCAGCGGATCTTTGCTTCACCCATCCCGGTCTGGTTCTGTAAGGACTGTGGTGAGATCATCCTCCCGGAGGAGAGCGAACTGCCCGTGGATCCGACGGTTGATGCACCAAAGCGGCCATGCCCGAAATGTGGCAGCTCGAACTATATCCCTGAGACTGATGTCCTTGATACCTGGATGGACTCTTCCATCTCGGTGATGCACGTAACCGGCTGGGATGGAACACAAAAAGTGCCTCCCCTGTTCCCCGCACAGATTCGTCCACAGGGCCATGATATCATTCGGACTTGGGCATTTTACACGATACTTCGTGCAGTATCCCTCACCGGTGGCAAACCTTGGGAGCAGATCCTGGTAAACGGGATGGTTCTCGGAGAAGACGGATTCAAGATGAGTAAGAGCAGGGGCAATGTTACNGTCCCTGAAGAGATTCTAGAGCAGTACGGTGCTGACTCNCTCCGTCAATGGGCTGCTCTTGGTGCTGCAACCGGCTCAGATATCCAGTTTAACTGGAATGACGTGGTCGCNGCAAACCGGTTCCTTACCAAGATGTGGAATATCTCACGCTTCGCCCTGATGCAGCTTGANCGGGCCCAATACAAGGCTGATGCACAGGTAACCGCTCTCGCAGACCGNTGGCTTTTAACAAAATTAAGCCAGACCGTCCGGGATGTATCAGAATCCCTTGAAACCTACCAGTTTGACAAGGCTCTGAAAGCGATACGGGAGTTTGCATGGGATGTTCTAGCAGACAATTATATCGAGATCGTAAAGGGCAGGCTGTACTCGGATTCTGATACGCGTGACGGGGCCTGTGTTGCAATCCGGACATCCATGGATGCAATCTGCCGGATGCTTGCACCCTTTACCCCATATTTTGCAGAAGAAGTCTGGTCCTTTATGGAGGAGAGTTCTGTTCATCAGCAGCCCTGGGTAACATTCTTCTATGAAGATGAAGAAGCAGTCAGATCAGGTGAGATCCTGGTTCAGGTCATCTCGGAGATAAGACGGTACAAGCATGACAAAGGCCTTGCCCTGAATGCACCGCTCGGCAATGTGACCGTATATACAACCCGTGCAGTTGACGATGCAGGAGATGCAAGCACTGCATCTAACTGTACCCTTACCTGGAAGACCGGTATGCCAGAACTGACACAGGTGGTCAGCGGGGTGAAGTTTGACATGGGTATCATCGGCCCGAAACTCAGAGGGAAGGCAAAAGGATTCATGCAGGCAATAGAGGCATTACCAAAAGAGAGCCTTACCTCTGTTCCGGCTATGATAACTGTCGACGGCGAAGAGATTGCAGTGCCTGAAGGTTCAGTAATTCCCCAGCTCTCCTATACCGTTGCAGGAGCCAGTGTCGACCTGATCCCTGTCAGTGACAGTCTGGTAATAACGATAGAGCAGTAACCCGGCTGTCAGAAATTATCAATCAACCTTTTTTCAATCCTCAAGTGGTGGGGGAAAATCAAATATCCTTCAGTGTTAAGCATATATACCATACATCTTTCCTGACAATGACACTGATATCTCTTACTATCCGAAATTTCAAGAAATTCGATGATGTGACGATACCTCTTGGAGACCCGGTGGTTTTTATTGGCCCGAATAATTCAGGAAAAACCACTGCCCTTCAAGCATTAGCACTATTTTCTATTGGAATTTCTAAATGGATTGAGAAAAGAGGTCTAAAATCAACAGCACAAAAAAGATCTGGTGTAACCATAAATCGACGGGATCTCTTAGCAGTCCCAATTCCAGGAGCAAATTTACTTTGGAGAGATCTTCATGTTCGGTCATCCGAATGGATAAAAGGGAGGCAAAAGACCACCAATATTAAAATCGAGATTCTCATTGAAGGAATTACCGACAATAAACTATGGGTATGCGGTCTTGAATTTGATTATGCCAACCCGGAGTCTCTCTATTGTCGCCCGATAAAAGACAAAACCGGGCATGTATATCCTATTCCAAAAGAGATTACCGGGTTTGCCATAGCATTCCTTCCGCCGATGTCAGGTCTTGCAGCACATGAGATTAAGTTAGAGACCGGAGCCATTAACGTAAAGATAGGTGAAGGCAGAACAGCAGACGTTTTGAGAAATCTTTGTTATCAGATAAGTTCATCAAGCGATACTGAACCCTGGATTTCGGTTGTCAATACTATCAGAGAACTGTTTGGAGTCACCCTGCATCCTCCGGAGTACATTATTGAACGGGGGGAAATTACTATGGTCTATGAAGAGATGGGGACCGGAGTCATCCTTGATATCTCATCAGCAGGCAGGGGATTACATCAGACACTTCTCCTTCTTGCCTATGTGTACTCACATCCAGGAGCCGTTCTCCTTCTGGATGAACCGGATGCCCATCTTGAAATATTACGACAACGTCAGATCTTTAATCTCCTCATCCATTCTGCACGAAAAACAAACAGTCAGATCATTGCAGCAAGTCATTCTGAAGTTGTCCTGAATGAAGCAGCGGATAAGGCTGCTGTAGTGGCATTTATCGGGAAACCCCATCTTATCGAAAAGAAGGCAAGGCTTGAAAAGTCATGATAGAATGTCTTGTTGATGCAATCCCTCCCAGAGCATTTCGTGACCGGAATGATCGGTGGTGGTCTGAAACAAAGATGAGTGATGATTTCCTTGAACCACTCTTTGCCGAGTTTTTTAAAAAGTCAGGACAAAAAGTCCTGCTCAGCAAGGGTGGCTATTATGAAATTGCCCGATATATTAGCCCTGAGGAGATTGAACCTGAAGTGATTGAGAAACTGGACGCCATATATAAAATTGCATCCAATTTCAAAGAATGAACCAGGCATTACGACTTCTTTTTCTTTCTGTTCATCTCATCAAACCGGAACCGGATCGCCTCACCTGCAACTTTTAGTATATGCTCTGGTGGCAAAGTCCCGTCCAGTATAAGGAACCGGGCTGTATCCTCTTCAACCAGCTGCATATAATACTCCTGAACTTTGGTCAGCACTGATTCCTGCTCAAAATGTTCCCCGCTCCCGCGTTTACCGGTCCGTTCCAGGGCGACCGGTATCGGAACGGCAAGCAGGATAGTAAGATCCGGCATGATCGTCCACCCCTGATGGACGGCCCGTAACCAGGTACGAGGATCAGGAATAATCCCGTCAAGGGTAACCTGCTGGTAGACTAGTCTGCTGTCAATATACCGGTCAGATATGACCAGACGATCCTCTGACAGGGCCGGCCGGACGACTTCCCGGAGATGGGCAGCATGATCAGCAACAAACAGGAGAGCCTCGGCGATGGGGTCGGCATGTTCCCGGATGGCACGACGGACTGCCTCACCAATCCAGGTGGACCCAGGTTCACAGGTTATCACCGGATTCAGATCGGCAAGATATGGGCCAAGAGCTTTGTGAAGGGTTGATTTCCCACTCCCGTCTATACCCTCTATGGTGACGAGCAGAATGTTCCCCTCCTGATATACTCAACGGGTATTTTCCCGGAGTGAACGGCGGTTGCAATAATTGCCCCGTCAAACCCGGCTTTTTCAAGGAGTGCCAGATCCTCTTCTGATGAGACACCTCCCCCCCAGAGCAGGGGTCCTGTATATACTT
>JGI11944J13513_1002199_pt1 | contig 14115 bp, 11 predicted proteins | sample TerdegcoTASludge_FD_13513 | JGI IMG/M metagenome (IMG submission 13513) | reverse complement strand
ACAATCTTTAAAAGAAAATAATATAAAAATAGATTTAATATGTGGAACTTCAATGGGTGGAATTGTTGGAGGTTTATATGCTTATGGATATGAACCAGAAAAACTTCAAGAGATGGTTATAAACTTTGACTATAACTCTTTTATGAATTTAATAAAGATTCCTTTTAATGTAAAAATAAAAAGTATCTTTGAATTATTAATTTTAACATCATATTCAAAGTTAACTAAAAAAGATGAAGAGGACAAAATTGAAAATGTTTTAAAGTCATTAACAAATGAAACAAACATTGAAAATCTAAAAACAAAATTTTTCTGTGTTGCAGCTGATTTATTAAGTGGAAAAGAAGTTATTTTTGATAAAGGGCCACTATATAAAGCATTGAGAGCAACAATGTCTTATCCATTTGTTTTTGAGCCTGTTTATTATAATAAAATGCTCCTTGTAGATGGAGGTTTTTTGGATAATGCTCCAGTTTTAGTTGCAAGAGATTATGGCGCTCAGAAAATTGTTGCAGTTGATATACATATTCCAATAAAGAGAGAAAAAAAGGAAAAACTTCAAAATGATTTTAACAAATTAAAAAGGATTTTTGCAATGACAAATGAAAAACTTCTTGAGATTAATTTATCAAATGCAGATTATGTCTTAAAAATAGATGTACAAAGAGACACATTTGACTTTTCTGAGCCTTCTGAAATAATAAAAATTGGCAAAGAAAAAACTGACGAAAAAATTCCAGAAATTAAGAAAATTTTGAGTTAACCATTAAGGAGAGATTTTCTTGATCTCATTTATTATTTCCTCTATCCTTTCGAGCTCTTTTCCAGCTAAAGAATAGTTACCTTCGCCACTATATTTTTTATAGTTTGATAATGATTCAGAAAGAAGAGATAAAAGTTCATCCAAATTTTTTTCTTCTATCACGATTTTTCCCTTTATTAACTCATTAATTGCACTTTGAACATTGTCTCCCCATTTAACATTTTCAAGAGAAGCACATACAACTTTTTTCAATTGAGGAATCTTCCCTTGGGTTGCTTGAAGATATATCGGTTCGACATAAAGAACAGAACTATCAAGAAGTAGAAATATTGTATTACCTCTTATTACTTGTGAACCCTGCTGATTCCATAAACTTAAAGTTTTAGAAATCTCTGCATCTTGGTCTACTCTTGCCTCAAACTGAAGTGGTCCATATATCAATGTCTCTTTAGAAAATTGATAAACAACAACCTCTCCATAATTTTCCTTATCACATCTACCAACAAAAAGAGCTATAAGATTACTTTTTCCAGTTGGTGTCATTGGCAAAATGTTTACAAACTCTATCTTATCTTCAATTTTCATAAAAATAAAATAGGGAATTATATCCTGTGTCTGTGTCATATATTTCTCTTTTGCCTTTTCCCATCTATCTTCTTTATTATAAAATACATCAACATCTTTCATATGATAATCTCTTAATATATATGATTGAATTTCAACAAGATCATCTGGATATCTTAAATGAGATTTCAAATCATCAGGCATCTCTTCAAAATTCAAAAAAAGAGAAGGATATATTTTTTTATATACATTTATAACTGGATCATCTTCGTTCATCACATAAAATTTTGTTTCACCTGTATATGCATTTATTGTACATTTAACAGAATTTCTAATATAGTTTAATGGAATATCTCCATAACTGATTCTTTCAGAATAAGGAAAATAATTTGAAATTGTGAATGCATCTATTATCCAGATTAAATTACCTTTTGAATCTATAACTATATATGGATCAGTTCCAAATAGAAGGAAAGGTGCAATTTTTTCTACTCTTTCAAGCACATTTCTATAATATAAAATGCTCGTATCTTTAGTTAGATATTTAGATAAAAAAATATTAATATCATTAAATTTAACTGAGAAAAAAAATCTTTTTATAAAAGAATCAATTTTAACTCCGCTCTCTTCTTTATATTTTGTAAATACATTTTCATCTCCTTTTGGATAATCAAACTCTTCAGTTAATGTATTAACAAAAATATAGTTATTTGTTAATTCTCCAAAATATATCTCAGGTTTTTCAATTTTTATATCAAATTTTTCATATTTTGGAGGAATGTCTTTTATAAATAAATTTGGAAGACCTTCGTTTGTTACTTCGTTAACAGGATTCATACAAATTCCATACCCATGAGTGAATTTTAAATGTAAATTAACCCAGCTTTTAGAATCAGAAGTTAATAGATTCTGATCAAGTTCTCTTGCTGAAAGCATAACCTCTCTTAATTCATTCTCTATTATGTATCTATCAATATCTACATCATAAAATCTATAATAGGGTCTTATTCCTTGTATCTCTTTATATGTATCGTTAAGTGCTCTTGTGTCCCAAATTCTTACACTATTTATCAATTCTATATTTTTGTTAACACTATCTTCACCAATATTTTTAACTTCAGGTATCTGAATAAATTTAAAATTATCAAGTCCATAAGCCATATTTGTATATTTAATATTATATGAGAGAAAACCTTTTTCTTTCTCAAGTTCATTTGGATTTACAGAAAAGCTTTGATATAGACTTGGAACTATGGAATAAAAAATAAAAATTAATATTAAAATTATAGAAATTGGTATATAAAAAACTCTTTTAATTCTAAAATATATTTTTCCTGTGAAAAAAATTAGATAAATTGAGAGTGCAACTAAAAGAAAAACTATCAAAAAATAAACAGGTATCCTAATATGTAAATCTGTATATCCTATGCCATAAACTGTTCCTCTTTTAGTAAAAATCAAATTGTAGATTGAGAGATAGGTCTTGAATGCAATTGTTAGAATAAAAACAGAAAAAATTCTAATTATCTTCTTTCTTATGTCTTCATCAATTACTTTTATAGATAGTGTATATTTCATTCTTATAATTATTAAGAAAAAAATTATTGAAAAAATAAGAAGGAATCCCGTAAAAGACAATAGAAAATTTGATAAATCATTTAAAAATGGAAATGAAAAAAGATAGAAAGATAAATCTCTGTTAAAAATTTCAGTTCTAATATTAGTGTTGTATCTATTTAAAAAAAGTAAGACATTATTATAATCTAAATTCTGAATAAATGTAAAAAATAGAGAAGCAATAAAAATAATTATGAAATAAACTATTTTAAAAATTTTTCTCTCTTTTTTTCTTTCAGGTGTTTCAAATGGGGTTATAATATAATCAAATTTTGTAATGAGGTATAAAATTAAGAAGGTTATAATAAAAACAGATACATATATTGCTAATTTGTAGAAAAATCTAATCAAAAAAACATTTTGATAGTTTAAGCTTGAAAAAAAATAGTAATCAACAGATAGAGAAGATAATGAATAAAGAATAATGAAAATGATTATCGGAATAAATATTAATGGAATGATAAAAAATTTAAATGATTTTTTCTTAATTGATAAAAATATTAAGAAAAATATTAGAAAAATTATTATGAAAAGAATAACACTCATTAGTAACCTCCTAATTCTCTTAATTTTTCTTCATTATAACCAAGATAGTGACCAATTTCATGTAACAAAACTTTTCTAATTTTTTCTTCAACTGATATATTTTCAAAATTTGCAACTTTTTCTATCTCATATTTATATAGAACAATCTTATCTGGAAGAATGAAATTATAACCTATACCTCTTTTTGTTAAAGGAACTCCTCTATATAATCCAAGAAGATACCCACTATCTCTTTCCTCAACTGTTATTTCAAGATTGTCAAGTGATTCTTTAACCCATTCAGGAAGACTATCATATATCTCTTCTACCTTCTTAATAAATTCCTGAATTTCCATATATTAATTATAATTTAATATTAATAATAAACAATTTAAGTTATTTTTTGTTTTTCTCTTCTTCTTTTAAATATTATGTAAAATATATAGATCACTATTGAAAGTGCCAATAAAGAGAAAAAAGCTATATAAATTTCACCTAAATATGGTCTTATAACATCAATGTATTCTCCAAAAAAATATCCAACAAGAGTTAAAAATGAAACAATAAAAACATCTCCTATAAAACAAAATATAGAAAAAATCGTTAATTTCATTTTCAAAATTCCCGGAATAATCGTAGTAAATTGTCTTATAGTTGGTACAAATCTTGTAAAAAATATTGCATATATCCCATATTTTTTAAACCATAACTCACCTTTTTCTATAGATTTTTCACTTATTCTAAAATATTTTCCATATTTAATTAAAAATGGTCTTCCAATTTTATATCCTAAGAAATAATTTATCAGTGCACCACATAAACTTCCAAAAGAACCTAAAAATATAACAAGAAAAAAATCGAAACTCCCCTTTGATGCAAGATAACCTGCAGGAGTTATAAATACTTCAGATGGAACTGGTATTATTGAACCATTTAAAACCATTGCAAAAAAAAGGCCAATATACCCCATTTCATTAACAAAATTTACTATAAAATTCAATATACTACTCATATTTTAAATTATACAAAATTTTGTATTATTTCATTATGATAAAATTTTATAAACTTATATAAAGGAGGTATATATGAAAGCTATCAAAAATATTTCAATTTATAGTGGTGGGGAAAATCCTGTTTTTATTAAAAATGGAACATTAATTTGGGATAATGACGAAATTATAAAAATAGTTGAAAATGATTTTGACGAGAAAAAATTTGATGGTGAAATAATTGATGGTAAAGGTAAATTATTAATTCCAGGACTTATAATTGCACACGATCATCTTTACTCAGCACTTTCAAGAGGCATAGAGATGAAAAATGGAAATCCAAGAAATTTTTATCAAATTCTCACTAAACTTTGGTGGAAACTTGATCTTGCTTTAGATAAAGAATCTATATATTATTCAGCATTAACTGGAATAATAGATGCTATAAAATCTGGTGTTACAACAATAATAGATCATCATGCAAGTTTTGGTTATATATTAGGAAGCCTTGACGAGATTGAAAGAGCATCAACTGAAACTGGAATAAGAATGTCAACCTGTTTTGAAGTGTCAGATAGATTTGGTGAAGATAAGGCAAAAGAATCAATAAAAGAAAATTTAAGGTTCATTGAAAAAAATGTTGATAGAAAAGATGGGATGATAGCTCCGACTTTTGGACTTCATGCACTTTTCACAATTGGTGAAAATACATTAAAAGAGTGTGCAGAGATAGGAAATCATTATAAAACTTCGTTTCATACACATATTGCAGAAGATAGATTTGATAGAGATTATAATTTGAAATTTTATGAACTTTCACCAATTGAGAGGTTGTCAAAAGAGAAGATGTTGAATGAGAAAACACTTTTAATTCATTGCGTTCATATTGATGAAAAGGATAAAGAGATAATAAAGGAAAATGATTCAATAGTTGTACATAACCCTGAATCAAATATGAACAATGCAGTTGGACTTCCTGATGTTTTTGAATTGTTAAATAGAGGTATTCTTGTTGGTCTTGGTACAGATGGATTCACTCAAGATATTTTTAGGGAAACACAAGTTTTATATATAGCACATAAACATAATAAAAAAGATTCAAATGCTGGATTTTCAGAATCAAATAAAATTGTTTTTGTTAATAACCCAGAAATTGTTAAAAGAATTTTCGGTATTGAAACAGGAATAATAAAAGAGGGTGCAAAGGCTGATTTTGTTCTTTTAGAATATATGCCTCCTACACCATTAAATGAAAAAAACTTTTTTGGACATCTTATTTTTGGTCTTTCAAGTAGATTTGTAACTGATGTTATAATAAATGGAAATTATATTCTAAAAAATGGAGTTTTTAAAAATATAGATGAAGAAAAAATATTAAAAGAGAGCGAGGTTGTTACAAAAAAACTTTGGCAAAGATTTGATTCAATATAAATGACAATATTAAAAATTGTAGTTGTCTTTGTAATAATAATTTTTTTAATTCAAAAAAAAGTTAGTCCTGGAATTTCTTTAATTGTTGGAGCAATATTACTTGGATTAATTTATCCTGTTAATTTAAATAAACTCCTCAATATATTCTACAAAAGCTTAACTTTAAAAGATACTATTGAGTTAATGCTCACACTTATTTTTATATATTTTCTCTCCTATTTACTTCAGGGAAAAGATGTGTTATCTAAAATGATAAAGAATCTTGATGGTCTTTTTCCAAATAGAAAAATTACAATTTTTCTCTCTTCTACACTTATTGGTCTTCTTCCAATGCCTGGTGGAGCACTCTTTTCAGCCCCTCTTGTTGATGAGCTAACAAAAGATATTGGTATTCCAAGTGAAAGAAAAGCGTATATGAATTACTGGTTTAGACATGTTCTTGAAGGAGCATTTCCTACATACCCAGGGATAATTCTTGCAGCGAAATTTTTGAATGTAACAATTAGAAGTGCTCTTTTTGCTCATATGTTCATTCCTCTTGTTTTAATTTTAGTTGGTTCTATTGTTGGATTTAAGGGGGTTAAAATAAATAATAATTTCAAAAATGATGGAAATTTTTTTGAATTTTTAAAATATTTTTCTCCAATCGTTTTAATTCTAATATTAGTTTTATTTTTAAACCTTGACATTGTTTTTTCAATTTTGATATCTATTTTATTCTCTATTTTTTTCTTAAAACCATCTTTTAATGAAATAATAAATTTTTTAAAAAAATCTTTAACAATTGATAATATTTTTCTTCCTATTGGTGTCTATTTTTTTAGAAATTTACTTGGCACTGGTATAGCAAATGATATATCTATTACACTTTTTTCTTTGAATATTCCATTTTTTCTTATTCTATTTTTGATGCCATTCATCTCAGCTTTTGTTACTGGTCTAACATCAATGGGTGTTGCTATCTCTTATCCAATAATATTAAATCTATTCTATCCAAATGGAACTCTTTCATATGCTTTAATGGGAATAGCATATAGTGGTGCAGTTTGTGGAATTTTATTTTCACCGCTTCATCTATGTTTGATTGTTACAATTAACTATTTTAAATGTGAGCTTTCAAAGATATATAAGAATCTAACAATCTCTGTAGCATTATCATCTTCTATTTTAATTATTATTTATATGATCCTTTTTAAATTAAATTTTTAAGGTGTTTTAATTCCAATTTTAGTAACTTCAATATCAACTTCTCTTAAATCTTCATATAAAAATGGTATAGAAACAGATATTTTCTCTCCTAATTTAGGAACCATTAATATTGTATTTTGTTTTTCTAAAAATATCGGATAGATTTTTCCTCTTATTTCAAGTTCTGAAACCTTTTCTGGATTTATCAAAATATGGGGGGTTGTTGCTTCCATAATATATGAATATGCCCAGTGATTCTCATTTAAATCATTAAAACTATTTAAATTTCCGAAACTGATTCCACCTCTGCCAATTGCTTTAAGTAACATTGTCAAAAATTCTGCTCTTGTTATACCATTCTCACCTTTAAATGTGCCATCTTTATATCCACTTATAATTCCCTTTTTATAAACAGCCCCTATTATTCCCTTTGCCCAATATTTATCATCTATATCCTTAAAATAGTTTCCATAATCCTGAGTTAAATTTAGAATTTTAAATATTATTGCTGAGGCTTCAGATCTCTTTAAAATTCCTTCTGGATTAAATGTGCCATCTGGATAACCACTCATAAATCCATTTGAAATTACATTAAGTATGAACTCTTTTCCCCAATAGTCATCTTTTATATCTTTTGGAATTTGAACATCAGATACTCTTGAAAGAAGAAAAGTATTTGAAACTATTGCTGCAACCTCTGCCCTCTTCACAAAATTATCAGGTTTAAATGTGCCATCAGGATATCCGCCAATTATTGGATGGTGATATATCTTTAAACATTCAATTTTTACCTCTTTTTTAACTACCTGATTATCAATTGATATTTCAAAATTATTAATTGTATTACAACCATCCATTGCTCTAAATGTTAATTCGACCTTCTTTTCTTCATTAACTCCAATTCTATCCAATAATATAGAATAATTTTCCTCTTTCGATGAATCTGAAATTAATCTAAAGTTTTGAGGAATTTTGATGTTCAATTTTTTATTTTCTGCATCCTTTGTGCCTGAATTTTTAATAAATATTTTCATTTCAAGATTTGAATAAATTTTAACTGAATCAATAGATTCAACTCTTAAAGAAAGATTTTCTCTACCTTCTCCTTTTATAAAAACATTTATCTCTTTCTTAATTTCTCCTATTGATTGAGAGGATAAAATCAATGAGATTTTTGTTTGTTTATCATCGATTGTTGTTTTACTTTTCAAGGTTAAGAGTAAATTTATTTTTTCATTTTCCTTCAATGTATCAATATTTAAATAAAAAGTTTTTTCTTCTTTTTTATATTGACCAATGTCAGAAGAGATGAAATCAATGAAATCTGGAATAGAAATCTTTAAGATTAGATTATTATCCATATAATTTCCACTGTTTTTAATCTCTACTGATAGGTTAAATATTGAATTAGATTGAGTGTTTATATTCTCAGAAGTTGAAAGCGATATAATTGGTTTCCCAGTTATAGTAAATTTTGTTTCTTCATCTTTTATAAAACTATTAGGTATTCCATCATCAACTCCATCTTCATCACTTTTTTCAACAATTTTTAATCCTTCATAAGGTAAATATTCTATCTCTCCTTGTAATGAAAATGTTGAATTAATATCAATGGTCTCTGGTATTGAAAAAGAAAATTTTATATTTTCATTTGAATTTTTAGGAATAAAAATATTATCAATAAAAATTTCGTTATTTTCAATTTTATAAATTGAATTTTTTGGATAACTTAAAACTTGAATATCTCTAAATTGATTTGGTATTTTAATCCTGAAATTTACACCATTTATATCTTCATCTCCATTGTTTTTTATATTTGAAATAAATTCAATTTTTCCTCCTCTTTCACCACCAGAAGATTTTTTTAATGTTAAATCAAGAAATGGTGCTTTTTCAGAAACTAAAATATCTGAAAATTCTGATGTGTTTCCATTATTATCAGTAAAATTTATAAGAAAATATTTTTTTTCTAAATCAAGTTCGGTTGGAATAAAGAAATTGTTTAAACCTTTTTTTACATCTCTTTCTCCAATATATTTTTCACAATTTGTTTTTGTTAGACCACTTAAAAAAATTTCAACTTTCCCATCAATATCACTGTTCAATGATATTAAAATAGATTTACCAAAAATCTTGGAAAAAAGAACATTTGGCTTTTCAACTCCATTGTTTCCACCATTCAAAACAACATTAAATTCGTTTCCAGTCATTATATTCTTTGAGAATCTATTCTTTAAATTGCTCTTCTCCTCAAAATATATTGTATATTTGTTGTTTAAGAAATTATTCTCTTCTATTAAATTTCCCTCACATCCATTAAAAAATTTTATAGAATAACTGTTTTCATTGAAAAAATTATTATAAATTGAATTATTTGACGATGAAAATTCAAGAAAAATTCCTTTTTCATTTTTGTTAAATTCGTTCTCATAGATTAAAGAACTTGTTCCATAGTAAAGATGAATTCCATTTGTATTATTTATATATTTATTTTTATATATATCATTCTTATTATAAAAACTATCTCTTAAAAATAAACCATCTTCATTATTTTCAAATATATTATCATGAATTTTATTTCTTAAAGAGTTATAAAAAATTCTTACTCCCACTTGAGAATTTTTAAAATAGGAATCTTTTATCTCATCATTTGAGGAAAAATAAAATCTAACACCAATATTTGTTTTTTCAACTACGAGATTTTCAACAATATTGTTATTTGAATAATAAAAATATACACCATAATTAAGATTTTTAAGAGAGACATTTTTTATTTTTACATTGCTTGCTTTAAAAAGATGGATACCAGTGTCTCCATTTTCAATTTTTATATCTCTAACTACTCCCTTTACACTTTCAATTCTTATATAATCAGTGAATTTAAAATTCTTTAAATAAAGGCCATTAATTTCAAAATTATCATATTTAAATTTTAAAAAATAATCAGATGTTATATATGAACCGTCGAGAACTATTTTAGGTCCATCTTGATTTAAATCTCCATATTTTTCTGTTTGAGATAGCCCATCAATTATTATTTTTTTATCTATCTCTGGCAAATTATTTCTTGGTGTGATTGTCCAAAACTTTCCATTAAAATTTTTATCTTCTTTTGGGATATCAAATTTAATAACTCCTCCATTTGCCAAAACTTTTTCAAGTGCCCATACAAAGGAACCCTCACCAGATGGACTTGTGCTTGTAACATAAACTTCAGTTGCTCCTAACAATATATTGATTTGAAGAAAAATAGATAAGATTATAAGAAATGTGAACACTTTTTTCATAAATTTCTCCTTTCAAAAAAACTCTAAGCATTATTTTACAATAAATAGTATAAAATAAAAAAAGCCCCAATTTTTCAGGGGCTTTTTAAGAAACTTCTTTATATTAAGAAAGTTTCTTTACATTCTTAGCTTGTGGACCCTTCTTTCCATCCTGCACTTCAAACTCTACAGGATCACCTTCTTTTAAACTTTTAAAACCTGAACCCTCGATGGCAGTGTAATGTACAAATACATCTTCCCCACCGTCATCTCTTGTGATAAACCCATAACCCTTTGAAGAGTCAAACCATTTTACTTTTCCTTTGATCATGCTAATGTTGCCTCCTAAATTTGTTGTATAGTACCATTTAAGTACTCCTAAAGAGTATCACAATTTAATGTTTTGTCAAGTATGTGTGTAGAGATTACTGAAAACCCCCTTATTTTGTCATTCTCGTGTAAACGGGAATCCAGTATTTCATCAGTAATATAAATTCCTGCTTCCGCAGGAATGACTATTTGGATGATTTTTTCAGAGACCTCGTGTAACTACACTTCAAAGTGGTATCTGAAACTAAAAAGGCGTAGTATTTCATAAATTAGAAAATATTTCTAAGTCTTTTTAATTATTAAATTTTATATTAATAAAATTTCAAAAATTATATTTATCTTTTATTCTTAAAAAATTTTAATAGGTTTGTGAAAAGTTAAGAAATGCAATACCTAAAATTAGAATATGTTTCCATAATCTACCTCTATTCCATCATCAATTTTTCTATAATAGATGATTTTAACGTCTATATGTTCTGGCAATGACGCCTTCATTTTGTATGTATCAGGTTTTATTGATACAGGTATATCTCCAATGTAACCATCAATTCCTTTTGATTCTTCATCGGGCTCGGCAAAACGGTAATTTGTTCCTTTTATTTCGGCACCTTTCTTAAGTATTGCTTCCTGAAATCTTAACCCAACAAAAGTTTTCACAATCACTAACTCTTTTACCCATTGTTCAACAGTTGTTTGGTCAATTTTGTTCAGAGAATTTTTAAGTTCTTTCAGTTTCTGCAATATCTTTTCTGTTGCATTTCTTATTGCATCAGGCTTTTTTTCTAAATACCACTTTTCCCACTCCGATAATGTCCTTCCTTCAAATTCCCGAATAAGTTCACTCATCTGACCAACTACCTTTGGTCGTGTTCCCTGTGCATACTGATTTGCTAAATTTATTAACGGAGCTACATACTTGGGAAACTCAGGAGTTTCTATATCAAGATACTTTCTTATTTCTTCAACAGAAATTTTTACTTTCATGGTAAAAACTGTCTTGTATACTCTTTTTGTAAATTTAAAAATTTTGACTTGTATTTATAATCAAATGTTGTATCCACATCGGTTAAATTTTTTTTAATCAAAAGAGAGTTTAAAAAAGTATTGTTCAATAAATAAAGATAGCAAAGAAGATTATTTTCTTTATCGTATTTTATGCTATCAAATTGAATTAAGACCCTCTGACCTTGAATTTTCTCTTTTAAAAATTTCATGGCCTCTTCTTTTTTTTCAGGTCTCTCTTTTACTCCTAATAATTTAATTTTTACTCCATTATTTAAAATCAGTATTTCTGGTGAAATTATTTCTTTTACTATGTAATATTTTTCTCCTTCGTGATAAGAATTATCTATTTTTGAACCAAACTTTAATTTTTTTGGGTCAACTTTTTTATCAAATTTTATAGGGTCTTTAAAAATATATGGTAACTTTTCAATTTCTTCTTTAAAGATAACTTCTAACTTTTTCTGTTTGATTATCTCGAAACTTGTATCTTGAAAAATAGTATTCTGCTCTATTCCAAGTTTTTCTTTTATTAGAGGAAGAAAATCTTCATTTATTTCATATCCGATTGAATTTCTATCTAATTTTTTTGCTACTAAAGATGTCGTACCACTTCCAAGAAAAGGATCAAGTACTGTATCACCAATAAAACTAAACATCTTAATAAGTCGTCTTGGCAATTCTTCAGGGAACATCGCTAAATGTTTATCCTGCTTTTCGCCAGAAAAAGTCCAATGTCCACTGAAATATTGATTCCACTCTTCTTGTGTTAGTTTTGATTTTTCTTTAACCTCTTTACTAACTTTTGGTGGATTTCCATATTTTTTGAAAATCAAAATAAATTCATAATCAAGTTTAATAATTCCATTTCTCGGATATGGGAAAGAACCCATTACAGTTGCTCCACCAGTTGTGTGGCAAGTTGTTACTTTTTGCCAAATGACAGCTCCCATATAATCAAAACCCACACTTTCACAAAACTTAATAATTTCAGTTCTAATCGGAATGACTTTATATCTTCCATAATAAACAGAACGGGCAAACTGATCACCTATATTAATACACAAACGGCAACCTTTATGTAAAACTCTATGACACTCATTCCATACCAAATTAAGATTGTTTATATATTCCTCATAAGTATCATTAAAACCTATTTGTTTCTTACTTCCATAATCTTTTAATTGCCAATAGGGAGGAGAAGTAACAATAAGATGAACTGATTCATCTGAAACCTCTTTCATCCATTTTGAATCGCCAATTATAATTTTATGAAATGTTCTCATATATTCACCAAATATACTCCAAAATTTTTAAAGACATCATTTTGCTTAATATGTTAATAAAGAATATAGTTATTTCTTTGTTACGTTTTGAAAATATAAATGAATTATCTATTAAATTCCAATTCTGATAACACTGATTGAATTCTCTATTTTTAATAAATTTCATTATTTTATTTCTATCAATAAGACTTAAAATACTTAACATTTTTTAACTAAACCTGCCTTTTTGAAAAATCTGAATAAATTTTCATTATCTTATTTTTATTTTAATTTTCTTTTTTAAATTGTCAAATATTTATCTTTCCCGCATAAATATAATATATCTAATACTAAATAATATATTTTTTAATAAGTGAAGATGAAATATATCATTTCTTGGACAATTATAATTTAATATTTTTATAGATATAAAAAATGTATCAAATATTTTTTTATATCTATATTTAAGAATCAACGATATTTAATGTTTTGTCAAGTATGTGAATTTCCTTGCTCTTTTTGTTTCAAGAGTAAAATAGAAAGCTGAGGGGTCGAAACTTTTTATAAACTTTTCAAATTTGCTTAAATCTTTTCTTTTAATTGTCACATAAAGTATATCCTTTTCTCCTTTATATCCCTCACCCTTTACTGTAGTTACAATATAACCTACTTCTCTCAATTTATTAGTAATTTCTCCATTGCAGGCGGATGGAATAACAACAAAAGTTTCATAACCAATTCCGACTTTTTCATCAAGGAGCATTCCAATATAATTTCCAACAGCAAAACCAAGTGCATATACAAATAGGTTTAAAAAATTATCAAGTCTTTGAAGCACAAGATCTAATGCATAAACATATAATATCGTTTCAATAAAAGACGTTATAAAGGTTAACAATTTTTGCCCTTTAATCATTAAAATAGTTCTATAACTTGAAATAGTTATATCTACTACTCTAATAGCAAAAATTATAAATGCAACCTTTATTACTTCGAGATTCACTCTTCCTCCTTAATGATATAATTGACTTATGAAAAAAATTATAACATTAATAATCATTGTTTTTATATTTTATTTGTTTATCTTTTTTATGTCAAGAGATAGTAAACCAGAGTTCATATTAGGTACAGGATGGAAATATTTTGAAACAGAAAATAAAAAAGAGGAGAGAGAA
>JGI11944J13513_1002197_pt1 | contig 14124 bp, 14 predicted proteins | sample TerdegcoTASludge_FD_13513 | JGI IMG/M metagenome (IMG submission 13513) | reverse complement strand
ACTATATATAGGTATACCCTCTATATCTATTTTATATTCTTTTATACCATTTATTAATAATTTTATTTTCAAATTTTTTGGAGGGAAAATGAAAAGTAATAGAAAAGCACATCATTCTAGAGAGTTTAAGGATAGCATTATTAAGAGATTAAATAGAATCGAAGGGCAGATCAGAGGAATAAAAAAAATGATAGAAAATGATTGCTATTGCGATGAGATATTGAACCAAATAACAAGTACTAGAAGTGCCCTCGCAGGAGTTCAAGAAAAGCTACTTAACGAACATATAAAAACATGCGTAGTTGAAAGGATAAAAGAACAAGATTTAAATGTAATAGAAGAAGTAACAAGCACAATTAGGAGGATTATAAAATGAAAAGAATAAAACTAAAAATAACTGGAATGAAATGTATGGGTTGTGTCAGTGATGTTCAAAATGCTCTGTCAAAAGTCTTAGGTGTAAAAAATATCAATGTAGATCTAGGAAAAAATGAAGCAACCGTGGACATTGAAGATTTGGTTAAACCAGAAGATTTAGAAGATGCTATTAATAAAAATACGAATTTCAAAGCTCATATTGAAAAATAAAAAGGATTTTTTTAAAAAGTATTACAATATTAAGTATATCAATTAATAGCATATCAAAAAAATTATAGCAATAAAAAAGGATTATATATGGAAAAAATATATGCTAAAGTAGAGGGTATGAGTTGTTCAAGTTGCACTATAAATGTTAAAAAGGCATTAGAAGAAATAGATGGCGTACTTGATGTTAAAGTCGATTTAAACCTTAAAAAAGCAGAAATAATTTTGGATAAATCTATACCATTTGAAAAGCTGTCATCAAAAGTTAAAGAAGCTGGTTATGAATTATTGAAAGAAGGAGAAGAAGAAGAAGAATTAAAATTCATAAAAAGAGAAAGAAAAAGATTGATTCTATCTTGGGTCTTAACTTTACCACTTTTAATAAAAATGATTTTATCTATGTTTTTTAATATAATGATTAATAATAATATAGTAGATATCAGTATTGATCTTCTTTTTAGTTTTTTAATAATTTTTATATTAGGTTTTAATATTATAAAATCTACTTTCTATGGGATAAAAAAGCTATCTTTTACCATGGATAGCCTTATTGGAATAGGAACAATAGCCTCTTTCGTTACAGGTCTTTTAAAATTATCTAGTATTTTAGGGATAATAAATATCCAAATAGAAGATTTTTCAATGGTCGGTGCTATGATTATGTCTATAAATCATATAGGAAATTATTTGAAACAGCTTTCAACTGGAAAAGCTAGTATAGCTATCAAAAAACTTATGCAACTTGGGGCAAAAAATGCACATAAAATTGAAAATAATGAAATTTTCGATGTCGAAGTCTCTGAACTTAAAATTGGAGACATTGTGCTTGTTAAGCCGGGTGAAAAAATCCCTTCGGATGGTGTTATAATTGAAGGGAATTGTGCTATAGATGAATCTATAGCCACTGGAGAATTTAAACCAATAGATAAAAAAGTCGGAGATAAAGTCATAGGTGCAACTATAAATCAAGATGGAGTCATTAAAGTTAAAATAGAGAAAATTGGAAAAGATACATTTCTTTCTCAGATAATCACAATGGTCGAGCAGGCTCAAGCGAGTAAAGTTCCTATCCAACAGCTTGCAGATAAGATAACTGGGTATTTTGTTCCCATAATATTAAGCCTATCTATTTTAACATTTTTATCTTGGTATTTTTTATTCTCCACACTAACAAGATTTAGTCAAAATATTTTGCATTCTCTCCCATGGATGCTAAATATATCAAAAGATAGACTTTCTATGGCAATCTTTGCTTCTATGGCGACACTAGTTATAGCTTGCCCTTGTGCTTTAGGACTAGCAACTCCCACTGCCTTAATGGTAGGAATGGGAAAAGCCGCACTGAATGGAGTTCTTATAAGAAGAGGCGAAGCTATTCAGAAGATGAAAGAAGTAAAGACTGTTGTATTTGATAAAACAGGCACAATAACAGAAGGCAAACCACAAGTTGCAAATATTTTTATAAACGATAATACTTCTAAAGAAAATAATGCATTTTCTGACATTAATAAAGCTTTTCTATATTATTCATATGCTCTTGAATCTCTGTCCACTCACCCTTTAGCTAAAGCTATTTGCGAATGGATAAAAAATGAAGGAAAACATACTACTCAAGCAAGAGTCGAATCATATCAATCGATTGCAGGATTAGGAGTAAAGGCAGTTATTGAGGGAAAAGATGCAATATGTGGTAGTATCTCTTTTTTAGAAAAGGAGAATATAAATATTTCAAACACAATAAAAGATAAAATACAACTTTGGGTTAATCAAGGTAAAACTATAGTTGGTACATCTTACAATGGTATTCTTCTTGGAATATTTGCAATCTCAGATAAAATTAAAGAAGATGCGAAAGAAGTTATTGAAAAACTTCATAATTTAAACTTAAAAACAATTATGTTAACTGGAGATAATAAGCTAGCTGCTAAATTTATATCAGATCAAGTTGGTATTGATGATTTTTTTGCAGAATTATTACCCCAAGATAAAATCGATATTGTCAAGAAATTGCAAACAAAAAATGAGTTAGTTGCAATGGTGGGAGATGGTATCAATGATGCACCAGCCTTAAAACAAGCAGATGTAGGCATAGCAATAGCAGCAGCAGATATAGCCATTGAAGCAGCGGATATAACTATACCTTCAAATAGTCTTTCTGGAGTATTTAAAAGTTTTATTATATCTAGAAAAACATTTCAAAGGATAAAGCAAAACCTATTTTGGGCATTTTTCTATAATATTATAGCGATTCCACTTGCTATGCTTGGATTACTCCACCCAATCATAGCGGAGATAGCTATGGCATTTAGTTCTATAAATGTTGTATTAAATTCATTAAGGTTAAATAGAATTAGATTATGAAAAAAAATTAATTTAAATTAAATGTTCTAACTTAAAAAGTATTATTTTAGCATTACTAGTTAGTTTAGTTTAGGTATTTTTTTTATATATTTTTTTCTATTTTTGAAAAAAAGGCTGGATATATTATATCCTGCCTTTTTTAGATAAATAATATTTTTTTTCTTTTTATTCTAATGGATTGTAATTAATGTCCAAACTTTTCCATTATTAATATCTCCAGTTCCAAGTTCACCATATCCATTATATCCTGTTACCCATAGTTTACCATCTTTTATTATAAACAAAATATAAGTACTATTTATAATAGAAAATAAAATACCCATTAAAAATCTAATCAATATTTTCTTCATCTATTAACTTATTTTTATTTTTTAATATTTTATCTTCAATCGTATCTTTTACTTTATTAATATATAAAATAATGAAATCTTTACCTTCCTCTACCTCTTCATTTCGATATAGTTTTATATAATCAGTTAAGATATAAAATTTTGTATATAAAACAGATGGGCTAAAAAATAAGAGTAATGTTGCAAATACTCCATGAAAAATACCTAAAGCGTAAAGATTTCTAAAAATCATAAAATGGTTTAAAAACATCTGTTCAAGTCCAAAAACAAGAAGCCCTAAAAATAGGTTTGGATAATGTAAAACCACAAAAATTGCAGAAGTAATAAGAACTGCATTATAATCACTTACTAATTTCCTAATAAAAACAAAAATAACAACCATAAAAAACTGTTGAACAAATCCCCAGATTGGATATTGCCATAACAATTTTCTATAAAATTTTTTTTCCCATTCATCCATTTCCCTTTTTATAAGCCTTCTAATAGAAATTTCTGGGAAATTGATGTTAATTGTCTTACAAAATATTATAATTAAAATAATACCGATTATCAAAATAAATAATGATTCTCTAATAAAATAATGAGTTATAGGGGGAGGAACAATTCCTGTTTCTTTTAAAAAATTCATGGAATTACTCCTTATTAAAATAGCAATAAATCAAAAGACAACCTATAAATTATCTAATAAAAAGAAATACAATATAGTGTAAATATATTTTACTATTAAAACTAACTACTTAGGAGCATTTAAGATTAAGGGGATGCCTGCACCACTTGTAGATGTTGGAAGAATTATAAAAGTGGTATTAGGAGAATTTGCTAATTTTTCATACATCTCTATAGCTTTATATTGGACATATAAAGGAGTTAATTTTTGCTGGATAATATTTTGAGCTTCAGCTATCCCTTGAGCCTGAACTTTTTGTATCTCCGCATCTTTTTTAGCCTTTTCAAGCTCAAATATCTTTTGCTCTAAGGCTTGCTGAGCTGCTAGCTTTTCTTCTATACTTTTTAGTATGCTTTCAGGCGGTAAAATATTTCTGACAAGAACTTTATCTATAAAAACATATTTATTTCCCACTAAAGATTCCATCAATTTGTGAATATCATTTGAATATTGATCTCTTTTTTCTATAAGTTCTACAAATGTATATTTTGCGGTAATATCCCTTAAAGCAGTTCGAATAGCAGGTCTTACTACTGAATCTTTTAAGTTATATATGCTTTTTGCAATCTCTTTGTAAATTTTAGGAATATTATTTCTATCTGGAACCCACCATATTGTGCAATCTATCTTTACCATAAGTTGATCTTTGGTTAGTGCAGAAATACTATCATCACCGTATCTTTCCCCCTCCTCAGTAGCTATAGACATGGTAAACTCTTGTAGTCTAACAGGAAATTTGACAACATCTGCAAAGATATTTTTAATGTTTAAGCCTGATCCTAGTTGTTTATCAAGAGTTTTACCGAAAATCACCATGATTCCAACTTCTCCAGCATTTATTGTGGTGATTGCACTAAAAATTATTATGACAATAGCAACAAGTATAATGATAAAAGCTGCGATCCTTTGAAATTTGATACTATCAGAAGTCATTTTCACAGCTTTTCTTGATTGCAAGATAACAAGATAAATAATACCTAATATTAAGAATAAAATCCCGAAGATTCCACCCATAAAGACCTCCATTTTGATTTTAAATAATATTAAAAAAAGAAACAGAATATTATCTATAATATTTGTAGTATTGTATTAAAGTTTTTCTCTTATCTTTTTTACTAAATCATACATTATATCTGCTGAATATCCCCATAATATATTTTTATCCTCTTCCCAATATCTTATTAATCTTTGATATGGTAAATAGTAGTTATCCTTTATATAATAGTTTTGAATAATAGATTTTAATTCTTCATTTTGAATAGGATTTTCTAGTTCCCCCTTATATTTTATAGGAAGAATCTCTGGTTCATTCATCAACTTTTCAAATGGAAAAAATATAACCTTCTCGACTTCATTCTTATTAATAGTAAAAAGTTTTTCATAATCAAATTGAAGTTGGAAAAATCTATTTGATAATTTTTCTTTTATTATACCTGCAAAAACATAGATTATAGTCTGTAAATTCGCAAAAATACCACAATATTTGATTTTCTGAAAATTTTCTTTTTTAAGACCTATTTCTTCTTCGCACTCCCTTAATGCTGTTAGAAGAGATGAATTTTCTCCATCTTCGCTTCTTCCTCCAGGAAACGAGAGTTCGTGGGGTTGTTTTACAAGAGCGGATCTTTTTTCGATTAAAACATAAATTGAATCTTTTACTCTACAAAATGGAATAAGAATAGCATAAATTTTAGNATCATAAAGACAATGCTGTGGATTAACAAATNAATTTATATTTCTAATATTATTATTTTGAAAAAATTTATAGATTAACTTTACAACTTCATTTTTATTGGTCATTAATTTTTNTTTTATCTATTATCAATCNTTGCTTTTNTCTTCATCTATCTCTATTTTAACTTTATTTGTCTTATAAAATAATGATCTTATTGAACTTAAAATTATTGAAACTCCAATAATTATAAGAATACCAGGTAGTATCTGATTGTAATAAAATGCAAAAGCAAGTCCTCCAAACCATATTAAAGCTTGTAAACCACCAAAAATACTGCCAGAAAAAAGAGAGAGCAGAAAAATCGCAACTCCAATAACAAGAAGTATCCATGGGAAAAAAGGGATTTTAAAAGCATATTGGTTTATTACTAAAAACAAACCAGCAATAATAAAAATAATTCCTACAACAATTCTTTCATCACTTCTTTTCATCTTTTACCTCTTTATATTTTTTTTATTTTCATATTTTTGTATTCTTATTTTTACATTTCATATTATAAATCTTATCTTTCTTTAATCTTGCCTTCATTTGATCTTATATTTAATTATTTTAACCCCAGTTTTTCAACATTTCTTTCAAGGATCTTTCCATCTCGATGGCAAAATCTGATGCAAATTTATTTGTATAAAGCATCTGACCATAGTTAGAAAATTTTAAATTTTCTTTTGCACCATTGGAAGCATTTTCAGTCTTTACTGTCATATTTTCATTAAATCTTTTTTCATAAATTTCATACATTTTCTTAAGTTCAGCTGATTTAACTATATTATATCTTTCATTATGTACAATATATTTTTTATCAAACCTTGGTCTTAACTTTTTTTCATAATTTTCTGGATAATAACCAAAACAAAGCATTGTAGCTATAAAAACATTTTCAGGAAGACTTAAAAGTTGCCTATGATATTCATCTTTCCGCTATATCGCCTATATAACAAGAACCTATACCTAAAGATTCTGCAGCTATAACTGCATTTTGTGCTGCAATCAAAGCATCATTTAAAGCAAGATATAACATCTGAAAGTTTGGCTTTACATAAGTGATACCAAATTTATCGCAAAATTCTTTTACATTGCAAATTTCAAAATAATCATAAAGCTTTTTAACATCAGCAAGAAAGACCATAATTATATCTGCATCTTTTATAAAAGGCTGATTGTCACAACTTATAGCAAGTTTTTCTTTTGTGCTTTTGTCTTTGATCATAATAATAGAGTAAAGCATATTGTTACCAGCGGTAGGAGCTCGAATTGCACAATCTATTATAAGATTTAATTCCTCTTGCGAGATATGTTTTTCATCATATTTTCTTAATGATACCCTATTGAGTAAAACTTTAATTGCATCATTTAAATTTAACATAAAAAATCCTTTAATAAAATTTTTAAAATCAATAAATATATAAGTTATTTCTTATGTTAAAAGTATAGGATAAATTTTGTTTTTTTCATTAAAAATATTTCATCAAAAATATTATATAATCACTATTCTTTCTTTATCTAAATATCCTTTATTAACTACATTATTATCGACATTGTTATTATCTGCTTTTTTTTGCTGTTAATTCAACTATTATCCATAAGGTCTTTATTATTAATAGTTCTTTTTTCAGTTTCAAGATCTAAAATGAATCTTTCTTGTCTTATATTTTTAGTCTGATTCCCATATTTTGCCTTTATATCCTCTTTTATAAAATATTTCATTAAGATAGACTCCATCCCCAACTATAAAAAACTTAATAAAATCATATTTACTTTTTAAATTTTGAAAAATATCTATTATAAAATCAAGGTTTTTGTCCTTAGAAATTCTTTCGGTATGAAGCAATACAAAACTATTTCCTTTTATCCTATATTATTGTAAATATCAGTTTTCATTATTTCATAAGATTCCTTGGCAAAATAAGAAGGTTTATCCCTTCTTGCTTTGCAAAATTATATAAAGCACTTGTATCTTTTGGAAAGCAAGATCCACCATAACCACAACCAGCTTCCAAGAATTTATCCCCGATTCTCTTATCTAATCCAATACCTTTAGAAACATCCTTTATGTTTGCTCCTATTTTTTCTGAAAGTATGGACAATTCATTGATAAAACTTATTTTAGTTGCTAAAAAACAATTTGAAGCATATTTTATTAATTCTGAACTTTCTAAGTTAGTAAAAACGAAATTCACACCTTTTTCTATAAAATACTTATATAAACTTAACATTAAATCTTTTGCTCTATCATTTTCTGTTCCTATTATTATTCTATCGGGAAATAAAAAATCATAAATTGCATTTCCTTCCCTTAAAAATTCTGGGTTTGAAACAACATCAAAACTGTAATTTTTATTGTAAAATCTAAGTCTTTCTAAAAGGAAATTGTAAGCAGATCTGCAAGTACCTGGAGGAACTGTTGATTTTACAATTATTACCTTATAGTCATTCATATATTGTGCAATATCAGATAGAGAATCGTAAAGATATTTTAAGTATGCGGATCCATTTTCATCAGAAGGAGTACCAACTGCAATAAAGATATAATCAGAGTTTTCTATAACTTCTTTTAATGAATAAGTAAAGTTGAGTTTTTTTGCTTTAATATTTCCAGTTAAAATTTCTTCGAGGTTTTCTTCATAAAAAGGAAGTACTCCAGATTTTAGCATTGTAATCCTTTCTTTATTGATATCATAAACAAAGACATCATTATTTAAGTAAGAAAAACCTGCTGCTGTTATAAGTCCAACATAACCAGCACCTATGACCCCTATTTTCATTTTTTTCCCTTGTAATTTTTTTCTAATAAGAAATTAGTTTATGTTTATAAAAATCATGTGAATAATTCATTAAATTTTAGTTAAATTATTGTTATTGTAGCTTTAAGAAAATTATAATATATTGCTTTCCCAATAATTTACTTAACAATTTCTTCATATTTGTTATTTTAGATGCATACATAAGTATAAATTGATATTTTAAATGCATAGGTTATTATAATTGGTTTTTAACTACACAGATAACTATAATTGATGAATAAAGGAGAAAATATGAGAATGAAATTAAACTTTAAAAATCAAAGTATAGCTTTTAGTACAATTTTCATTTTTCTTATTATACCTTTTTTATTGATTTCTTCTCCATCTTTAGTATTTGCTCAAAGCAATCAGCAAATGACCATTGGTCTTGAGTCTATTGCTATTTTTAGTCTGTATAACCAGTATTATACACAACTTAATTCAAGTTATGATTCGATTGTCTTAAATTCTATGTTTTCAAGTCTTGGCCATTTTCATATTGCACCATATATATTTTTTAATTTTGGGGATTTAACATTAAAAGTAATATTGAATTATTGGGAAAATGATGATTACAATCTTTTGCCAGCCTTGGCAAGTCCTGAATATTTAGCACTATCAACAAACCTAAATTATTCAAATAAATCCTTTGATATCGGTATCCACCAGGTAATATTTTTTTCAAAAAACTTAGCAAATATAACTTCAGGAGTTACCTTAAGTAATGCAACTTATGAACTAGATGATTTTTATCTTATTATAAAAGACTTGTTTTCCTTTTTAAGCATTACAACTGGTTATTCTGGATCATACTATACTAATCCACTTTTTAGAGCAGTTGGACCAAATTCTTTGAAAAATAGTATTTTAATAGATCCACTTTCTAACAATCTTTATCCTTTATTTCTTTCTGTCGAAAATTCTTACGTAGGAATATTTAAGGGATGGGAATTCAATGGCATAAATGCACAAAATTATATTGATATTCTTCTTACAATGAAACTTTTTGGCATAATTTTTGATCTTGATTTTGCACTTACTTACAGCCAAAATGCAAATAACTCCTCTATTTCATTTTCAGACTATTTTCAAAATGGACTTTTTAGATTTCATATAAATTATGACAATGATTCAATAGGGACATTTAACCTTTATTTCCAACCTTTTATAGCAAAAGATAATTATTATACAACAGGTATTATGGTTAAAACCTATTACTATGAAAAAGGTGAAAATTTATCCTCTTATTTTCTCTCTTTCGATTATTCCCCAAAACTCTCATTTTTAAAAGATCTTAGTATTGTAATATCTTTCGATGGCTGGTTTGATAAATTGCAGGATCAAAGGACATCTAGTAGAACAGGAAGTGGTACAGTTACAGATCCTTACATCTATTCTTTTGTATCTGCAAATAGATTTTCAATAGGATTTGATGGAAGATATAAACTTGATGCTCTTATAAAAGGTTTTTCTATCGATGCACTTTTTCTTTATTTTATAACACCAAACAATAGTTATGCCGTGACAAATGCAGCTGGAACAACATGGGCTGATTATATTTCAACTTTAACTTCTAACAATACAAATCTTGTCCTTTCAAGCTATACTGAACAAAACTATATGCTATATAACTTTTATCCAGTTGCAAATCCTTATAGATTAAAAGCATTTTTAGGGGTAAATTATCAATTTTCAAACTTTATAACTGGTATTGGTTTTGAATATATTTACTTATATGATGATGTTGCAAATCATCTTGATTTTACAAATAGTGCTACAGAATTTACTGGAAGGACTGCACCTAAAACTCCATATGGCTATTTTGATAGAATAATGCTGCCATTAAAGTTTTATTACAATGTTAATTCAAATCTTTTAATTGGTATTAATTTTAACCTATTTTTTTACCCAAATTTTCCTAATGCAACCCAATTGGGATATCAAGATTTTGCTCAAACCAACTCGACAGTAGTCTCAGCAGAAGATCAGTACAACTTGGATATACTGAATCTCCCATCGTATCAGATTAATTTTATCATTCAGGTTATATTTTAGAAACTAGTTTTTTAGTATTGTATTTTAAATATATTGCCCCAATATTTTATATTTTAATATAAATAAAAAATTGGCTTTACCAAATCGGTAAAGCCAATTATAAAAAACCACAAAAGTAAAATTAAAACTTTTATTTAATTAAATCAATAGCTTCTTTTGATATGAACCAATCATTTCCATTAAAAACAGTTACACTTTTGAAAACTTTCAAGATCTTACCATCTCTATCTATGCAGTAATTTTTATTTTCAGGAAATACTAAAGCAATTCCATCTGATTGAATTATTATAAGTTTTGGATTTTTTGAGTCGGATTTGTCGCTATATACTAAAGCAACATTTTTGTTGTATTTAGTATTGAATTTAGTTGTTGCTTCTTCTTGAACTTTAGTATCAATCTTATTAAAAAAATCTGCATTTGTTTTGTTAAGATTTAATCCTAATACTTTTTCAATGTATAAAGCAATGTCAGTATTCTCTATAACTCCTGTTGGTTTATCGTTGTATGGAGAATATATATATAGTACTACTTCTTCGCCTGTATGGCCATTAGTTGTAAAACCAAGAAATGCCCTATCAGCCATCATAGGTCCGATAACATAAGCAAGACTATATGGTTTTTTTGGGTCTTTTGCTTTTTTCATCTCAAAGTATTTTGCAATTTCTTCTGTTTCTTTTTCTGTTAAATCAGATATACCATAATATTCAGAGATCAAAGATTTTATCTGATCAATATTCATATCATCTTTAATAAGCTTTTCAACACCTTCAGCAGTTAATTTCGCTTTTTTTAATGGAGCAATAAATTCATCAAGTTTTCTCTTATCATAATCGCCCGATGTGGATCTATTTCCTATGGTTATTCCACTATTTCCATGGTCGGAAAGCACTATAGCTATTGTATTTTTATCCTTTTTGGCAAAATCAAGTGCAACCTTAACTGCTTTATCAAATGCGAGTATATCTCCAATAAGAGCAACAGGATCATTTGCATGAGCAGCCCAGTCAATCTCTGACCCTTCTACCATTAAGAAAAATCCATTTTTATTCTTACTCAATATTTCTATTGCTTTTGAAGTCATTTCAGCGAGTGATGGTTCATCAGTTCCTTGTCTATCGAAATCATATGCCATAGCACCATTTGCAAAAAGAGCCAAAAGTTTATTTGTATTTACTTTATTTAACTCATCTTTTGTAGTTATATAAGTATATCCCTTGTCTTTAAATTCTTTAAGAAGATCTTCTTTATCCGCTCTTTTGTCAGCTTTGAAATAATTCGCACCACCACCCATTATTACATCAATAAAATTATAAGCCTGTTGTTCAGCAATTTTATCCATCTCTTTTCTTGAAATTGCATGTGCGGAAAAATCAGCTGGTGTTGCATGTGAAGTCTCAGAAGTACTTACTATTCCAACAGATTTTCCATTTAATCTAGCAGCTTCAAGAACTGTTGCAACTGGAGATAACTCTTTATCTTTATCAACCGGATTAACACCAGGCATACCAAACTTATCTGGTATCATTGCAATAAACCCAGTACTTGATTTATAGCCAGTTGCATATGCAGTTGCTGCTGGTGCTGAATCTGCTATAGGAGCATCAGAACTATATGTTCTAACAAGACCGCAAGCCATTTCGTCCATTGCAAGTGGTTGTCCACCATTGTACCATCTTGCAAGAGTTGTCCCACTAATACTCATTCCATCAGGAATAAGAAAAATAACATTTTTGACTGATTTAAAATTGCCAATTCCACTTGTAAAGATAATAATGATTAACATAAAAGTGGATACAAAAAAAATCAAATAATTCTTTGATTTTCTACTCATAATTCCTCCTTAATTGGATGATTAATCTTTAATACAGAATAATTAAGAAAGAGTAAAATATCGATTAATTTAGAATTAATTTTCCATTAATAATTTTTTAATAAAATTTGGTATTGACAATTTAATTTTATATCTTATTTTGTGCATATGCACAATTTGGTTATACTGGTGGATTTTAATGCCAAGATGCAAAAAAGAAAGATTATGCAGATTTTTAGATTCTAATAAGATTTATAAACCAACTGGTATCCCTTTTGGACAGTTAGAACTTGTAGAGATAATGATAGATGAATTTGAAGCAGTAAGATTATGCGATCATGAAAATTTAAGCCAGATAGAGGCAGCAGAAAAGATGAACATTTCAAGAGGTACAGTTCAAAGACTCCTTGAGTCGGGTCGTTTTAAAATAATTGATGCTTTACTTCATAACAAAGCCATTAAAATAAATAACAAAAGCTATTAAAATAAATTACAAAAACTATTAAAATAAATAATAAAGCTATTAAAATAAATAATGAATGGGAAAAAATAACTAAATTAAAAAGCAAATTTAATAAAGTTAAAAAAAAATTATATTAAAATAAAATATGTGAAAAACATGAATATTATTACCTTAATAGATAATTTAACTTATGGAAAAAATCTTATTGGAGAACATGGCTTTTCGGTATTCATAGATAATGAAAATGAAAAAATACTTTTTGATGCGGGGCAAAGTGGAAATTTTATATATAATGCAATAAAACTTGGTATTGATTTATCTGAGATCAATTTTGTTATAATAAGTCATGGTCACTATGATCATATTGGTGGCTTAAAGGAATTTATAAAGTGCAATAAAAAAGCAAAAATCTATATTAAAAAAGAAGCTTTTTATAATAAATACAAAGTTAAAGAGTTTATAGGAGTTCCATTTAACGAATCATTAATTGAAAAGCGATTAATCTATACAGATAATTTTGTCAATATCTCAGATAGAATAACTCTAGTTTCTAAAATAAAGATATACAATGAGATTGACACTCATTATGAAGATATGATTGTTGAAAAAGATGGGAAATTTATGCAAGATGAATTTGATGATGAGCAATTCCTAATTATAAAAAAGAACAGTAGCATTATCATTATAAGTGGTTGCTCTCATAGAGGGATATCCAATATAGTTAAAAATGCATTAGATATATACAATCTTCCAATTGATTATCTTATTGGAGGATTTCATTTAATGAATGAGGATAAAATAAAAGTAGAAAATACTATTACATTATTAAATACTTTCCCAATAAAAAATATTGGTATTTCGCATTGCAGTGGAATAGAATCTTTATCCTTAATTAAAAACATAACCAAAGCCAATGTTTTTTATAACTATACTGGAAATGTCATTGAGATTTAAAACCATTGAACAATATTATGGTACAGTCAAAAATTAGATTATTAATAAGAGAAAGTAGTATTTTAGATGTTTAGTTTATCTATTAAAAAATTATATTGTTTTATTAGGAGGTTTTATGAAAATTTGTATACCAGTTGAAGGATTACAAGGTTTGGCAGAAAGATTGTATGGGCATTTTGGAAGTAGTCCATATTTTTTGATTTATGACACTGAGACAAAAGAGTTTAAAACAATTGAAAACAGAAATGAACATCATATCCATGGTGCTTGTCAGCCTACTGGTTTACTTCAAGATGAAAACATCTCTGCTGTTCTTACTACTGGGATGGGAAGAAATGCTCTATTAAAACTTAATGCTTTAGGT
>JGI11944J13513_1002193_pt1 | contig 14140 bp, 18 predicted proteins | sample TerdegcoTASludge_FD_13513 | JGI IMG/M metagenome (IMG submission 13513) | reverse complement strand
GAGCCCAGGTCAAGCACAATATCCCCTTCTTTGATCGATGCCAGTGCGATTGGATTGCCACAGCCAAGGCCCAGATTTGCCCCCTGGGGCACGGCATTGATCTCCTCCTCAGAGTAGCCGATACCTTTGCTGATGTCCTCCGGAGGAGCTGTTCCACAGCATGAGCCCTTGGTGGGGCAGCATGAGCCTCCCGTCCTCGCAATTTTTCCGTAGCTCTCCTTTACCAGGACCTTGATTTCTGAATCCTCCATCGTCAGTTCACCTCTAATTCTGCTTATGATATCATTTCTTGAAGATATCACCAATAACTGGCCCCAGCACAGACTTCACCATGCTCTCCAGCTCTTCAACCCTGATCAATGATAGGCAGCAGATCTTGCCATCCTTCTCCATGCTCACCACTGCCATCTTGTCTCCTGGCCGGATCTTTGCTCTTTCCCTGATATCCTTGGGGAGAACCATCTGCCCGCGCTCATCTATGCTCACTATGGATTCCAGCCGGCATGAGCTCATCGATCCCGGCAGACAACAGGACTTGTCTTCGGATTTAACAGCCATGATCGTATTGTGATCTCTGATTATTTAAGATTTTCTGAAAGATCAGAAAAATCTCTTTTAAAAGCCATTCCTGCACTCTTGATCCGGCCAGAAATCTATGAGTAGTGGTGGGTGAATTAGACGGATATGCCAGCATCGATGAATGAGATCAATGAGGAGTCGATCGACGAAGATGCAGTATGCACTCTCTCCAGGCTCATCGGAGATGAGGATCGGGCCCGGTCGAGGACCAGAAGGCTCATATCACTGATGAAGGCGATCGACATTGATGGCCCGGAAGGAGAGGTGGAGGTCTTCAAGGCCGTTGCCGATCCCTGCAGGCTAAGGATTGTGAAGCTCTTGAAGGAAGGGGAGCTATGCGTCTGCGAGATCATGACTGCTCTTGATAAGCCACAGTCCACCACCTCCCATCACCTGTCTATCCTCAGAGAGGCAGGACTGGTCAGAGAAAGAAAGGATGGCAAGTGGTCCTACTACCGCCTGGCTGACAGCGCAGTCAATGAGATGATCAAGCAGGCCCGAGAGCTGAAGAAGATAAAATAAAAGATTTTTAGGTGGTGGGATGAGATGTTCTATGATAACCTAGCGACGGCTATGAGCTTTTTCATAGAGATCGCCGCAGAGCTGATAGTACTATTCATAGGGATAACCTTTCTCGTGGGGCTGATCCAGGAGTATGTGCCTGATGAAACCATAAAGAGGGCCCTGGGCGGGCGGCACAGAATCCTGGGCAGCTTTCTGGGAGCAGGTTTTGGTGCTCTTACACCTTTTTGCTCCTGCTCGACCATTCCGCTTCTCCTGGGAATGCTCAATGCGGGCGTGCCCTTTGCCTCGGCCATGGCATTCCTCTTTGCCTCGCCGCTGCTCAATCCGGTGATAATATCCCTGTTCATCATCCTGATGGGATGGAAGATAACTGCGCTCTACTTTGCAGTCACCTTCCTGGCAGCAATAGTCATCGGCCTATTGCTCGACAGTCTCGGCTTTGCCAACCAGGTTAAATCCGTGGCTGCGGTGAGAGGCTGCTGCGACTGCCAGCAGGCTGAGGATGCAAAATCGAGAGTGCAGCGCTCGGCAAGCTTCGCCTTCAGCCTATTCCGCCAGCTTGTGCCCTATCTCCTCCTGGGTGCGGGAATCGGAGCGTTCATTCACGGATTTGTGCCTACGGAGCTGATATCAAGCATCGCCGGAAGGGGAAATCCATTTGCCGTTCCCGTGGCGGCAATCATAGGCGTTCCCATTTACATACGGGCGGAGACCATGATCCCTATCGGCCTGGCCCTTATAGAGAAAGGGATGAGCACAGGAGCGGTGCTGGCCCTGGTCATCGGTGGGGCGGGAGCGAGCATCCCTGAGCTGACCCTTCTTTCCGCCATATTCAAAAAGAGGATGCTGGCCGCCTTTGTGCTCACCATCATCACAATAGCGATTGCGGTCGGGTATCTGGCCAACTGGCTGGCATTGTGATAGTTGCAGAAGGAGAAAAGAGATAGAAATATTACGGCGAATTAGGGCGAAAAAAGAGTCCTGCCGTCATCCCCCAAAGGTCTGAGAGATCCACTCTTTTATCTCATCTCTCACTTTTCTGAAGGCCTGCATCTCCTCTTCCTCCGATCCTTTTGTCGCCGCCGGATCCAGGAAACTTCTGTGGATGACCTCTCTCGCTCGAGGCGCCCGGGCGGGACGTTCGATATCCGTGCTGCAGATGGGGCAGGCCTGTCTAGCCCGGTCGCAGACGGTGACCGCCAGATCGAAGACCGTATCCAGAAATTCCTGGGCCGATTTGGAGCGCTGGCCGGAGATATCGATGCCGATCTCGCTCATAGCCTGCACAGCGCGAGGGTCGACTGCTGTTGCCTTGACACCGGCGCTATAGACCTCATATCGATCGCCATACATGGCCCGCAGGAGTCCCTCAGCCATCTGAGAGCGAGCGGAGTTGTGAGTGCAGAGGAACAGGACCTTCCTTTTCTCTTCTGCCAAACTGGAAGTAGAGTCTGATTTCATCTGATATCCAGATGCTTTTATGTTAAATCAGCATTTTGTCTGGCTGGATGGAGGCGTGAGAAAAAGTAGGTCAGATGGGATCGAATCTCATGGCGGGAGGGCTCAAGCCGATCACCTGAGCAGGACACTCCTCTGCCACCTTCTTGGCGCAATCCTCTTGATCCTCAAAAGCGACGCCCTCATCCAGCTTCCCGGCGATGCGGTACTTCTTGGAGATTTGGCTTTTGCCATCCTGTTCGCTCTCAACGAAGAGATCGGGGCAATCTCCCCAGCACTGACCGCAGCTTATGCAGCCATCTCGATCGATTGATACATTGATCATGAAAATCATCCCGACACTATAAACCGCTTTTCGATAATGCAAAAGCCCATCGGGAGGTGCCCTTCCTCACCGCGGAGCAAATTTTTTCGCATTACCACATCTTAAATCCCAGATACCTTACTGCATAGATCAAACCGATGACGATCACCGCCAGACCGAATATCCTCGTTATATGCTTGCCAGCGGCGATGTACTTCTCTCCGATCTGCCCTCCCACGGCTCTGGAGAAGGTGGCGATAGGTATCACCGGCACTCCATGGCCTACCCCGAAGACAAAGAGCATCAGGGCTCCGCCTATTGGCGTCACGTCCTGGGAGATGAGCCAGATGAGCACCGGAAAGACTAAGGATACGGCACATGGGGCCCAGCCCAGGGCGAAGAAGACCCCCAGAGCGAAGGCACCGATGAATGCCGAGTACCGGAAAAGGTTCATAGAGACTCCAACCAGCCTCTCCATGATCCCTTTCTTCTCCTCTACCGTCTCCCCAATATTCGCATCGGAATTGCCTCTGCCAATAGACAGGCGCGAGCGCACCGGCTCGATGATCTCCCCAATGGGCTTGATGATGTTTATCCCCAGGATGATCATCAATAGACCTGCAGCCAGGTCAAAGAAGCGGGCCTGGCGGATGAAAAGGCCAATATCCGAGAGGAAAAAGCCCACGATGAAAAATACCGCCGCCATGCCCAGGGTGAAGGCTATGCCGATCATAAAGCCCTCTTTTGATGCCGAGGCGGTCTTTCTCAGATACTCCTCCTTCCTGCGAGCGGTCATAACATAGGAGAACATGGCCAAGAGAAGCGCTATGGAGCAGGGGGAGAGGGAGGTGACAATTCCCAGGGCGAACATTCCCAGATAGTTTATGCCCTGGCTGGAGGCGATCCCCTTGAATCCAGAGGCCTCGCCTGCCTCTATTCTCTCCAGGTCGCTTTTCAAAGATTCAGCACTCTGGATGCCGTCTATCTCTCCCTTGCCCAGCTGATAGACGTGGTAAAGATCTGCCACATTCCCCTCTTTATCGATCAAGATCAGGGTGGGATTGGCAAAGCCCCCCTCCAAAGTTGAGTAGTCGATGTACCTGCCGGTGAGCGGATATGGATCAAAGTCCTCAATCCATAGCCAGGTGATATTGGCTTCCCACCATTCTTCCGCTAAAGTCCGTCCGTCCTGAGAGAAGGAGTTCTTCCGCACATTGAGGGTGATGATGTTCACGCCGGGATTCTCTTCCGCCAGCCTGGATAACTGATTGGTCTGGGCATTAAGAGCATTCTCGCACTCCCGGCAGAGGGGATTTTCTATATTGGTGATATGGAGCAGGACCACCTCTCCCCGATAGTCAGAGAGGGAGACGTTTTTCCCATCAAGATCCACCGCTTGAAAATCAGGGGCCACAGTCCCCTGGAATAGAGCAGGGGAAGTGCACATGAAGAGAATGGAAATTAAGAGAGCAAAAAGTGTGACGGATCCCGATATCAGGGATTTCTTACAATTTTTGGACATGGCGACGATCCCTTTATCTGAGATCCGGCTTCAGTTATCCCAGTTTGCGGAGTTCTCATCATATTGTTTTATGGCATCCTCCACATAATTCCTGATCCACTCTTCGCCAGTCACCTGATCTGTGCTGTGCCAAACTGCTACCACCTCGCCATCAGAATTAAGAGCCAGAGTCAATATGACGGTCAGAGGAACATACATAGTGCCGCCATCGGGATCATAAGCCTGCAGGGCTTCGCCAGACCGGACGTCACTACCATCGGCACCCATCTCGAAGATCGTGATCTTTCCGTCGAATTCTTCGATTATTTTCTGCACCGCCTCGGTCTGAGGGACACAATAATCGCATGATTTGTGCACGTATATTAGCACGGGCTTGTTCTCCAGAGCGTCCAGCACCCAATCAGGATGGTTGACCTCGCCGCCAGCTCCAGTGGACTGATCGGGATATGCTGTCCACCAGTCATCGTTCTCCGATCCCACAGAGTATTCAGCTCCCGCGGCATAAAAGCCCAAAGCGAGAAGAAATACTGCAATTAATGAGGCTATGCCAGATTTTTTCGATATTATATCCATGATGTACTCTCCTTTCCCCACTTCATTCCAATGCCGATCAAGCTATCATATCAGCATCTTGGCATTTTGCTATCATGTCACTTTTATGAGGAGCTAATCCTGGCATATCGACATTATTGGATATAAGACTTTCGTATGCAGATGTCGAAATTGTGTTTTACCGACTGACTGGAAACTCTTATATATCGAAATAGCTGGATATGGTGCTATATTGCAGATTTGAGGTCACCATGGAATGCGAAATATGCAATAGAAGCGGAAGGTCCTTTTTCCTGGTCACACATAAAGAAAAGGGAAGAATCAGGATCTGTGGCGATTGTCTGCAGAAAGAGGAAGAAAATCTCCTTGCTCAAAAAAGCTGTTCATGCTGCTGAGGTGAAAGGAAACTCATGTCCTGCATATCCAAAGAGGCGGTCGACAGGATGACCAGGCTCATCGGCGATCGCGATAAGGCAGAGTGCAAGGTAAACAGGCTGCGTTCCCTAACCGTTGACCTGGATGAGGAGGCGCTCAAGGCGGAATCTGAGATCTTCCAGGCCATGGCCGATCCCTGCCGCCTCAAGATTCTCTCTCTTCTGCGAGAGGGGGAGCTATGCGCCTGTGAGATCATGATCGGCGTGGACCGACCCCAATCAAGCACATCTCATCATCTCTCCATCCTCAAGAATGCCGGTCTGATCAAAGAGCGCAAAGATGGGAGATGGTCCAGATACAGGCTCTCAGAAGGAGCAGTGATTGAGATGCTCAATCTGGCACAAATTTTGAAAGCATCCAAGGACGAAAGAGGCAACAACAATGATAAAAATGACAAAGTTTGATTCTGCTATTCCTGCAATTCTAATGATTTCTCTAATGACTTTGGCTCCTCTGGCCAATGCCGGCTGCTGCAGTGGAGGCACCTGGGACCCCAGCGGATTTCTGAACTCCGATCCTGAAGCAGGCCTGCCCAATCAACCAATCGAGTCAAGTCAGCCGATCCAGTCCGCCCAGGCAGATGGATCGCAAGACAGCGCAGACGCAAGCTCAAGCAGCCCTCAAGATGTGCCTGATAGGCTGGCATCCTACCCCAATGGCAATATCATGAAGTCCATGAAGAGCGTCTCAAGCTCTGATGTGGTAGTAGATGCTTCCAGCGGAGACGGCTATGCTAAATCACACATCAAGAACGCGATTCACATACCAAGCAAGGACTTGCTGGACAGCAGTGGCAATATCAAGAGCGATGAAGAGCTTTCCAGACTCCTGGGGGAGGCAGGCCTCTCTAGAGAGGACTCCGTGGTTGTATATGGGAGCACAGAAAGCTCCGGCGAGGCTGAGCTGGCCTTCTTGGTCCTTAAATATCTGGGGCAGGAGGATGTGAGGCTATTGGACGGGAGCCTGGAGGACTGGAAGGCGGCAGGTCTGCCGGTTGAGGCGCAGGAGACTGTAATTTTGGCGGTTGAATATAATCCCTCAGTCAGGCCGGGTGTGATAGCCGAATACGATTATGTCAAGTCCGGCCAGGCGCAGATCGTGGATGTCAGGCCATTTGTCGATTTTGGAAAAGGCCGCATACCTGGCTCCATTGCCCTGGACCCGGCAAATGTGATCAAAGGGGACAAGATCAAGAACGGAGATGACCTGAACACGGTATTCAGCAGGTTGGACAAGGATATGCCGGTTGTGGTCTATTCCGACGATTACAACCGGTCTGCTCTGGTGGCATATTCATTGCAGCTTATGGATTACGAGGCTACCGTTTACTCCTGGGGAGACTGGCAGGCGCATGAGGGCAAGGATGAAGGTGACGGCTCCAAGTACGTAAAGCTTGGCAAGACATAATTGCCTTCAGTTTCCTTTATTCCTTTATTCCTTTATTTTCTTTATTTTCTTTGCAAGGGATGGTGGAGCGAAATGTCAAATGGATCAAATGGAATGAGCAAGGGTCTGGATTTTCTATCCCGCTACCTCACCGTCTGGATATTCGTGGCCATGATCCTGGGAATTGCCCTTGGCTACTATGCTCCCGGGATAATCCAATTCATACTGAGCCTGCAGATCGGCACAACCTCAATTCCCATCGCCATCGGCCTTATCCTGATGATGTATCCTCCTTTAGCCAAGGTCAAGTACGAGGAACTGGGACAGGTCTTTACCGATCGGAAGGTCCTGGGCCTCTCCCTGGTTCAGAACTGGATCGTAGGGCCCATTCTGATGTTCGCCCTGGCAGTGATCTTCCTCTCCGACTCGCCTCATCTCATGTATGGCATAATCCTCATCGGCCTTGCCCGCTGCATCGCCATGGTCATCGTCTGGAATGAATTGGCCTGCGGCTGCACCGAGTACTGTGCCGCCCTGGTGGGACTCAACTCCATCTTTCAGGTCTTCTTCTACTCCATCTATGCATACATCTTCATCACCGTCCTGCCGGCAGCTTTAGGAATAGCAGCCGGCATGGCCGTGGATGTCACCATATCCCAGATCGCTGAAAGCGTATTCATCTACCTGGGAATACCCTTCCTGGCAGGGATAATCACCAGATTCAGCCTCATCCGGGCGCGGGGAAAGAGCTGGTATGAGAGGGATTTCATACCCAGGATATCGCCCCTAACCCTGGTCGCCCTGCTCTTCACCATAGTGGTCATGTTCTCCCTGAAGGGGGACTACATCGTGCAGCTCCCCCTGGATGTGGTGCGGGTGGCCATACCTTTGGCCATTTACTTCCTGCTGATGTTCTCGGTCAGCTTCTTTATGTCCTACCGACTGGGCGTAAGCTACGAGAACACCGCTGCCCTCTCTTTTACTGCCGCCAGCAACAACTTCGAGCTGGCTATCGCTGTGGCCGTGGGCGTCTTTGGCATCGCCTCCCAGGAGGCTTTCGCTGCGGTCATCGGCCCCTTGATCGAGGTGCCAGTGCTGATCGCTCTGGTGAATGTGGCTTTGAAGCTGAGGGACAGGTACTATCCTTCCGCCCCGGAGAGGATATTTTGTGAAAGCCCTCTGAAGTCCGAAGATTAAAGATGCGATATTGAGATGCGACATAGACCCGATATGAAGATGTGATATAAAATGACTGGATCGCCTGCTGAAGTAAAGCTCGTGAGCAATGCCATGGCCAATGCTACGAGAAGGAAGATCATGGCCATGCTGGTGGAAAAGGAGAGGACAAAAAAAGAGATCGAGCAGGCAGTGGGGGGGTCCATGCTCGACTATCACCTGCAGATGCTCGGGCAGGCGGGCCTGGCTGACATTAAGGAGGGCCGGATAGTTCTCACCGATTTCGGAAAGAACTTCATGCAGGCCAAAGCGGAAAAGCCGGCAGAGGCCAAAAAAGAGCTGGCTGGCACCAGGCCCCTGCAGGTCGTCGAGCTTCGTCAGCTCCTGCCCTGCATTGCCGACAGCAGCAAGTTCAGGATAATCGCCCGCTTCGAGCCGCCGCTGGAAGGTGCCCTCAAGCTGTTGGAGCCCCTCTTCCCCCGCGCCAGGTACTCGGATAGAATCGGCGCTCTGATCATCCAGAAGGGAAATATTCTGATCACCATCTACTCTGCGGGCAATGTGACCATGACCATGATCAAGAGCGAAGAAGAGGCCAGGGAGGTTTTGGAGGACCTGAAAAAGACCATCAATGAGGCCATCGCTAAGGGGGTCACCCCCGTCCCGCGGGAGAAGGTCAAGGTGGACCATGCCGAGATCTACCAGTACCTCCCCAGGACCGACTGCCAGATATGCGGCGAGCAGAGCTGCTATGCCTTCGCCATCAAGCTGGTGGGCAGGGAGACCGAGATCGATAAATGCACGTCGCTGTTCGATGCCAGATATGCCACCAATCTCGAGCACATCAGGACTCTGCTGGAGTACATTTAAGGATGCCATGCCGGTGAGCTAGTTGAAGACCCTGACCATCATCCTCACAGACGGGCCTTATATCTCCCAGTATGCGGATATGGCCTACAAGATCGCCACCCAGGCGCTCAATGTGTTCCAGGTGAACATATTCCTCTATCTGGATGCAGTCCATATTCCAAAGAGCGGCCAGAATCCCTCTCAATTCAGAAATGCCGGCGGGCTATTTCAGGAGCTGGCGGAAAGAGGAGCTGTGGTCAGGGCCTGCGCCAGATGCGCTGCTGCCAGAGGCTATCGGGCAGAGGAGGAGGGAAGATGCCCGGATTACTTGCCGGGGATTAAGATCACCAGCCTCTATGATCTGGCAGAGATGCTGGAGAAGAGCGACCGGGTAATAGCACTGTCAGGATGAATCATGAAATCATGAGTTTATGAGGGGCGTGAGGTTAACTTTTCATGCGATCGATCTTTTATCTCCTTGACAGCGCTCCATACGGAAGGGAAAAGGCTTATGGCATATTAAATGCGGCAGCGGTGAGCATCAGGATGGATGCAACCCTGGGGCTGTACGCTGATGGAGTGTATCTTGCCCTTGCCGGCCAGAACTCCAGCCTCCTTGATGTGCCGAACCTCTCCGATATCCTCTATGCCTATCCCGAGCTGCGGGTCCTGGCGCACGAGCCCTCCCTGGCAGAGAGAGGGCTGATGAGCCAAGGGCTGGTAGAGAGGGTGGAGCTTGTGGATGAAGAGGATTTTATGAAGCAGGCCCTGGCTGCTGACGGCCTGATTACGCTATGAAGGATGAATATAAATTATGGCAAATAAAGATATCTTCCTTTTGACCAGGCCGCCTAGGAGCGAGAGGACAGAGCTGTGTTTCCGCCTGATGGAGCACGGTGAAGATCCCGTTCTCTATCTGGCGGGAGATGGAGTCTATAATCTTCTAGATGAGGCCCTCATGGGAGAATTGCCTGGAAGGGTTTTAGCCTGCAAAGAGGACCTGGAAGCGAGAGGTGTGCAGGCGGGAGAAGGGGTGAGGGTGCCAGTGGACTTCTACCAGCTCCTGGTGGAGGAGATGATCTCAGAGGGCAGTCGGATCTATTCATTCTAAAGGAATTGGGATAGGATTAACATGACAATGGATGGTGTTTTGGCCAGAGAGATCCTCTCTTTATCCAGAAATTCCCCGGATGATTTATGGTGCAGCTTTCCAGTTCGTGACAGGGGAGGAGACCGATAGCCACGTATGTCTTGGAGTGCTCATCCCAGGTGAAATTGGGGACGCGGATGTTTCCCTGGATCTTTTACATCTATTGCAGTATGATAGACATATATAAATTGACCATCATTTGTTAAAAACGAGATTCGAGATGATTGATCGCCCTGAGCCTGGCTCCATCATGAAAGTACAGTCGCTACGTGAATGGGAATCCGTCTTTCAAAATATAGAAATGACTGGAATTTGCGGCTTGAATTTGATTGCAACCGGCCAGGACCCATTGAGCCACGAGATAAAGCTCATCTATCTCACCCTTCCCGATAATGCAGTTTACATTGTAGATCGCCTTGAGCTCCGAGAGGGTATCATCAGTGATTTGGCCTGGCTCCTGGAGGAGAGAAGAATAAGAAAGGTTCTGTACGATGCCAAGACCGTCCTCGCTTTTATAAGAAAAACAGAAAACAGAAAGCTCAATCCATGCAACATCTTTGACATCATGCTTGCCTCGAAGATTTGCTGGTCTGGATACTATTTTTTGACACCCTCAGAAGGTTGCAGATCTGGAATTCCGGGCAATTTCCGCATTGGTGGAGATGGAGATCTCAGGGATTCATCTGGACTGTTCCCAGGCTAAAAGCATGGTCTCAGAGGAGGAGAACGAGATCTGCGACCTGGTCTGGACCATGCAGGATGAGGCCAGGAAGAAGGGCTTTGTCACGGTCTCGCATGATGGCAAGAGGCTCTGCTACTACCTGAATCCCGACCGGCAGGAGGATGTGATGGCCTTTCTGAATAGGCGGGGCTATGCCGTAGCCTGCACCAGAGCCGAGGTCTTGAAGGGTCTCGCTGCTGCCGGATGCGCCTTCGCAGAGGCAGTCATGCGATACAGGCACGCTTCATACCGTTTAGCATTTCTGAACAACTGGGTTAAACACGAACATGTAAGAGACGGCAGGATTCATCCACAATACTTCCAGATTCCTTCCTCAACCGGCAGAATCAGTTCCCGGAATCCCAACGCTAAAGCGATCCCTCGCAGAGGTGTGGATGCCCTGGCCATAAGGAGGCTCTTTTCCCCGGCACCAGGGAAGAGGTATGTAAAAGCCGATTTTTCCACAATTGAGCTACGAATCATGGCATATCTATCTGGAGATAAAGCCATGCAGGAGGCCTTCCAAAACGGCATCGACCTGCACCGTCTGACCGCCTCCAACGTCACCGGGACTGAAATCGAGCAGGTCACGGACTCGCAGAGGCAGGCGGCCAAGATCATGAACTTCCTCCTAATCTATGGCGGATCGGCTAAAACGCTGCAGTGGCGGGTCCTGTCCGATTACGGCATTTTCATCCCTCTTAAGGAAGCAGAAGAGGCAAGAGAGAGGTTCTTTCTGGCCTACGATGGCGTAAGAGAATGGCAGGAGCGGCAGCTCTCCGAGATGAGCAATACCATTCAGCACCACTTCCACAACTGCTTGCAGGGATTCTTTTCCCTGCCTCTCACCTGCACAAAGACAGTCCTGGGCAGGAGGCGGATCTGGCCTCGCTTTGGAACCGGAATCAGAGCCAGCAAGTTCCAGATGTACAATACACCCTGTCAGGGTACAGGCGCAGATCTGATCAAGCTGGTGATGGCTGAGGTCTACGATAAATTATGCAGCGAGGAAGTGAGGATGGTCGGTTCCATTCACGATGAAATTATCCTGGAGGTGCCGGAGGAGAGGGCTGATGAGTATGCCGTTAAGCTGCAAGAGATTATGGAAAGGATAGGATCGCAATTGCTCCATCCTGTGCCGGTAGTTGCAGTGGCAAAGGTAATGGCGACTCTGGCGGATTGAAGGCCCATGGGCCTCTATATCGGCAATCGCCAGATACATTCGATTTTGCCAGGACTCTTTTTGCTGTCAGCAATGAAGTGCACCGATGCATATCCATTGCCAAAATGCAACATGTGCTTCGTGTCCTACAACTTCCCTTGCGTTCCACGCTCTTCACGTGGCGGATTCTTATCGAGATCGATGATGAATTTCCGATTGATGTTATCTCTGATCAATAGACCCAGACGTTCTCCTTCCCCAATGATGTCGCAATTGAGAAGAGCATAAGGACTGACAACTCCTTTCAAAAACACTGACAGGTCTGCAGGCTCATCAAGAATCTCTTTCGCTTTCCGCACCGAGATAGCTCGGTTGAGCTTTATCTCCTCTTTATTCTTGATGATGACATGCCAACTTCCGTAACGGTGTTCGTCCCAACGATCTCGACCGAACTGTGCAAAGGCTATTCCGAAAACGACTACCAGAATATTGGCGATCAGGTTCTGAAATACGGCAATGACGGAACTCCAGATTAGATCATTCATAGATGCCTCCGGTTTCGCATAGTATGTTCTTCGTTGTTTGATTCACTTTAGGTTTCCTATGGAAAACTGATTTTCTGCATCGACTGATCTCGTTTTCCATCCGTCACGTGTGAGCCCCTGCCTGGGCTCATGGGCGTTTGATATGAAAATGGGCCTCACGCATATCGGTGCAACTGTTCCTGTATGCGATTAATGTTTCACGCATGCTCTCAACCCACGACCCATTTTCATGCCTCATGGGTGCCTAGCCAGGCATGACGGTTTCCCATGGAAAACCAAAAAAATCAAATGCAAGAGGCGAGTTATCCACCTCCTTCAGATGACCTTTTCCGGTCGGGCTTGTTCCCAGAAATATCTTCAAGCGCTCGCATGAGAACCTTCTTCCGGTTACTATCGCTCATTCCATAAAAGGCATCCACAATTGCAGCTACCCTATCTGCCAGATCCTCATCCTTCAAAGAAGGTTCATGGCGGGACTCATTCCGACCCGTTCTCTTCTTTCTGCAACCAACCTCTTGGTAGAACTCCTGGTTGATCAGAAGATGATAAATGAGACAGATGAGTTTCCTGGCCACGGCGACTATTGCCACATTATGCTCTTTCTTTTTGCTTAGCCTTTTGTAGAATCTGGACAGCGTTGTATTTTTCATATTAGATATGGACTGGGCAGCTTGGATGAGTACAACTCTGATATACTTGGAACCACGCTTTGTGATCCCACATTTCCTCTTTTTACCGGCAGATTCGTTTTCTCCAGGAATGAGGCCACACCACTTTGCCAGCTGGTCAGGGCTCTGAAAATCTCTGCAGTCTCCGATCTCTGAAAGAATGACTGAACCTGAGATGAATGCTATTCCAGGGATGGACATAACGATAGCCAAATCATTGCTCCTCAGCTGCTGAACCTTTTTCAGAATCTCAAGGCTCATCTTCTCTATTTTGGTTTCGGCATTGTCCATCATTTCGAGAGCATCGCTTATCAGCATTCTATTTGTCTCGCTCAGTTCATTGGCAAGTGCTGATCTGATCTCGTCCTGCTTTTTCCTGATCTTTCCGCAGGGTATGCTTTTCAGGATCTCTTCGACAGGCTTTTTTTCTGCTAGACCTCTTATGATATGTGTTCCTGATTTGCAGAATACGTCGTCCATACAAGAACTGAGCTTAACGCCATTTGATGAGAGATATTTGTGTATCCGATTCTTGAACTGGGTCCGTGTTTTGACATATCCTGATCTGGCTCGCGTTAGGTTCCTGAGCTCTCGGTCTTCATCGGAAAAAACCCGAGATCTTTTGATTTGATTATTCAAGCACAGAGTTGCAATACGCTTTGAGTCTTTCGAATCTGATTTGTCATTTGGAATGGTCTTTATCTGATGAGGATTGGCAACAATTGTATCTATGGCTCCGTTTAGAGCATCATAAACCGGAATCCAATAGACTCCTGTAGCTTCGAATGCCACCTGTTCGCATTTGTTAGTTGTAAGCCAGTCTCTAAATCTCTTAAGCTCGGATTTTGTTGTCCCAAAATTCTCTCGAATCGGCGGCACTTCATCGCCTGTTATTGTGGCTACGATCAGATCTTTGTGGACGTCTGCACCGCAAACTCTTTCTTTTCGTTTTTTCATATATCTCTCTGCCTGATATGGGCAGATGATCATTCCCTTATATGGAATAATTTCCCATACGCGTTCTAAGACGCAGTCCCGTATTCGAGGGATTATTGGCTGGTTTCAATAGCGGGATCATGTGTCCCATAAACTTGTCAGCCTTCACTGC
>JGI11944J13513_1002192_pt1 | contig 14142 bp, 8 predicted proteins | sample TerdegcoTASludge_FD_13513 | JGI IMG/M metagenome (IMG submission 13513) | reverse complement strand
CCTCACCACGCTGGCCGTGTCCGAAGCCGGCTCGCGCAGCCATATCTGGGCGCCGACGGGCACGGCGACCGCCGCTGAAGATGTCATCCACCTGAACGCGCTCAAGAGCATGATCACGTCGGCCGGCGAGGCCGATTCCTATGTCTGGATCTCGCGCGCCACGCAGGGCGAGGGCAATACGCTGTGGCTGGTGGACAGCCGGCTGCCGGGCCTGTCCATTCCCGGACGCTTCAACGGCATGGGGCTGCGCGGCAATGCGTCCTCGCCCATCGAGGCACGCAACGTGGGCGTTCCACGCGCCCGCATGCTGGGCGCCGACGGCGAGGGCGAGGCCGTGAAGGGCCGCTATCTGATGCCCTTCTTTCCCACGCTGATCGCCACGACGTCCATCGGCCTGATGCAGGGCGCGCTGCGCCGCGCCGTGGCCCATGTGGCGGGCACGCGCTTTGCGGAAAGCGGCAGCTCGCTGGCCGACCTGCCCACCATCCGCGCCTACCTGGCCCGTGCCCAGCTGCGCCTGGAGCAGGCCCGCCTGCTGCGCGACGATACCGTGGCCGCCGTGCAGGCGGCCCGGGCCGATGCGCGCACCCGCCTGCTGCAGAGCAAGGCCGCAGCCGCCGAGGCCGCACTGGAAGTGACCGACATTGCCATGCGCGTGTGCGGCGGCGCCGCCTTCCGCAAGGAGCTGGGCATAGAGCGCCTGTTCCGCGATGCGCGCGCCGCCTCGGTCATGGCGCCCACCACCGATGTGATCTACGACATGCTGGGCAAAGGCATGTGCGACGCCGCCGCCTGAGCCTGAACGGCAGAACCCGTCGATCGCTTCACCCCTCCTCCCCCATCCAGCAAAGGACTTCCGCATGACGACAACCGCCCCCGTGATCAAGCTCGGCGCCGTGGCCTACGCCCCCAAGGTGATCACCATCTGGGAAGGCTTCAAGGCGTATTTCATCGAGCGCGGCTACTACTTCGACTACGTGCTCTATTCCAACTACGAGTCGCTGACCGAGGCGTTGATGGCAGGCGATGTGCACCTGGCCTGGAACTCGCCGCTGGCCTTTGTGCGCGCCGACCGCATGGCCCGCGCGCGCGGCCTGCGCGTGGAGTCCATCGCCATGCGCGATACCGACCTGGACCTGCATTCGCTGCTGGTCGTGCCCGCAGACAGCCCCATCCAGAGCGTGCAGGACCTGCGCGGCAAGACCGTGGGCTTCGGTGCCGTGGATTCGCCCCAGGCCACGCTGATCCCGCTGGACCATCTGCGCCAGCAAGGGCTGGTGGCCGGGCGCGACTACACGGCGCGCCGCTTTGACGTGCTGGGCGGCAAGCACGGCGACCACATCGGCGGCGAGCGCCTGGCCGCCGCCGCCATGGTGGCCGGCGAGATACAGGCTTCATGGATGGTGGGCAAGAACTACCTGGCCTTTGCGCGCGAAGGCACGCTGCCGGCCGGCGGCACGCGCGTGCTGGCCACCTCGGGCGCCTTCGACCACTGCAACATGACGGCCGGCCCGCACATCGATGCCGGGCGTGCCGCCGCCTTCCGCGACATCCTGCTGGCCATGTCCTGGGACGACGCGGCAGTGCGCCCGCTGCTGGAGCTGGAAGGCCTGAAGGTCTGGCACCCGGGCCGCGGCACGGGCTACGGCCTGCTGGAGCGCGCGGTAACGGACGAGGCCTTCTACGACACCGAAGGCCGCATCACCGTGCAGGACTACCGTTACTGATACGCGCCATGGCCATGCCTGATTCCGACAGCGGCGCCCTGCCCGCCTCCACCCTGCCTGTCATCGACCTGCAGGGCCTGGGCTTCGATGCCGGCGCCCATCTGCTGGTCAAGCACGCGCTGGCCGCCCTGCCCGTGGGCGGGCAACTGCGCGTGACCGGCAGCGCGCCGGGCTGGCAGGCCCAGCTGTCGGGCTGGTGCAGCGACCAGGGCCATGGCCTGCGCTGGGAGGATGGCGTGGATGCAGCACAGGCCATGGCCATCGTGGCGCGCGGCGGCGCCCAGGCCGGGCGCTGGCGCGGCGCGGCGCAGACGGGCCGCAGCGATGCGCGCTCGGGCGACGGTGCCGTGGCCGCGCAGGCCCAGCCTTTCTGGGGCCTGGCCGCGCGTGGCGCGCAGGTGGAAGCCGGCGCGCCGGCCTTCCATTTCCGGCTCAGCGACAAGCTGCAGGTCTGGACCGACAGCGCCTCCGACCTCTACGCCCAGGCCGTGGCCGCGCAGTGGAATGCCGACACCGACATCGACTGGAACGACGCACCCGAGCTGCCCGCGCCGGTGGAGGACGCCATCGTCCAGCTCATGACCTACATGGTCGAGAACGAGAATGCGGCCCTGCTGGTGCCTGCGCGCTTCCTCGGCCAGCTGCACCCGCACTACCGCGAACTGCAGGCTGCGCTGGCCATCCAGGTGGCCGACGAGGCGCGGCACATCGATGTCTTCACGCGCCGCATCCGCCGCCACGGCCGCGAGCCCGCGCTGTCCACGGCGGGTGGCCAGGCCTCGCTCAAGAGCCTGCTGGACGAGACGGATTTTTCCGTGGCGGGTTTCCTGCTGTCGGTGCTGGGCGAAGGCACTTTCGTGCACCTGCTGCAGTTCCTGCAGACCGAGGCGCCCGACCCCCTCACACGCCAGATCTGCCGCCTGGCCGCGCGCGACGAGGCGCGCCATGTGGCCCTGGGCATGTCCCACCTGCTGTACCGCCTGCAGCACGAGCCCGGCTTCCAGCACCAGCTGGCCCAGGCCGTGGAGCAGCGCTTCGACAACCTGGCCGGCACCTCGGGGCTGAACGAGGAAGTCTTCGACGCCCTGATCCTCATCGCGGCCGGCACCCTCACTCCCGAGGCCCTGGCCCGTGGCGCCGCCCGCGTGCAGCAGCTCATGCGCGACATGGCAGACGGCCGGTTTTCCAAGCTGCTGCGGCTGGGGTTCGAGCGCGGGCATGCGGAGCGGCTGGCTTCGCTGCATACGCGCAATTTCATGTAGGCACGAGAAACGGACTCGGTGCGCGGTGCCCGGTGGCCATAGGACCGGCGCCGGTCAATCCACGATCAATTTGCTGTTGTTCAGCAGCTGCGTGATGATCTGCTGATCCGTGGCGGCACCGGAATACAGCGTCTGCAGATTCACGCCTTCCAGGATGATCTGCTGGGTCTCGGCCGATGCCGAATAGCTTGCACCCGCCGCATGGGAGTCCGCACCGAAGCCGCCCGTGTGGCTGACATGGACCCAGGTATCACCTCCCGTGATCTCGAAGTGCAGGTAGTCGGCCAGGTTGCCTGCGGCATTGCCGGGGCCTGCGGATTCACCCTGCAGCAGGTCGCGCAGGTCCAGTACATCACCGCCTGCGCCGTTGGCTCCCGCGGCCGCCGTGGCGAGGTTCTGGATTCGGTCCAAGGCCGGTGTTCCTGCCGCCCCCTGGTCTCCCAGCGACCAGGCAAAGACATCCACGAAGTTCTCGCCCGCATCACCGCCGCTCATCAGATCGTTGCCGGGGCCACCGGCCAGCAGGTCCGTGCCCGACCCCGCATTGAGGGTGTCGTCGCCGCTGCCACCCATCAGCACATCGGAGCCTGCGCCCGCCGACAGGTTGTCGTCGCCAGCGCCTCCGAAAACGATGTTGTTTCCGTTGTTGGCGCTGATGGTGTTGGCGCCGTTGCCACCGGTGATGTACTCGTTGGCCGAGCTGCCTGTATAGCTGCCGCTATGGGTCGTGGTGATATCCACGGTCGTATATGAGGCCTTGAGCGTGACCACGGTGGATGTCGATGCCGTGAAGCCGCCGCTCACCTCCGTCGCCGTGACCTGGACCGTGAGATTGGTGGCGTTCGTGGTGTAGCTGCCAGGCAGATTCAGGATGAGATTGGGCAGGTCGGCTTCGGTGAACTGCCAGACACCACCACCCAGGTTCGTGCCCGCATTGAAGGACAGATTGGTGGGCAGTCCACTGATCCTGATCGACAGGGTTTCCGAGCCATCCGTATCCACCAGCTTCGCGGTTATCGGAAACCTGACGCTGGTCCCGCCTGTGCCTTGTGCGATGGCCAGCAGGGACTTCAGGACAACGACCGAAGAAGCGCTGGCCGCTCCAACCGACAGATTGACCGTGCCGATACTGGTACCGCCGCGCCCATCGGTGACGTCGTAGAGAAAGCTGGCCGGTCCTTCGTAGCCTGCCGCGGGCGTGAACAGCACCCCGCCCGCCTGCGATGCAAGGCTGCCATTGATCGGCGAATGAGCCAAGGTGATGGTCAGGCTGTCGCCGTCGGCGTCCGTGTCATTGGCCAGCAGCGTGGCAAAGCCGATGCTCCGCGGGATGTCCGTGGCAACCATCCATTGATCTGCCACGGCAACCGGTGCATCGTTCACGGAAGTGACCGTGATGGAAACGGTGACGATGTTTCCCATGGCCAGCCCATCGCTGGCACGGTAGGCAAAGCTGTCGGAAACCGTCTCGCTGCCGTTGTGGATATAGGTGAAGGTGCCATTGCCGCTCAGCGTCAGGGCCCCGTTCGCCGGACCCGTCACCAGCACCGCGACGAGCGGATTGCCGTCAGGGTCCGTGTCGTTGGCCAGCACGCTGGTTGCACCGCTGGCAAGGACCGTGGCCACAGCGCCCTCGGCCACCACTATCGCATCGGAGATAGACACTGGCGGTTGATTGCCGGAGGGTGCAGCAGCAACCGTCACCGACACACTGGCCGTGGCAGAACCGCCCCTGCCGTCGCCAATGGTGTAGGTGAAGCTGTCGCTGCCGGTGAAGTTGGCGTTCGGCGTGTAGACCGGATTGCCCGTGACGGCATCCACGACCACGGAACCGTGGGTGCCCTGGGTGATGCCGGAAACGGTCAGGCTGTCCCCATCCGCATCGCTGTCGTTCCCGCGCACGGCGATGGCGACGGATGTATCGGCATCGGTGGTGGCCGTATCTTTGCCGGCTACGGGCACCCGGTTCACGAAAACACTCAGCGTGCTGGACGCGCCGGTCTGCACGGTGTAGCCGATGGCCAGCGGATGGCCGCCGCTATAGTTCGCATCCGCCTGGAAAGTGAAGCTGCCGTCTGCCTGCAGCGCGAAGGTCCCGCGCCCCGCCACGTTCCGGGAGCTGCCGGCCGCCACGGTCTGGCCTTCATAGGTGAAGCTGGCGACCACGAGCGCCCCATCGGCATCGGAATCGTTGGACAGCACATTGCCCGTGCGCTGCCCGGCCGTGTCCACCTGCACGCTGTCGGGCGCAAGCACGCTGGCGTGGCTGCCGTGCGCGGCGGCCGCCGCGTTGGCGCACAGCTGCGCCACATCCACCCAGCAGGAGCCGCCCGCCTCCAGCGTGGCGCCGACCGCGCAGGCGCTGCCGGGACGCGCGGCCGTCGTAGGAATCCTGCCCGGCACGCCCAGCGGAAAGCAGGTGTTCCACACAGGGTCCGTGATACCGGTGATTTTCAGCCGTAGCGATGTCTGGTTGCGGTAGACCACGGGCAGGAAGCCCTGCGGCGCTCCAGCGGCGCCCAGGGCGCTCGCCTGCACGGGAATGACAAGCGTCTCGCCCGCAGCCTGGTTGAAGGCTTCCTGCAATTCCTGAATCTGGGCCTGCACCCGCTCGCCCCAGACCGCCGTGGCTGCGGTCATGACAACAGCACCGCCCATGGCCCAGGCACGCAGGCCGACCAGGGAGATCCGCCCTTTTTGCACACCCCGCACAAGGCAGGCCCCCAAGGCCAACGCCAGCAGCGCAAGAGCGCCAGGGTGGTCCACAGGAATCGCCGCCGGCGCCACGGCCGCCAGCGGTGCCGCAGTGATGCTCTGGGCCTGGGCTGCCGGCACGGCACAGGCCACGGCCAAGGCGCCCAACGCCTGTGCGAGCCCCGTGCCACGGGCAAGGAATTGGAAAAGTTGCAGCATGGGTCTGGCCTGGAAGAAAAGATCCGAAGATCCGAACAGGCGGGGAGCGGTCCCCGCCACTGCCTTCAGGCAGGCCACAAATGACTGCGCTGCTGACAATTTCTTACTTTAGACGACGACCTGCGCAGCGCATATCCCTGAAAGCAGGTAATTGGCCAGCGGGCACCGGCTCTGGCAAGGGCCGCTCGAAGGCCGCACGACCCCTCCCATGCGCCCAGCTCGTCCGACCGCCCGCCCTTGCCTGGCAGGTACCGGCCCAAACCCACCCCGCCCACATGCGGGCCGCATATCACTCGACTTGTGACAACCCTAGAAAACCCAGGGATTTTCTCGCGGGCCTTTGTGATTTTTCCCATCAGAAAAACCGAGCCGCATCAGCGAATTAAGTCAATGGAGCCGGAGAAAGTTTCGCAAAAAGACAAACGCCTGCGCAATCTGACAAGAGAAAGCTTTTCCAAATGTAAACAATTGTTTATTCAGCCTGTAAGATTCCTCCAGTCAATCAGTGTTTCCCATGGGACAGGCCTGCGCCACCCCACAGATGCATTCATCATGAAAATGCATCAATCGAGCAGGATCATTGATTTTTTCATGCAAGAATTCTTACTCAATCCATCTTTTGACGCACAACATCCACGGCCACCCAGATGAGAGCGCATCCAGATTGTGGAGAATAATATCCGACCATCACCAGCGACCTGATCAGGGAAACAATAAAATCAGCCGGGCCGAGCAATTGCTGCAGGCGTGCAAATGGCCGGAGCCGCCGATATATCCATCATTGGTACTCAGGCATATTCAGGAAGCGCAGGCGATTTTCGAATTGCACCGCATGCCTGACCGCGCGGTGTCGTCGCGCATCGCAGCGGCCTTCATCCATTGCCAGCTGGGTGAGGAGCGCAATGCCATTTCACTGGCCACGGCGGCCATGGCCAATCCCGCGCTGCTGCCGCCCGAGGCCCTGGTGCGCGCCACCTATGTGCTGGCGCTGGCGCATGGCCGGCTGGGCGAGCTCGATACCGCCCTGCAATTGATCGAAGGCAAGGACCATGATTTTGCGCAAATGGCGCCCGGAGACAGCCCCTGGCTGCCCGCCCTGATCACCTGGGCCAGGGCGCAAATCCTATGGAAGGTCTTTCTTTATAAAAACCACCAGGACCTGTGGTGCGGGCCGCCGCCCGATTCAGGCCTGGTCCAGCTGGGTGCCGCTGCGCCCGACAGCGTTGCCTTGCAGGACCTGCTGGGGAATGTGGGCCGCCAGCTGCCAGCGGGCCTGGCCTGGCCGTACAGCGAGCTGCTGCGGCTGTCGCTCAAGGGGCTGGAGTCGGGCCGGCGCGAGGCTGCCGCCGTGGTCCGCGCCATTGAGCGCATCGGCATCCACTACCAGGCCAAGAACCCGCCCATTGCAGGCTGGGCCTGGCTCAGCAGTGCGCTGGTGCATTGCAGCAAGCGCCAGTACGGACAGGCGCTGCAGGCCGCCGTACTGGCCAAGTCCACGGCGCAGACCTACCAGTTGGAGGGCCTGCACCGCAATGCGCTGGTCTATGAGTACCACATACAGGAAACGCAGGGCGATTTCGCGGGCGCACTGTCCACGCTGAAGGCGCTGAACATCATGCGACTCAAGAGCATGGCCATCAGTCCTTATCTGGAGAAATCACGATTCACGGCCATGGACGAGGCGCGGTTGCATGACCTGGAACCTGCCTATGTGAAACGTGCCCTTCAATACATAGAAGACAACCTGGACAAGAAACTGCTGGTGCAGTCCATTGCCGACCATTGCCGCGTCAGCCGCCGCACGCTGGAAGTTTCATTTCGCCATAGCCGATCATGCAGCATTGGTGAATATATAAGACAAAGCCGTATCCACCTGGCTGCGGAATCCTTGCTGACCACGGATCAAAGCATAGGACAGATTTCCTCCCGGCTTGGATATTCCTCCCTCTCCACATTTTCCAGGGATTTTTCCGGCCATTATGGGATACCGCCATCGGCCTGGGTTCGGCACCACCGGCTGACGTGATTTGAAAAATCCTGGAATGCATATGACGGGCGTGTATTCAGGCCCTACCGATCACCCGAAGCAACATGCAAAGTAGGACGCAAAGGAAGACGCATGAAATATCTGAAGAATATGAAAACGGGCTCCATGCTGGGTCTGGGTTTCTCGGTTCTCATCCTCATCGCGCTGTCGATTGCGCTGCTGGGCCGAGCGCGGCTGATCCAGGCCTCGGACGATGTCTCCTACCTGGCCGACACGCGCATCACCAGCCTGCTCAGGCTGGTGGAGGTCAAGAGCTCGGTGGAGTTCATCTTCCGCGGCGTGCGCAGTCTGGCGCTGATCGAAGACCCTGCGGAAAAGGCCCTGGCCAAGGCCACGCTGGACACGCAGCGCCAGAAGATAGGCCAGCTCATGGAGCAGTTCCGCGAGGGACTGACCACGCCGCAGGGCATCGCCCTGTACGACCGCATGAGGAATGCGCGCACCGCCTACCTGCCGCTGCTGGACCAGTTCATGGCCGCGGCCATGCGGCATGACCTGCCCACCGTCTCGGCCATGCTGGGCAGCAGCGGAGAGTTCCGCAAGCAGCAGGACGCGTTCTTTGCCGCCATCAACGACATGCTGGCCCACCAGCAGGTGCGTGCCACGGAAACGGCCCAGGCCACCGAAGGCAAATCGCTGGCCGCCGGCCGGCAGATGCTGTCGCTGGCCCTGGCCTCGCTGTTGCTGGGTGCGCTGGTGGCCTGGGCCATCACCCGCCGCATCAAGGGCCTGCTCGGTGGCGAGCCGGCCTACGCGGCCCAGGTCACGCAGGAAGTGGCCAAGGGCAACCTGGCGGTGAACGTGCAGCTGCGCCGGGGCGATACCACCAGCCTGCTGGCCAGCCTGGAGGCCATGCGCGCCAGCCTGGCCGGCATCGTCAGCCAGGTGCGCCACAGCAGCGAATCGATTGCCACGGGCGCCAGCCAGATCGCCTCGGGCAACGCCGACCTGAGCGCGCGCACGGAAGAGCAGGCCGCCAACCTGGAGGAAACGGCTGCCTCCATGGAGCAGATGACCGCCACCATTCAGCAGAACGTGGACACGGTGCGCAGTGCCTCGGGCCTGGCCCAGTCGGCCAGCGCCACGGCCGTGCACGGCGGCGAGGTGGTGCATGGCGTGGTCAGCACCATGGAGGACATCACGCACAGCTCGCGCAAGATCGGGGAAATCATCGGCGTGATCGACGCCATTGCGTTCCAGACCAACATCCTCGCGCTCAATGCCGCCGTGGAGGCCGCGCGTGCCGGGGAACAGGGCAAGGGCTTTGCGGTGGTCGCCTCGGAGGTGCGCTCCCTGGCCCAGCGCTGCGCCAATGCGGCCAAGGAGATCAAGGGCCTGATCAGCGAGAGCGTGGGCAAGGTCGCCGCCGGCTCCCGCCAGGTGGCCGAGGCCGGCAGCACCATGAACGACATCGTCACCCAGACGCACCGCGTGGCCGAACTGATCTCCGACATCGGTGCCGCCACGCAGGAGCAGTCCCAGGGCGTGACCCAGGTCAGCGACGCCGTGCAGCAGCTCGACCAGGTGACGCAGCACAACGCATCCCTGGTGGAAGAGTCCGCCGCCGCTGCCGACAGCCTGAACAAGCAGGCCGCGCAGCTGGTGCAGCTGGTCAGCGTATTCCGCCTGGATGAGAGCGATGCCCGGGCACAGGCCGTTTCCGCGCCGGTGGCAGCGGCCGGTCTGGCGCGCGCACAGACCGCCAGGCCGTCTCCAGCGCTGGCCCCTGCCGTGCCCCGCCCCGCCAAGCCCTTGCGCGCGGCAGCGGCTGCGGCCTCCAGCGCGCCTGTGGCGCTGCCCGCCAAGGCGGCAACACCCCGCCGCGCCACGGCGGCCGGAATGGCCGAGACCGATGAGTGGGAGCAGTTCTAGAACAGGCTCAGCGCATCACCAGGCCGCCATCGACGAACAGTACCTGTCCCGTCATGAAGCCGCTCAGTTCCGAGGCCAGGAACAGCACCGGCCCCGCCACGTCTTCGGGGCTTGCCAGACGGCGCAGCGGCGTGGCGGCCATCAGCGATTCGCGGAAGGACTCGCGCGTGTCCTGCGTGCCCTGCGTGGGATAGACCAGGCCCGGCGCCACGCAGTTGACGCGTATGCCCACGGGCCCCAGCTCGCTGGCCAGGTTGCGGCTGAAGGCCACCAGCGAGGCCTTGGCCGTGGTGTAGTCGTGGTAGGGCACGACGGGGTGCTCCACCAGGTTGCTGGCGATGTTGACGATGCTGCCCCGCGCACGCTGGCGCATCTGCGGCAGCACGGCGCGGCAGACGTTGAAGGCCGCGCCCACGGCACCGTCGTACTGGGCCTGGTAGTCGCTCCAGTCCAGGTCGTCGAAACGGCTGCGCCGCTCGGGATCGAAGGCATAGGGCCTGAAGGCGTTGTTGACCACGATGTCGATGGCGCCGGCCTCGCGCGCGATGGCCTCGGCCATGGCCTGGACGGCAGGCTGCGAGCCCACATCGGCCTTGATGGCCCAGGCATCGCCTCCGGCCTGCTTGCCCGCAGCCTGGCAGGCCGCCACGGTGCGGGCGGCGGCAGCGTCGTTGGACAGGTGGTTGACCGCCACGAGGGCGCCCTCGCGCGCGAAGGCGGTGGCAATGGCCGCGCCTATGCCGCGGCCGGCGCCGGTGACCAGCACCACCTTGCCTTGCAGTCCCAGGGAAGACGGCTGTGCCATCTCAGGCCCCGGGCAGCAGGCTGGTGTCCACCACGTCGGACACCTTGATCTGCCTTTGCACCATGCCCAGCGCGCGGTAGGCGTCGGCGCCCTTTTGCAGGGCGGCCAGGTCGAAGCTGCCCAGCGGCTTGCCGGCCTGCAGCGGCTGCGAAGACGCATTGCGCAGGCGGATCACGTCCAGGTTGATATCGCGCTGAGTGCCGTCGATGGCGTGCTTGCCGGCCAGCGTGGCGGCCTCATCGGGGTTGGCCATCATCCAGGCGGCGCTGTCGCGGTAGCCCTTGAGGAAGGCGCGCAGCAGGTCCTTCTTGTCGCGCAGCGTGTCCTCGCGCACCACGAACATGTCGCTGGAGATGTTGAGGTGGTCGCGCACCTGCATCACATCGACCTCGCCAATGCCTTTGCGCAGGCCCACGGCCAGGCCGGTGTCGGTGGCGGCCGTGGCATCGACCTGGCCCTGCATCAGCGGCGCGAAGTTGAGCAGGCCGGTGACGACGATGGTCACGTCCGACTCCTTGAGGCCGGCCTGGTGCAGCATCACCAGCAGGTTCTGGCGCGTGCCGCTGGACAGGCTGTAGACGCCGATCTTCTTGCCCTTGAGGTCCGCCGGCTTGCGGATGCCGGCCGACTTGAGCGAGACCACGTTGAACACGTTCTGCGGGTAGATGTCGTAGATGGCGACCAGCTTCTCGCCCTTGTCCAGCGCCATGAAGAAGGAGCCGGGGTCGGTGAAGGCCACATCGGCCTGGCCGCTGAGCATGTTGCGGATGGCGTCGCCGCCGCCCGCGCCGGGCAGGTAGGCCAGCTCCACGCCCTGGGCCTTGAAGAAGCCCTTGTCGGGCTCGGCCAGGATGTTGGTGATCTCGCTGATGGGCTTGCTCCAGCCCGCCAGGCGGATCTTGCCTTGCACAGGAGCGGCCAGGCAATTGCCGGCCAGCGCCAGGCCGGCAAAACCGGCAGAGGCGCCCAGCAGGCTGCGGCGGGTGAGGAAGGGGGATTGCGGTGTGTGCATGGCGCTTGGGGAAAAGGTTGCGGAAGTGTTCAGGACGGTCAGGCGGCGCGCGAGCGCAGCAGCCGGCGCTCCAGCACCAGGCAGGCCTGGTACAGCAGCAGGCCCATGGCGGCGATCAGCACCAGGGCGGCGAACATGAGGGTGGTGTCCATCATTCCCTGGGCGGCAATGACCACGGCGCCCAGGCCCCGGCTGGCGCCCATGAATTCGGCCACCACGGCGCCGACCAGGGCCAGCACCACGGCCACGCGCAGGCCCGCAAGAATGGCGGGCAGGCCCGTGGGCAGCTTCAGGCGCAGCAGCGTCTGCAGCCGCGTGGCGCCCAGCATGCGAAACAGCTGCAGCCGCTGGGCATCGACCTGGCGCAGGCCGGTCAAGGTGTTTTCCATCAGCGGGAAAAAGCAGATCAGCGTCGTGATCAGCACCGTGGGCAGCATGCCGAAGCCGAACCACAGCACGAACAGCGGCGCCAGCGCCAGCTTGGGCACGACCTGGCTGACCACCACGTAGGGCTTGAGCACACGCTCCAGCAGCTCGGATTCAGCCAGGGCCATGCCCGCCAGCAGGCCGATCGCGCTGCCGGCCGCCAGCCCCAGCAGCAGGGCCTGGAGCGTCGCCCAGATGTGCGGCCAGAAATAGCCCGTGGCCAGCCCCGTCCACAGCGATGCCGCAATGGCCGAGGGCGCCGGCAGCACCAGGGCGGACAGGCCCCATTGCCGCACCAGCAGCTCCCACAGGCCCAGCAGGACCAGCGCCAGCGCGGCGGCCAGCAGGCGGGCATGGAACAAGGACACCGTCATGCCGCCGTCCTGTCCAGGGCTGCGCGCACGCGGGCGCAGTGTTCGTTGAACGCCGGCCCGTGGCGCATGGCCTGGGTGCGCGGCGCGGGCAGATCGACTGCCATATCGGCCACGATGCGCCCGCCGTGCATGAGGGCGATGCGGTCTCCCAGGTAGACGGCCTCGTTGATGTCGTGGGTGACGAAGAGCACCGTGGTGCCGCGCTCGCGGCAGGTGCGCAGCAGGTCGTCCTGCAGCTCGGCGCGCGTGATGGCGTCCAGCGCGGCAAAGGGCTCGTCCAGCAGCAGCAGCGGCGGATCGAGGACCAGCGCCCGTGCCAGCGCCACGCGGCTTTGCTGCCCGCCCGAGAGATGGCGCGGATGGCGCTGCGCGTGGCTGGCCAGGCCCAGCTGCTCCAGCAGCGCCAGGGCGCGTTGTTCGTCCTGCGGCGCGGGGCGCCTTTGCAGCGACACGGGCAGCAGCACATTGCCCAGCGCCGTATGCCACTCCAGCAGCGTGGGCGCCTGGAACATGAAGCCCAGTTGCGGGCCGGGCTCGGCCAGCTCGGCGCCACGCAGCAGGATACGGCCCGACTGCGGCCTGAGCAGCCCCGCCGCCAGCTTCAGCAAGGTGGTCTTGCCGCAGCCGCTGCGGCCCAGCAGGCAGTGGACCTCACCGGCCTGCACGCGCCAGTCCACGCCGTCCACCACGGGCGGGCGGCCAGGGTAGGTGAAGACCACTTGCTCGACATCGAGAAACGCCATGGTTGCAGCCCCGTCCGTCCCCTCTTGCAGGTTCGCCATGTCAGTCCGCATACGGCGCAAACGGCTGCGCCGCCGCCTCGGCAGATTGCTCTATCTCGGTCATGCGCACCAGATCCAGCAGGTTGAAGCGGCCGTCATGGTGCCAGCCGGCCTCGGGCATGCTCATGGAGCCGATGGCGCTGATGCGCGTGACGCCGGCCGCGCCCAGCAGGCCGGCCAGGCGGTACAGCTGCTCGGGCGAGGCGGCAATGCCGGCCGTCTGCAGGTAGTCGCGCTGCGCGGCCACCACGGGCACGGCGTCATCCAGGCGGTCCACGCACACCACGGCAATCGTGCGGTACAGGGCCGTGGGCGCCAGCGGCTGCAGGCTGTCGCTGTACGCCACGCTCCAGGGCGCGTCCACCGGACCCAGCAGTTGCTGTTCGTCACCCGACCATTCCACGGACTGCTGCCAGCGGGCCACGGCGGCGCCCTCCTCCAGCTCCAACGGCCGGCGCGCAAAGCGCCGCTGCAGGTTGGCCAGCTCGGCCGCCAGGTAGTCGGCAAAGGCACGCGGCGGCACGGGGGCACCGCGCTCCACGTAGAAGACATGGGGCGAGTAGCAGCCCTGCTGGTCGTAGCGCATCACGTCCCAGGCCGCCAGCCGCGCCACGGCGGGCGCCTTGAGCGTGTCCAGCGCGGCAGCGCCCACCATGCCGAAGCCCAGCTTGTGGCCATGCGGCAGAAAGCGCGTGGTCACGGGCAGGCGCTGGCGCAGCGCCTGCAGCGTCTGGTTGCCGCCGTAGGCGAGCACGGTGTCGGCCTCGGCGTGGAGCGCGGCGGCGGCATCTCCATTCGCGCCCTCCGCCCCATCCACAGCCCCCGCACCGCTCCACCACACCACGGCCAGGCAATCGGCCAGCGGCGGATGCACCTCGGCCAGCAGCCGTGCGAACCAGCCCGCGAACAGCGGCTCGGCGCT
>JGI11944J13513_1002189_pt1 | contig 14159 bp, 16 predicted proteins | sample TerdegcoTASludge_FD_13513 | JGI IMG/M metagenome (IMG submission 13513) | reverse complement strand
GGCAGCCGGATAGTCAATACGACGAAAGCCGCCAGCCAGCCCAAGTCGGCCAGGTTGGACCAGGCCACCTTGCCGTGCAGCAGCGGGCGGATAACTTCCACGGCGTGGTACAATGGCGTGAACCAGGGGAGAAACCTGATCCCCGCCGGCAGGTTGTCCACCGGAAAGAATACCCCGGCGAACAAAAACATCGGTGAAATCAGCAGGGTGAAAAAATATCCGAAAGAATCATAGTTCGGCGCGATGCTGGTCCAAACCAGGGACATGACGGAAAAAGACATGACCATCAAAGCAAGCGGCACCGGCGTCAACAGCGCCCAGGGCGACTTCACCAAACCGAACAGCGCCACCACGATTAAAAAAACAATGCCGTAAAGCACACCTTTAAATGTCCCGTATAGTATTTCACCCATAACCACGTCATCCATGCTCACCGGAGTAGCCACCATGCCCTGAAAAACTTTTTGATGCCCCATTCTGGTGAAGCTGCCGTAAGTCATCTCATATGTGGTGGAAAACATCGCCGAAGAAGCAATCAGCGCGGGGGCCAGAAAATCAATGTATGACAGCCCCTCAATCTGGCTCACATACACCCCCAGGCCGAAGCCCATGGCCCACAGGTACAGCATGGGCTCTATGAAATTAAACATAATATTTGCCTTCCAGGTTTTTTTGAAAACCAGCAGGTTGCGGTAGACGACCTTCATCACCAGCGGCCATGACAAGTCCGGGATAGCGGTTATGCCATTAAACAATTGTTTTCTTTTTACCATGCCGTCAGCCTTCCTTAAATTCTTCCGCAGTTATCCGGTGACCTATGGGCTTATGCAAGCGCACAGGTCACTTATCCGTATATTACCATGTCTTGGAGCGGCTTTATAGAATTTACTGCAACAACTCAAAAGTCAAAGTTACGATGAGGAATGGTTTATTGTCTTCAGATATTCTGACTCCTGACTCCTGAATACCTTAGTCTTCTTTAAGCGTTTCGCCGGTAAGTTTCAGAAACACATCTTCCAGGTTGGCCGGCCTGAGCCTTTGATGTCTCACCGGAATACCCAGGGCGGCGGCCCTGCCGGATATCCTTTCAGCCAGTTCCCTGCCGTGGCCGGTGAACAATACCAGGTCGTCCCCCAATGTCTGGCGGGCTTTGATCAAATCCTCGTTCCCCTCCATGAGAACCCCGTGCCGTGCCGGCTCCACTCCCAGTTCCAAGGCGTCGTTGCCGGTATGACGCTCAATCAATTCCCTGGGCGCGCCCCGCTCTAATATTTCCCCATGGTAAAGCACAATGAGCCTGTCGCAAAGCTGGCCGGCCTCTTCCAGATAATGGGTGGTCAAAAGCATGGTGGTGCCTGATTCCTTCAGTTTCTTCAAACGCTGCCACACCAGGTGGCGGGCGTAGGGGTCCAGGCCCGTGGTAGGCTCGTCCAGGATCAAAAGCGCCGGCTGGTTGAGCAGCGCCCGGCCGATAGTCAAACGCCGCTTCAGGCCGCCGGACAGTTGCTCCACCACCGCGCCGGACTTGTCCTGCAAATCCATAAACTCCAAAATGTCCCCGGCCCTCCTTTGGGCCATGTCCTTGGGCATCCTGAAGTAGCCGGCGTAAACCAGGAGGTTTTCCCAGACCGTCAATTCCGGGTCCAGGTTGTCCTCCTGCGGCACCACCCCGATTTTGGCCTTGATATTTCTCGCCCCGGTCATAATATCTTTTCCAAAAACCTCAAGTTTTCCGGCGGTNACCGGGGAAAAACCGTAGATCATTTTCGCTATGGAGGTTTTCCCCGCTCCGTTCGGCCCGAGCAATCCAAAGCATTCTCCCCCGCAAACGGTAAAGTTAACCCCTTTTACCGCTTCAAAGTCGGCGAACCTTTTCACCAAGTTCCTGGCTGCAATAACGCTTCTTCTCATTTAACCCCATCGTTCCTTCGTAATGAATCTATTATGAACATTATAACCCGACCGCATCATTCCGGATATCCTTTTGGCTTCCTGACAAACCACCCAGAACAGGCAATTTTCTTCAGAAGGGGTAAAGTGATCGCCGGTTTGTTCAAAATTTACCGCGTAGCAACCTCCGGTGCATTTTCTGGAGCAGCGCTTGCAATTCTCCTGTTGACGGCTAATTGGATTTTTAAATGGTTCCAGCAAATGGACATCGATCTCAGTATTAACATTACCCACAATACACCTGCCCGCCTCACCGGTCAAGCCCAGCAGCTTGGAACAGGGACTGACATCTCCGTTAGGCGCCACAGCCAGCGACGTGCTGCCGGCCCGGCAACCCCAACCGGAATACTCATTTTCATCCTTTTCGAATTCCTCAATAAAAACAGGGACACCTTTCCGTTTTAAGGCATGGTAGTCCAGCAATATTTTCAACAAATTAAGGCCGTACCGCGTGATCTCCTCCCTGCTCCAGCTCTTGGCGCCCTGCGCGGGGGCGATAATGAACTGATTGATACCCAGGTTCACAAGCTGTTTAAAATCTTCCCTCATACTTTCTATGGCGGCGTTGCTCACGGTCATCCGCACCCCCAGCCAGGGCTGGTACATTTTCATCATAGGAATTGAATAGGCGATTTTGTGCCAGGTGCCTTCCCCGTTTTTTGTCCGGCGATAGCGGTCATGGGTTTCCGGACCGCCGTCCATGCTCAACAAGATGTTGATTTTATATTGCGAAAAGAATTTTAAAATATCTTCGGTAACTAAAGTGCCATTGGTGGTTACGGCCCAGGTAACGGTCAGGCTGCGCTTTTTCGCGGCTTCCAGGGCATATGGCACAATTTGCTTGATTAGATCAAATTCCAGCAGAGGTTCCCCGCCGATTAAAGTTATATTAACCATCGGAAAAGCCGCCTGCTCCACCAGCAGGTCGACGGCGTTTCTGGCCGTGGTGAAATTCATTCTGCCACGGGCGCTTTTTTCGTGAACAAAACAGTATTCACAGGTTAAATTGCATTTAAAGGTCAGGTTCAATTCCAAGGCCGCCAGGCCGAGTTTAGCCCGGGATAATTCCCTTTCAGCCAGACGGGCTAATTTTTCCGCATCCTCGTTATCTAAAAAATATTTTCTTTTCAAAACATCTGCAAGAACCCGGGGGGAGCACCCGGGATTGGTTCTGGCATACTCCCCGATAAAAAACGCCGCCTGTTCGAGCCAAGTACCGCGGTCACTTATTCCCATGATTTATTCCTTTTCTTTTTTGCCGTTATTTTTCTGTTCTTTCTTAACCGCGAAATCCATCGGCATAGGTGATGAAACCGGCTCCATTCCGGCCGGCGCTCCCGCCGCCGGACCAGTTACGCCGTAGAACTGGGCGGCGCAGTTATACCCGCTTGACGGGACGCACTGTAAAGCATTAAACGAGAAAAAGCCGCAGGGCTGCTGAAACTGGAATGTGGTGCACGGCTGCTGGTATTGGCATACACACGGCTGCGCGTATTGGGAGACGCAAGGCTGCTGGTACTGACATACACAGGGTTGCTGGTATTCATACATACAGGGCTGCTGGTATTGGCATGCGCAGGATTGCTGGTATTCATATATGCAGGGCTGCTGGTATTGGCACGCGCAGGGCTGCCCGAACTGAAATGGGCCGCAGAGGAATATCGGGCATCCACCGCTATCGGTCATTGGTCCCACTACTCCGCAGAACTGCTGGCCGGGACAGCTATGCCCTCCCGGCATTTTGCAATGCGAACCAAATTGGAAAGGCCCGCAAGCACCAGGCGCATAGCTGCCCGGACAAGTATAAACGCCCGGGCAAAAGACCGGCGGCCGGCAAGAATGCTGCTGGCCGCAGGCATACTGCGGTCCGGTGCAGCCGATCTCCGCTTTCACGCTGTCCCTCAGTTGTTCCGCGAGACGCTCCATGCTTTTCCCGGTCAGGGTCTGTTTTGACGGTTCCCAGACGATTTGAATCGCCTTGAGCGGGATTGTGCCGACTCCTTCAGCAGTCTCTATGCGCACAGATTGCTCACTCACTGCTATAACGGTCCCGGAAACGATTCTGCCGTTAACCAGTTCAACGGCAATATTCTTGCCTTTACTGGCCTGCAATTGTTCAAACAACTAAAGTCACTCCCTGGGCTGATATTTTGTCTTATTCAGTATATGATTGAAGGAGTTTTTCGGTTCAGCCGGTCAGAAGGTATTAACGGTTTTGCGTGGAAGTGTTTTATGTGGAAATATTTTTGTGGAAATACTCTCGTGGATTCTTTTGCTGCGGAAAGCATTCCGGCGGCAAGCAATGGGGGATTAAATTTGAAATTTTGCAGCCTTTCATCCTGCAGCTACGCCAACAGCGTCGTGGTGCAGGACGGCAATACGTGTATCCTAATCGACTGCGGCCTCAGAAAGAGAGATATCAAGCCATTCCTGCAGCAAGCCGGTCTGTCGCCGGGTGACCTCGACGCGGTTCTGGTAACCCACTGTCACACCGATCACATTTACGGACTAAAATTTCTTTGTCAGGAAAAAAACCTGCCCGTTTACTCAACCCCGGGCATATTAAACGAATTGAATAAGCTCTGCCGTTTCAACGCACCCCCGGCGTTAACCGCCTTTGGCAGCAACGCCCGGGAAAAAATCGGCAGTCTTGCGGTGACTCATTTCAGGTTATCCCATGATGTGGAAACAATCGGCTTTATTATCGGCGGCGGTGACGGCGAGCGGATGGGGTTTATCACTGATACCGGTTACTTCCCGGAGAACTGCCTTGACGCATTCCAATCACTTGACTACTTGTATATTGAGTCGAACCACGACATCAACATGTACAAAAAATCATCCAAGCCGTGGCACGTGATCAGGCGCAACCTGGGTCCCACCGGGCACCTGTCCAACGAGCAGTGCGGCCTGGCGCTGCAATCCATGGAGCTAAAGAAATGCAAGCTGGTTGTGCTGGGCCACCTCAGTGAAGACGACAATGATCCCGCCATAGCGGTAAGCAACGCCCGGCGCCGCCTGGCGGCAAACATACCGCTGACCAGCGCGCCCGCCCGGGTTCCGGGTCCTTGGTCAGATCGATTCCGCCAATCTGAGGAAGCAGCTCATGATCACCGGGTTTAAGAATGACATTATTTAAACCGGAAGTTTTCGCTCACCCGGCGCACAACCTCACTCAGCACTTTTTCGCCCTTGACCAGCGCGATCCGGACATACCCCTCGCCCCGTCGCCCGAAAGCAACGCCCGGTATAACGATAACGCCGGCTTTCTCCAGCAACTCGGCGGCAAAAGCGGCTGAATCGCTGTAACCCGGCGGCAGCGGCGCCCACACAAACATGGAAGCCTGCGGTTTGGGTATGGACCAGCCCAAGGCAGCCAGTCCGTCCATCAGCACATCGCGCCTTTTCTGGTATGTGGCGGCGGTTTCGGCCACACAATCCTGCGGCCCGCTCAACGCGGCCGCGCCGGCCTCCTGCACCGCGTAAAACACCCCGTAGTCAATGTTCGACTTAATCAACGCCAGGCCGGCCAGCACACCGGCGTTGCCCACGGCGAAACCCAGGCGGCAGCCGGCCATGTTATAGGTTTTGGAAAGGGAGAAAAACTCAACGCCTGTTTCCTTCGCGCCAGGCGTTTCAAGAAAGCTCACCGGCTTGAATCCGTCGTAAGCCAGCTCGGCGTAGGCCACGTCATGGCAAACCAGGATATCACGGCGGCGGGCGAATGCGACAGCCCTTTCAAAAAACTCACTATCTGCTATTGCCGCCGTCGGGTTGTTCGGGTAATTCAGCCAGAGCATTTTCGCCCGGCGCGCCACTTCAGCGGGAATAGCGTCAAAATCAGGCAAGAAACTGTTCTCCGGCAAAAGCGGTACGGGGTAAATTTCTCCGCCGGCCAGGAGTATGCCGAACTCGTAGATCGGGTAGCCGGGGTCAGGCACCAGCGCCACGTCGCCCGGGTCGATGTACGCCATAGCCAGGTGGGCCAGGCCGTCCTGCGAGCCCATTAATTCCAGCACTTCCGAGCCCGGGTCCAGGTCAACGTTAAAGCGCTTTTGGTAACGCTCCGCCACTGCCAGGCGAAGAGATCGCAAACCTACCAGCGGGTACGTATAATTCCGCGGCTTCTCCACCGCGCGGCGCAGCGCCTCCATAATATGCGGCGCCGGAGGCAGGTCGGGGCTGCCGACTCCAATGTTGATCACTGCCAGACCACGGGCCTCCACCCTTCTCTTGCGCTCTTCCATCTCGTTAAACACACCGGCGGATAAGTTGTCTAGTCGCTTCGCCCTGTTCATCATGTCCCCCTGACACTTCAATACAATAACATAATTCTGCTTTTCATTATAATATATTTAGGAGTCAGCAGTCAGCAGTCAGAATAATCTTTGGGTTAATGGGCAGGGTTCATGCAGTCGCCTTTGTTGACACTATGGCATAAAAAACATATAATCTAAGTAGTTATCGAGGAAAGGGGTATGACATATCCGTACAATGGAGTCGGTCTTTTATGCGTAGCAAAGGCTATTGCATGAAAGACAAATAAAATGAGGTAGCCTTTGCTCAATCCTGATTCCATCATAGGAGGGAGCATAATGGGCTATAAAAGTGCCAATGACATATTGCCGGAAGGCTTACTGGATGCAGTACAAGAGTATGTTGATGGAGAATATCTCTATATACCGCGAAAGGAAGGTAATAAAAAATCGTGGGGAGAGCTTAGAAAGAGCAAGGAATATTTTTCTGCCAGAAACGCCGAAATATTGAATAAACATCAAGCAGGAATGTCCGTCAAGGAGCTCTCAGAGGAATATTACTTATCCATCAAGACCATCTATGAAACGTAGTATAGAATTTTAGCCGCAAAATATCTGCTATTATTAAATCACAATCAAGTAATATGAAAGGACGGAAATGAAGCAATGAAATTTGGAAGAAATACCAATTTTGACAAGGATTTTTTATTGAAAAATATGATGGGGCCTAACTGCGTCAGGATAGCAGAAGAACTTACCCAAAAAATCCAGCTATCTTCCGAAATGAGAATACTGGACTTAGGTTGTGGCACTGGATTAACTTCTATCTTTCTTGCAAAAGAATTTGGAGCGCAAGTCTTCGCAGCAGACCTTTGGATTAAGCCCACTGAAAACTATGAGCGGTTTAAGAAGTTTGGTTTTGAGAATCAGATTATACCAATTCATGCCGAAGCACATGAATTGCCCTTTGCACATCACTATTTTGACGCAATCATCAGCATAGACGCCTATTACTATTTTGGAGCAGAGCCGGATTATCTTGATAAGCATATTGTACCCCTGATAAAGAAACATGGACTTGTCAGTACCCGGATTGCAAAAAGACTTTTCTCAGGGCGTTCCAGATGCACTGAAACCTTATTGGCAGGAAAATATGAATTTCTATTCCCGCAATTGGTGGAAAGACCTTTGGGAACTCTCACCCAACATAGTCATTGAACAATGTTTCTCACACCAATGCCATAAAGAAGCGTGGAAAGACTGGCTGGAATGTGACAATCCCTATGCGAAAACGGATGTCAAGATGATGGAAGCCGAAAATGGAAATTATTTTGATACAATCGGCCTTATTGCTGCGGTTAAATAATAAAACAATAGAAGGACGTTATTCTGCTGCCAAGCGGCATATAAAAAAGCCGTCATTTGGCAGACGATACTTTGTGGCCAAATGCATATGATAAGCCAAACGGCGGTTCAAATAAAAATCAAAGCCGCAGCTTCTCTTTGTCGCGGAATTTTTACCCTTGGATGCATCACGACGAATTTATTGATATAACCGATTTTTTGCGGTCTGCGGGGAAATGGGATTGCGGCAAGCAAGCGCGTTTCCGGCAGGCCAAAGCCCGCGGCAGCGCCCGCGGGACACTTTGCCGCGAAGCGGAAATTGTCAGAGTGGGTCATATACTTTGCCAAAAGTATATGACCCACTCTGCACTCGTCCCTATCCTAAATATATACACTCGCCTAATATTTTTCGAGGAACCCGGCCGGGCTGATAATCTCCGGCTTCTCCAAATCCAGCCCGTCAAAATCCCTGTCGCCCGTGACGAATACATCTACGTCCTCCATGATTGCCGAATATAAAACCGGATAATCCTTTTCGTCGCGTATTTCAAAAAGCACCGGCTTCGGATGTTGGGGCGTGTAAACAAGCTCATAGGGAAGCCGGCTCAGCAACAGATCCACCGTTTCCAATTTATCCTTGAATTTGCGCCGCACCACGTTCAACAGTTCATCAACCACATACGACGAGAGGATAAGCTGATGCTCCGTTGTAATTTTATAAATCAGCGTATTCATCTGCTGGCCGGGGAACAAAAGCGCGGATATGAGGATGTTGGTATCAATCATTACGCGCATGGCGTTCCTCCCAAAGCTCGCGGCGCACCTCTTTCACCAAATCCACAACGTCCTGTTCCGTTTTCAGACCCAGCCGCTCTGCTTCACCCGCAAAAGCCTCCTGTGCGTTTTTAAGCGCAATCATAGCGGCGTTTTCCATGATAATACGCCCGTTTTCCTCAATAAAAATAACTTTATCACCGTCTTTTACGCCCAGCTTTTTGCGTATCTCAATGGGAATTGTGATTTGCCCGCGCGTTGTGATTTTTGCAAGTTCCATAACAATGCTCCTTTCCGTATTGCATTGGAATCAATGTATTCCTTGAATATATTATACGCTGTTTCTTTAGAAAATATAACAGCTTTGGGTCAAGTTGGCCCGAAGTTTCATTTGTCATACAACCCATCCAATCCCGTCAAGAATATCAGGGTTATTGAAAGGGGGCCGCGCCATGCCGAAAACAGACCACTCCGTTGTCCGCAATGAAGCTTACCGGAAAAGCTCTGTCGCGGCATANGGGAGCGGCACAACGAGCGGAGAAATCAGGGATACAGCAATCCCGATATTATCAAAGACCGCTCACACCTTAACGTATACTTCAAAACCNNTGAAGGAAGCTATGCGGAAACCTTTGACAGAAAGGTATGCAAGAAATCCATACTGACTCCTGAATTCTGGACTCACTATAGTTCAATCCCTCAATTGCCAAATTTTATCATTGCCTTGGATACGGGACTGGCTTTATAATGGCTTTATGGTAGGATGGTAGGTGGTTATGCTGGGTGCATTTCCAGACATGTTTTATACGGCACCGTCATTCAAGGCATTCCTACCGGAATGCCTTTTTTGATTGATTGCCCGGACGCCATATCTGCCACAAATCAAAATATCCTGGGAGGGATGGTAGGTAAAAAGCAAGCACGGTAAGCATGGCAGGTAAAATTATGATTTGTGGAGGTTTTTACGATGGAAAAGCAAACTATTAAAATAGGGGTCATCGGCGGGCCGTTTGACCGGTTTACCGCTGTGCTCGAGGAGTTCGAGCCGGGCCAGAAGGATTTTGTCATTCACCCGGAACAGTGCGGCTTCGCGTCGAGATCGGTATCCGAACCCACCGGGAGAGAGGTGGAAGTAACCCTGCCCGCCCGCCTGCACCCGACAGTGCTGGATATGAACAGGTTCAGCCCTGTCCGGCCGGGCGGCGGGGGAATGGGCATTGCTATCGGCATTTACCTGAAAGCCAAGGTGCGCTCGACCACAAACCCGGAAATCGTGGTGCGCGGGGAGCGGCCCCTGGTCGCCACTCATTTCGCCAAGGTAATCAAGGAAATCCTTGGCTACCGGGGCGGGTTTGAAATTGAGCTTTACGACCACAAGCGCCGCCACGTCGGGATGGGGTCGACCACCGGTTCGATGACCGCAGCCTGCATCGGCATGAACGAAGTCCTCGGCCGGCCCTTCACCAACAGGGAACTGCGCCGGATTGTCGGCTACAACGCCTGCGAGGAAAGCCCGCGCGGCAACGGCTGCCTGATCCGCGGGTTTGAAACCGGCATCGGGGCGATGGCCAGTGTCAACGGGGGCATAATAATGGCGACCGATAACTTGGAGATGATCTACCGGGCGGCCATGCCGGATACGAAAGTCGTCATCGTCATTCCCGACGTCCCCAGCCTGGAAGACGAGTTTACCGGCAAGGAAACGGCCGCCGAATCGGAAGTGGAAGTTCTCATGCGGCGGGGCAGGTACCTCGATTACCTGCAGAGCGGCGTCAAGGCGCAGATTATCCTGCTGGACATGATGCCGGCCATGGTGCAGGGCAACCTGAAGGGGATCGGCGACGCCCTGTTCGACATTTGCTTCCTCGGGTCCAAGCGCGCCGAGTGCGAGCAGCACGGCATCTCGGGTACGCAAATATACAACTATATCGCCAGTTTCCGGGAAGCGGGCGCCGAGTTGGCCGGCATGAGTTCGGTCGGGCCGACGGTATTCGCCTTAACCCAAAAACCGGAAGTGCCGGACAGACTGCTGGAATTTCTTGAGTCACGGGGCACGGCGAAGAGCCGGATCATGGTTACCGAGGTGGACAACACCGGCGCGCGGGTAACGGAAAACGGCGTGGAAAGGAATTATATCAATGAAAGCTGGTTGTCGGGTTAAAATTTGCGGCATAACCAATACCGAAGACGCTAATATGGCCGCCGGAGAAGGAGCGGACTATATCGGCGCGGTGATCGAAGTATCCTACTCGCCGCGCGCACAAACAGTGGAAAGCGCGGCGCCCATCTTCGCCACACCCCCTGTGCCGGCGGTGGCCCTGGTTCACCAGATGCGGCCGGACCGCCTGACGGAACTGGTGACGCGGCTGAAACCCTTTGCCGTCCAGTTCCTCAGCCAGGACGGGGCGGCCATGGCCGGGCAGCTCAAAAAAATCGCGCCCGGCATGGAAATCTGGCAATCACTGTTTCTGCCGGCGGCCGGAGACAGCGATTCAAAATTCGATCCGGAGGCCATGCTCCGGCAGGTTGAACAGTGCCGGGAGGCCGGCGTGGACGCGGTGGTTTTGGACACAGCAGCGGTAATCAACGGAGTGGTCAGGTTCGGCGGCACCGGCACAACCGGCCAATGGGACCAGGCCGCCCGGGTGGTGGCGGATTCCGCCCTGCCGGCCTTCCTGGCCGGCGGGATCAAGCCGGAAAACGTCAGGGAGGCGGTTGAGAGCGTCCGGCCTTTCGGCATCGACCTTTGTTCGGGCGTGGAGCTGCAAACCGGCAAAAAAAGTCTGGTCAAACTGCGCTCGTTAATGGAAGAAGTACAAAAGGCGGGGGGAATGGGCAAGTGTTGATGAAAGCCGCCGTCATGCACGGCAAGGGGGATATCAGGCTGGAATCCGTACCCGCTCCCGTCGCGGGAGAGGGAGAAATTATCGTCAAGGTCAGGGCCTCGGGCATCTGCGCCACCGACATCAAGATGCTTTTAGGCCAGGGAGCGCCGAAAGACCTGCCGGCGATACTGGGCCATGAGGTAAGCGGCATTATCGCCCAAACCGGGCCGGGCGTGCAAAACTACGCGGCCGGCGACCGGGTGGCCGTCTACCCCATCGCCGTCTGCGGCGAGTGCTTTTTCTGCAAGCGCGGCAGACACAACCTCTGCCTGCATGAATTCGGGCTGTCGCACGGCATTGACGGCGGCTTCGCCGAATACGTGCGCATCCCGAGGCAAATCATTAACGCCGGCGGCGTGGTAAAACTGCCGGACCACGTCCCTTTCGACAAAGCGGCTGTGGCCGAGCCGCTGTCCTGCTGCCTGGCAGCCGCCCGCGCCACCGGGACAAATGTCGGCGACAACGTGCTGGTGGTAGGCGCCGGTCCGATGGGCCTGATGCACCTGAAGACCGCGCTGTGGCACAAAGCCAGGGTGATGGTGGCCGATGTCCGCCCGGACAGGCTCGCGCTGGCTGAAAAAATGGGCGCCGCCGTGTGCCTGGACGCGAACAGCGCGGATGTGGGCGGCGCAGTGCGCCGCCTGACCGGGGGGCTCGGCGCGGACATCGTCATCGCCTCCCTCGGTGTGCCGGAAGTGATGGAGCGGTATTTCCCGGCCGTGCGCAACGGCGGCATATTCAATGTCTTCGGCGGCCCGCCGGCGGGACAGCCGGTGCCGGTGGACCTGCGCTGGCTTCATTATGCCGAGATTATGCTTACCGGAACCTTCGCTTCCACTCCGGCCGACTTCCAACTGGCGGTCTCCTTAATCAGCAGCGGCGAAATCGAAGTGGACGACCTTATTTCCCACCGCTACACGCTGGACGACATGCTGGACGCGGTGGAGCAGGCCCGCAGGCAGGAAATTATCAAGGGTGTTGTGTTAATACCGGAGGGGGACTAAATAAATGGATGGTTTTTCAGTCAGACTGAACCGGATTTTGCGGCCTGACACCGGGCGGTCCCTGGTGGTGGCCATCGACCACGGCATGGCCCTGGGTCCGCTGACAGGGCTTAAAAATGTCAAAGAAACTGTATCCAGACTGGACGCCACCGGACTGGTGGACGCCTGGCTGGTGACAAAGGGAATCTACCGGCACGCTTTTGAGCCGGTAAACAAACCCGGCATCATTCTGCGGATCAGCGGTGGCGCCACCATTTCCGGCCCGGAGTTGACCCGGGAAGGACAGACCGCCACCATGGAGGACGCATTGGCGGCCGGCGCCGACGCCATAGCTACCTCCGCGTTCATCGGCTCGCCTTATGAACATGAAACTCTCATCGGGCTTGCCCGGGCGGCCAGCGAGTGCCGCAAATGGAACATGCCGCTGCTGGGCGTGGTGGGGCTCGGGAAAATAAACGAGGAGCAGAAAAAAGACGCCCGCTTCATCGCCCTGGGCGCGCGCGCGGCCGCCGAGCACGGGGCGGACCTGGTCAAGACCTATTACACCGAGGAAGGCTTCGAGCAGGTAACGGCCGGCTGCCCGGTCCCGATCTTAATCGCCGGCGGGCCGAAATGCGAAACCGACCTGGACACCCTGAAAATGATCGCCGGTGCGCTCGACGGGGGCGCCAAAGGCATCGTCATGGGCCGCAACGTCTGGCAAAGCCCGCACCCGGAAGCGCTGCTGGCCGCCGTGCACGGACTGATTCACCGGGGCTTCAGCGTCCAGGAGGCCAACGACCTGCTGGAAGCCGGCGTCAACCGGCGGTAAACGGGAACGGAATACAACAGACACATACAACGCCCCGGCGTGGAAATAAAACTCCACCCGGGGTGAATTTGTGTTCGGTCAAACTCGCTCGCTCCATTCGCTCAAACAGTTCCCTCACTATTCCTCGGACTCTTTCGCTTTTTGAAATTAGCTCAAAATCGCCGCTTATGTATACCCAAAAGTCAAAGACGAATTCATTCTTAATTTGTTCTTTGTTGCTAATTGAGGCCAATCAATATATAATATTAAGAAACTAAGAAATTCGGAAAGGATGATTTTCAGAATGTCGGGCATGTATATGGATGAGACTAAAAGCAAAAAAGTAAGAAAGGTGCGCGTCTGGGGAAAAGGGCAGCTGACCATCCCGGCGGAAATAAGAAATGCCTTGGATATAGGTGAAAACACTTATTTAGAAATATTTCGCGCAGGAAACGCAATTATTGCCACACCGGAAAAAATCATGGTGAAAGAATTAGCTGACTCTGTAAAAAGAGAGATGAATAAGAACAATATTAATTTAGAAAGCCTGCTGGAAGAGTTAAGAGAAGGAAGCCACCAATATGAGAAATAAGGTTTTTATTGACAGCAGTGTGATTATTGCGGGTCTCGCTTCCAATAAAGGAGGAGCGCACGAAGTATTAGTGCTGGCAGAGTTAAAAGTGATAATACCATTTATATCCGAAGATGTAGTAACCGAGGTATTGCGAAACGTGCAAAAAAAATTACCAGGCGCTCTGGAACAATATTATTTGCTTTTTAAAACGCTGCCTTTTATTATCGTTGACTTCGATAACGATACCCTGGAATCAGCCCAAAAAATGATCAATGAAAAAGACGCGCCAATCCTTGCCGCTGCGCTCTCAGCGAATGTGGATTGGCTGTTGAGTCTCGACAAACATTTTTTATGGAAAACATGGGCGGGGAAAGTTGACTTTCAAGTCTGCTCACCAGGTACTTTTTTAGAGGATTTGAGAAGTATGTTCGATTGATACCAGACTAGACAATTTATTAACCCTCGCTTGCTTTTCCGGCTTTAACCGTGTAAATGAGCACTTTTTCAACCATGCCGCGCACGCTGGTCTCGCCCAGGAGCGTTATTTCCCCGGGCAGTTCATCCTTGTTCTTCAGATATTTG
>JGI11944J13513_1002188_pt1 | contig 14160 bp, 10 predicted proteins | sample TerdegcoTASludge_FD_13513 | JGI IMG/M metagenome (IMG submission 13513) | reverse complement strand
CCGCCGTGACCGCCGTGACCACTGCCGCGCCCCCCCCGCAGCGGCAGCCGATGACCGCGGAAGAAGTCTCGTCCACCCTGGCTCGGCTGCGGCTGCAGATTGCCGACAGCGACTATGCCGCCATGGCCGAACTGGATCGGCTGCGGCCCCTGGTCGACGGGCGCCATGCGTCCGTGCTGCAGCGCATCCAGCGCTGCACCGAGTCCCTGGAAACCGAGGCGGCGCTGCAGGCACTCGAAGAGCTGGCGCGGAGCATGGCCGTGAACCGGACGGTCCTACAGGGAGCTGCAGATGTTTGAAGCCTTGACCGGGCCGGAACTGCCCACGGTCCTCATCGTTGACGACGAACGGCTGAACCGCAGCATGCTGGCCGAGCTGCTGAGCCCCCACTACCGTGTGCTGCTGGCCAAGGACGGCCCGGGTGCGCTGGTGATCGCCCAGCGCGAAGCCCACCGGCTGCAGCTGATCCTGCTGGACCTGGCCATGCCCGGCATGAACGGCTACGAGGTGCTGGGTGCGTTGCGCGCCCAGGAGCGCACCGCCCATATCGCCGTCATCTTCATTACCGGCCAGAGCAATGCCCAGGCCGAGGAATACGGCCTGCGCCTGGGCGCGGCCGACTATGTCTCCAAGCCCATACGTCCCGCCGTGGTCGAGGTGCGCGTGCGCAACCAGATACGCCTGGCCCTGCAGCGCCAGGCCCTGGAGCGCCTGGCCATGGTGGACGGACTGACAGGGCTGGCCAACCGCCGCCACTTCGACGACATGCTGGAGCGCTCCCACCGCCGCAGCCTGCGCACGGGCGAGTCCGTGGGCCTGGCTCTCATTGATATAGACCACTTCAAGCAATACAACGACTGCTATGGCCATGTGCAGGGGGACGAGGCGCTCAAGGCAGTGGCCGCCACGCTGCAGCGCCATGCGCGCCGGCCCTACGACCTGGCAGCGCGCTTTGGCGGCGAGGAATTCGCGCTCATCCTCCCCGGCGAAAGCGACGCCCAGGTCATGGCCGAGAATTTCCGCCAGGAAGTGCTGCGCCTGTCCATCGCCCACGCCGCCTCTCCCACGGCGCCGCTGCTCACCGTCAGTTGCGGCGTACTCACCGTGCGGCAGCCGTCTGCCGCGCCTTTGGAAACCTGGCTGCAGAAGGTGGACGGCCTGCTCTACCAGGCCAAGGCCCTGGGGCGCAATCGCATCGAGGCAGCCATCGAGCCCTGAAGAAAATGCGCTCCGAACCACGGCACGGCGCCCGGATTCTGAGCCTGCACAACCGGCGGCAGGAAAGCCACAGCTATCATAGAAAGATGCTCTCCGTCCCCCTGATTTCCGCCAACGCATCGCCCCTGGGCTGGATGCTGGCGCTTGCCGCAGCCGTGGCCTATGCCGTGCCGGCCGCCGGTGCCCGACGCATCAGCCATGCCGGCGCCCGCGCCGCATTGCGCCTGGCCTGGGTGCTCCACGCCCTGGCCCTGGCCTGGGGCCTGCTCGGGGAACAGCCGCACTTCGGGTTCGCGCCAGCACTGTCCATGACGGCCTGGCTGGTGCTCACCGTCTATGGGGTCGAACAGCAGTTGTTCCCCAAGATGCGCGCGCAATTGGCGCTGTCAGCGCTGGGCACGGCCGCCGTGCTCCTGGCCGCGCTGTTTCCGGGAACGCCCCTGCATGTCAACGCCTCGCCCTGGCTGCCGCTGCACCTGGCACTGGGCATTGCCTCCTACGGACTGTTCGCCGCCGCCGTGGTCCATGCCTCGCTGATGACACGCGCCGAGCAGCACATGCGGCTGGGCGGCGGCGGGCATGACAGCGGCCTGCCCCTTCTCACGCTGGAGCGCCTGACCTTCCGCTTCGTGTCCGCAGGCTTTGTGCTGCTCACGGCCACGCTGGCCGCAGGCTGGCTGTTCGGCGAACAGCTCTACGGCAAGGCCTGGGTCTGGAACCACAAGTCGGTGTTCTCGCTGCTGTCGTGGCTGACCTTTGCCGTGCTGCTGATCGGCCGTGCGCGCTTTGGCTGGCGTGGCCGCAGCGCCGTGCGCGTGCTCTACGCGGGCGCCGCGCTGCTGCTGCTGGCCTATGCGGGATCACGCTTCGTGATGGAAGTGCTGCTGGAGCGCGCCGCATGAAGTACCTGCTGGTCCTGATCGTCATCGTCATTGCCGTCGGCGTCTGGCGCAGCCAGCGCCGTGCCGAGGCCCGTGAGCGGCGCCAGGCGGCTGCGCCTCGCAACCCGGCCGACCCGGCCAACGCGCCGCTGGCGGCACCGCAGGACATGGTCGAATGCGCGCACTGCGGCCTGCACCTGCCGCGCAGCGAAGCCATCGAGGCCGCAGGCCGCAGCTATTGCAGCGCCGAGCACCGGGCCCTGGCGCAACGGCGCTGAGCATGCAGGACGCCGCCCGCTCCCCGCCGCCCACCATCGACGAGGCCACGGCGCAGTCGCCGCACGACGCCAACGCCCCCTTCGTCCGGCTGTGGCAGGGATTTCTGACGGGCCGCGTTCTCATCGCCACCGCGCTGCTGCTGCTGCAGTTGGCGCTGCTCAGCGTGCAGCCCGGCGGCAATCCCCTGGTCTGGCTGGTCTGCCTGGGCTACCTGGGGCTGACGCTGCTGGTGCGGCTGACCGCACGCGAGCAACCGCCCTCTGCCCGCGCCGGAGTGCACTGGCTGCCCGTGATCGGCGTGGACATCGCGGCCATCTGCCTGCTGCAGGTGTTGCAGACAGGCCCGCTCAACTACTCGGCCCTGCTGGCCATCCCCATCCTGATTTCGGCCGTGCTGGGCAATCTGACGCTGGCGCTGGCCACCACGGCCAGCGTCACGCTGCTGACCCTGGGCTGGGTCGCATGGCAGGACCTGGCGGGCCGCATAGAAAGTACCCAGGCCTACTACCAGGCCAGCTTTGCCTGCGCAGGCTATTTCGCCGTGGCCTATCTGACGCACGAGCTGGCGCGCCGCGTGCGGCGCGAGCGGCACCTGGCACAGCACAGCAGCCGCAAGGCCCAGGCCCAGGAGCAGGTCAATGCCCTGGTGATCCGCCACCTGGGCGAAGGCGTGCTGGTGGTTGATCCCCAATTCCGCGTGCAGCAGGCCAACCCGGCCGCGCTGCACCTGCTGGGACTGGCCGACGCGCATGCCCTGCCCTTCGCACTCAAGGAGCACGCCGGCTGGCAGCGGCTGCAGGATGCCGTGGCCCAGAGCTTTGCCCAGAACCTGCCGATATCGGCCGCCATCCATCTGCAGTCCATCGGCCAGGAAGGCATGACGGGACTGCATCTGCGCACCTGGCTGACCGAGGTCGCCACCCCGTCCGACGCCACCGATGCCGCCGAGCCCGCGCTGCTGCAGCAGCTGTGCGTAGTCTTTCTGCACGACCTGCGCGAAATGGAGGCGCGGCTGCGCACGGAAAAGCTGGCCTCCATGGGCCGCATGTCCGCCGCCGTGGCCCATGAGATCCGCAATCCGCTGGCCGCCATCACCCAGGCCAACGCCCTGCTGGCAGAAGATCTGGCGCAGAACCCGGCCCAGCAGCAGCTGTGCCGCATCGTGGGCCAGAACGCCGAGCGGCTGGCGCGCACCGTCGAGGACGTGCTCAACATCGCGCGGGCCCAGCAGCACATTGGCGAGGCCCACGCCGGCCTGCTGGACCTGGACCAGCATGTGGCCCAGGCCTGCCAGGAGTGGCAGGCCCAGGACCAGCCTGCGCGCAGCATCCAGCTGCTGCTGGACGCGCGCGCAAGGACCGTGGTGTTCGACGGCGAGCACCTGCGCCGCATCCTGGTGAACCTGCTGGACAACGCCCAGCGCTACCGCAGCAACGCCCAGCAGCCGCATACGCTGCAGGTGCTGACCGGCGCGCCGGCCGCAGGCCAGATCTGGCTGCAGGTCTGGAGCGACGGCGCCGCACTGGAGCCCACGGTGCAGCGCCATCTGTTCGAGCCCTTCTTCTCGTCGGAAAGCCGCTCCAGCGGCCTGGGCCTGTACATCTGCCGCGAGCTGTGCCAGCGCTACGATGCAGGCATCAGCTACCAGCGGCTGTCGCGGCCCGCGCCGCACGGCCCTGTCGAGGGCAATGCCTTCAGCATCGTGTTCCGCGCCGGCGCCGCATCGGCTCTGCCGGCCTCCCTGTTTGACCAGATTGTGGTGTGATGCCCTTGAACTCCCTGCCCGCTGCCGCATCGATTCTTGTCGTGGACGACGAGCCGGATCTGCGCACCCTCTATGAACTGACCCTGCTGCGCGAAGGCTACCGCGTGGAAACCGCCGCCAGCGTGGGCGAGGCGCGCGAACAGCTGCAGACCCAGCGCTTCGACGTGGTCATCACCGACATGCGCCTGCCCGACGGCATGGGAATGGAGCTGCTGCAGGACCTGCGCAACCAGCAGCGGCGAGAACGCTGCGTGGTCATGACCGCCTACGGCTCGGCCGAAAATGCCGTCGAAGCCCTGCGCTCGGGCGCCTTCGACTATCTGACCAAGCCCGTGGACCTCAAGCAGTTCCGCCTGGTCGTGGCCTCGGCCGCCCAGGGCGTGGGCGGCGTGCCGCCCCCCGGCGTGATGCCGGCGCGCAGCCCCTCGGCGGCGTCGGCCGCAAGCCCCGTGCTCAGCGGCGGCGGGGCGCTCGACGCCATGGTTGGGGAGTCGCCCGCCATGCAGGCCGTCAAGCAGCGCATTGCCAAGGTGGCGCGCGGCATGGCGCCGGTGCTGGTGCACGGCGAGTCGGGCACGGGCAAGGAGCTGGTGGCGCGCGCCCTGCACGCCTGCAGCCAGCGCGCCCACGGCCCCATGGTGGCCGTGAACTGCGGCGCCATCCCCGAAAACCTGCTGGAGGCCGAGTTCTTCGGCGCCCGCAAGGGCTCCTATACCGGAGCCACCCAGGACCGCGACGGCTACTTCCAGGCGGCACGCGGCGGCACCCTGTTCCTCGACGAAATCGGCGACCTGCCGCTGCCCATGCAGGCCAAGCTGCTGCGCGCCATCCAGGAACGCCGCGTGCGCCCCCTGGGCTCGGCGCAGGAGGAAGCGGCCGACGTGCGCATCGTCAGCGCCACCCACCGCGACCTGGCCGCCGACGTGCAGGCAGGACGTTTTCGCCAGGACCTGTACTACCGCCTCAACGTCATCGAAGTCCTTCTTCCGCCGCTGCGCGAGCGCCGCGAGGACCTGCCCGCGCTGTGCCGTGCATTGCTGGCACGGCTGTCGCAGGAGTCGGGCCTGCCCATGCCCGAGATCGACGAGCGTTCCCTGGAGCAGATCGCCCGCCTGCCCCTGCCCGGCAATGTGCGTGAACTGGAGAACCTGCTGCACCGCGCCATCACGCTGGGCGAGGAAGGGCCGCTGCGCATAGACCCCGAGATGCAGCTGCCCTGCGGCACTCCGCCGGCCCCACCCGCATCGACGCAGACCCAGGCGCACGACGGCGCCGCACCGCCGCCGGAGCCTGCCGACATGGAGCTGCCCCGCGACCTGCAGGCCTGGCTGGACGAGCGCGAGCGCAGCATCCTGGTGCAGGCGCTGCAGGAAAACGGCTTCAACCGCACGGCCACGGCCGCGCGCCTGGGGCTGAGCCTGCGCCAGATCCGCTACCGCATCGACCGGCTGAACATCGCCCTGCCCGGCGACGCCAGCGCCGAGGCGGACGGAGGCGGCCATGGCGAAGCCTGATCCGCAGGCACCAGCTACCACGACCACGGCCCCGGCCTGGACCTGGCAAGGCGGCTGGCTGCAACAGGCACGCCACCTGCCCTCGCCCAACTTCGGCGAGCGCCCGGCCCAGGCCCTGGTCGATCTGGTCGTCGTGCACTCCATCAGCCTGCCCCCCGGCGAGTACGGCACGGGGGCGGTCCAGCAACTGTTCACCAACCAGCTCGACTGGGACGCCCATCCTTACTACCAGGGCATACGCGGCCTGGAGGTGTCGGCCCATTTCTTCGTCACGCGCCTGGGCGAGGTCTGGCAATTTGTGGACTGTGACGCGCGCGCCTGGCATGCGGGCGCCTCCAGCTGGCGCGGCAAGGATCGCTGCAACGACGACTCCATCGGCATAGAGCTGGAGGGCCTGGAGGGACTGCCGTTCGAGCCGGCGCAATATGCGGCCCTGGAGAACCTGTGCGAAGCCATCGCCGCACGCTACCCCGTCGCCCATCTCGCAGGCCATGAGCACATTGCGCCCGGCCGCAAACGCGATCCCGGCCCCGGCTTCGACTGGCCCCGGCTGCGCGGGCTGCTGTCCCGTCACCAGGCCACGGCGAACTGGCAGCTGCCGCCCCGCGCCGGCCAGCCCTCCACGTAAGCACACACCCTCCTGCCGGACTGCGCCAGGCCTTGCACGCAGGCCGGCTTGTCCACAGGCCCAGGAAAAGTGCGCTGTCAATCCAGAAAGCAACCCATGTGGCGCGCAGGCGCACGCCGGGCCGGCCTGATCTTTTTTTACAAATTCACGCATGTGTCGCAGCCCCACTGTTCATGGGGCTTTCGGCGGTCCGACCGGCGCAGCGGCAAGGCTGTAGCGGCTTGCGACAGGCCATCGCCCGCCAGCCACCGCGCAGCGGTGATCTGCTGCTATGGGCTTGCATGCTGGGCACTGTTTTGGCGCAGCGCAAACAGCGGTTTTCCGGCCGTGAGTACCCCGTGTACATGAGACGGCGATACACTACAGGTAGTGCCTGAGAGCACGCCGGACACCATATCTAGTGTTCACAAGCTGTGCACACCCTGTGAAAACGGTGTGCACATCCGGCCATCGATTCCATCTCCCAGCAAGCCTGCCCCCAGTGCAGGTCCGCGTCCGTTCTATCCACAAACACCCGTTGAGGAAACTCATGCAAGAAGCACTGAATTCTTTGGCTCCCGCTGCGCACGGTGATGCTGCCAATCCTTCCTCCGCCCATCACCTGTCCGTGCAGGACGGCTACCAGATCATCCGCCGCAGCGGCGACGTGGTGCCCTTCACCCCGCAAAAGATCGCCGTCGCGCTGACCAAGGCCTTCCTGGCCGTGCGCGGCGCCCAGGGCGCTGCCTCCGCCAGCGTGCGCGAGACCGTGGACGAGCTCACCCAGGCCGTGGTGCGCGCCCTGCTGCGCTCGCGTCCGGGCGGCGGCACCTTCCATATTGAAGACGTGCAGGACCAGGTCGAGCTGGGCCTGATGCGCGGCGGCCACCACGACGTGGCGCGCGCCTACGTGCTGTACCGCGACCGCCGCAACCAGGAGCGTGCCGAGCAGAAGAAGGCCGCCGAGGCCGCTGCCGCCGCTGCGGCCGCGCCCGCCCCCGTGCTGCATGTGACCGACAACGGCCAGCGCGTTCCGCTGGACCAGGCCCGCCTGCTGGCCCTGATCGAGGCCTCCTGCCGCAACCTCAATGCCGACATCCAGGCCGCGCCCATCGTTGCCGAGACGCTGCGCAACCTGTACGACGGCGTGCCGATCGAAGAAGTCTTCAAGGCCTCCATCCTGGCCGCGCGCACGCTGATCGAAAAGGACCCCGACTACACCTACGTCACCGCCCGCCTGCTGCTGCACACCATCGTGCGCGAGGTCATGGGCCATGACGTGCAGCCTGCCGACATCCAGTCGGCCTACGCCGCCTACTTCCCCGGCTTCATCCAGAAGGGCGTGGACAACGAGCTGCTCAACCCCGAGCTGCTGAACTACGACCTGCCCCGCCTGGCTGCCGCCCTCAAGGCCGAACGCGACCAGCAGTTCGACTACCTGGGCCTGCAGACCCTGTATGACCGCTACTTCCTGCACGTGCGCAAGACGCGCATCGAGCTGCCCCAGTCCTTCTTCATGCGCGTGGCCATGGGCCTGGCGCTGCAGGAAGAGGACCGCAACGCGCGCGCCATCGAGTTCTACGAACTGCTGTCTTCCTTCGACTTCATGAGCAGCACGCCCACGCTGTTCAACAGCGGCACGCTGCGCTCGCAGCTGTCTTCGTGCTACCTGACCACGGTGCCCGACGATCTGGACGGCATCTATGAGTCGATCAAGGAAAACGCCCTGCTGTCCAAGTTCGCCGGCGGCCTGGGCAACGACTGGACGCGCGTGCGCGCCCTGGGTTCGCGCATCAAGGGCACGAACGGCGAGTCGCAGGGCGTGGTGCCCTTCCTCAAGGTGGTCAACGACACGGCCGTGGCCGTGAACCAGGGCGGCAAGCGCAAGGGCGCCGTCTGCACGTACCTGGAGACCTGGCACCTGGACATTGAGGAATTCCTCGAGCTGCGCAAGAACACGGGTGACGACCGCCGCCGCACGCACGACATGAACACGGCGAACTGGATTCCCGACCTGTTCATGAAGCGCGTCATGGAAAAGGGCCAGTGGACCCTGTTCTCGCCTTCCGATGTCGGCGACCTGCACGACCTCTTCGGCGCAGCCTTCGAGCGCGCCTACACGGCCTACGAAACCAAGGCCGACACCGGCGAGCTCAAGCTGTTCAAGCGCATCCCGGCCGTGGACCTGTGGCGCAAGATGCTGTCCATGCTGTTCGAGACCGGCCACCCCTGGGTCACCTTCAAGGACCCCTGCAACGTGCGCTCGCCCCAGCAGCACGCCGGCGTGGTGCACTCGTCCAACCTGTGCACCGAGATCACGCTGAACACCAGCGACACCGAGACCGCCGTCTGCAACCTGGGCTCGGTCAACCTGGCGCGCCACATCACCAACGGCGCCATCGACCACGGCAAGCTGCGCAAGACCATCACCACGGCCATGCGCATGCTGGACAACGTGATCGACATCAACTACTACGCCGTGCAGAAGGCCAAGGACTCCAACCTGCGCCATCGCCCCGTGGGCCTGGGCCTGATGGGCTTCCAGGATGCGCTCTATGAAATGCGCATCGCCTACGCCAGCGACGCGGCCGTCGAGTTCGCCGACCAGTCGATGGAAGCCATCTGCTACTACGCCTACTGGGCCTCCACCGAACTGGCCAGGGAACGCGGCCAGTACTCCAGCTACAAGGGCTCGCTGTGGGACCAGGGCATCCTGCCGCTGGACACGCTGAACCTGCTGGAGAAGGCCCGCGGCGGCTACGTGGAAGTGGACCGTTCCTCGCGCCTGGACTGGGATGCGCTGCGCGCCAAGATCGGCCAGCACGGCATGCGCAACTCCAACTGCGTGGCCATCGCGCCCACGGCGACCATCTCCAACATCGTCGGCGTCGATGCCTCCATCGAGCCTTCGTTCGGCAACCTGTCGGTCAAGTCCAACCTGTCCGGCGAGTTCACCGTCATCAACCAGTACCTGGTGCGCGACCTGAAGCGCCTGGGCCTGTGGGACGACGTGATGGTCATGGACCTCAAGCATTTCGACGGCTCGCTGCGCCCCATCGACCGCGTGCCCCAGGACGTCAAGAACCTGTACGCCACCGCCTTCGAGGTCGAGCCCACCTGGCTGGTCGAGGCCGCTGCACGCCGCCAGAAGTGGATCGACCAGGCCCAGAGCCTGAACATCTACATGGCCGGCGCCTCGGGCAAGAAGCTGGACGACACCTACAAGCTGGCCTGGCTGCGTGGCCTGAAGACCACCTACTACCTGCGCACCACCAGCGCCACCAACATCGAGAAGTCCACGGTGCAAAGCCGCGTGCTCAACGCAGTGCCCACGGCTGCCGCCCAGCCCGCTGCCGTGAGCACCTCCAGCGCCCTGGAAGCCGCGGCAGCCGCCGCACGCGCCCAGGCCCCGGCGACGGACATCAAGTTCTGCGCCATCGACGATCCCGGCTGCGAAGCCTGCCAGTAAGCCGCGCAGCGCGGGGCCTCGCCACGGCGCAGGCCCCGCGCCCTGCCCGCCAGCCAGCGCCATGCGCAGGATCTTCGCCATGGACCTTGGGCCTGCTCAACATGCCAGGCCACCCATGGTCCTACATTGACCGGAGCAGAAAGAGAGGCCTCTTTCGCACCGAATGAACTGAACATATGCCTCAGGGCATGCCGGAGAAAATTGCAATGCTGACCTTTGACGACGACGCCACCCTCTCGAACACGCCGACCGGCGCAGGAGCTGCCCCCGCCACCGGCACACACCAGCGCGTCAACGCCGCCGACAAGCGAATCATCAACGCCAAGACCGACGTCAACCAGCTGGTGCCCTTCAAGTACAAGTGGGCCTGGGAAAAGTACCTGGCCGCCTGCGCCAACCACTGGATGCCGCAGGAAGTGAACATGAACCGCGACATCGCCCTGTGGAAGGACCCCAACGGCCTGACCGAGGACGAGCGCCGCATCGTCAAGCGCAACCTGGGCTTCTTCGTGACGGCCGACTCGCTGGCTGCCAACAACATCGTGCTGGGCACCTACCGCCACATCACCGCACCCGAGTGCCGCCAGTTCCTGCTGCGCCAGGCCTTCGAGGAAGCCATCCACACCCACGCCTACCAGTACATCGTGGAGTCGCTGGGCCTGGATGAAGGCGAGATCTTCAACGCCTATCTCGAGGTTCCCTCCATCCGCGACAAGGACGAATTCCTGATCCCCTTCATCGAGGCGATCATGGACCCCAGCTTCAAGACCGGCACCTTCGAGACCGACCAGACGCTGCTGAAGTCGCTCATCGTTTTCGCCTGCCTGATGGAGGGCCTGTTCTTCTACGTGGGCTTCACGCAGATCCTGGCCCTGGGCCGTCAGAACAAGATGACCGGCGCTGCCGAGCAGTACCAGTACATCCTGCGCGACGAGTCCATGCACTGCAACTTCGGCATCGACCTGATCAACCAGCTCAAGCTCGAAAATCCGCAGCTGTGGACACCCGAATTCAAGGAAGAAATCACGGCGCTTTTCGTCAAGGCCGTCGAGCTGGAATACCGCTACGCAGAGGACACCATGCCGCGCGGCGTGCTGGGCATGAACGCATCGATGTTCAAGGGCTACCTGCGCTACATCGCCAACCGCCGCGCCACGCAGATCGGCCTGGAGGCCCTGTTCCCGAACGAGGAAAACCCGTTCCCCTGGATGAGCGAGATGATCGATTTGAAGAAGGAACGTAACTTCTTTGAGACACGCGTCATCGAGTATCAAACCGGAGGCGCACTTTCCTGGGATTAATCGCTTCTCTGCAGGCACAATGCGAACCATGACGCGCTTCACGCTTTTGCAATACCGATGGTGTTGCGGCGTGGGGCGTCTCCGTGTTCATTGCGATGCGTCACTCCACATCGCATTGAATCGCTTCGGAGCCCCGTACCCCGAAGTGTTTTGTGCAAATCAACGAAGGAGAAGATGATGGCAACTGCGAAGAAGACGGCCTCTACCAAGGCCCCCACCGACAAGAAGACCACCGCCAAAAAGGCGGCTGCCCCCAAGGCTGAAGCCGTGAAGAAAGCCACGGCCACTGCCAAGGCAGCGCCCGCCAAGAAGGCTGCGGCTCCTGCTGCAAAGAAGGCTGCCGCTCCCGCCAAGAAGGCTGCTGCTCCTGCTGCCAAGAAGGCTGCTGCGCCTGCTGCGAAGAAGGCCGCTGCTCCCGCCAAGAAGGCTGCAGCTCCTGCTGCCAAGAAGGCCGCCGCTCCTGCCAAGAAGGCTGCTGCTCCTGCTGCAAAGAAGGCCGCTGCTCCCGCCAAGAAGGCTGCTGCTCCTGCTGCAAAGAAGGCCGCTGCTCCCGCCAAGAAGGCTGCTGCTCCTGCTGCCAAGAAGGCCGCCGCTCCCGCCAAGAAGGCTGCTGCGCCTGCTGCAAAGAAGGCCGCCGCTCCTGCCAAGAAGGCTGCTGCTCCTGCTGCAAAGAAGGCCGCAGCTCCTGCCAAGAAGGCTGCTGCTCCTGCTGCCAAGAAGGCCGCCGCTCCCGCCAAGAAGGCTGCTGCGCCTGCTGCAAAGAAGGCCGCTGCTCCCGCCAAGAAGGCTGCTGCTCCTGCTGCAAAGAAGGCTGCCGCGCCTGCCAAGAAGGCTGCTGCTCCTGCCGCCAAGAAGGCCGCAGCTCCCGCCAAGAAGGCTGCAGCTCCTGCGGCCAAGAAGCCCGCCGCTGCACCGGCTGCCAAGCCCGCAGCAGCACCCGCCAAGGCTGCAGCAGCTCCTGCCGCTCCCGCCAAGAAGGCTGCAGCGCCGAAGAAGGCCGCTGCTCCCAAGAAGGCCGCAGCAGCTCCCGCCGCTGCCGCGCCTGCAGCTCCCGCTGCCGCACCCGCGCCCATCGCGCAAACCCGCCTGGCACCCCAAGCCGCATGGCCCTTCCCCACAGGCAGCAAGCCCTGAGACTTCTCCGGTCTCAAAGCAAAAAGCCCGGCTCTTTCGAGTCGGGCTTTTTTCATTGCGACGATGGCGGCTGTACCGCCACCCGGCGATCACCGCCTCAGGGCTTGGCGAAGTCCAGCACGTAGTTCTGCGGGCCGCGGCTGGCAATCTTGAGCGCACCCAGGCGGTTGCCCAGTTCTGCACAACGCACCAGATCCCAGCCACGCTCCAGGCCGAAAAGCAGGGCGCCACGCCACGCGTCGCCACAGCCCGTGGGGTCAACCACGGCAGCGGGCTGCACAGGCGCCACCGGGGTCTTGGTGCCTTGCACCCAGACCTCGCAGCCTTGCGCGCCCAGCGTCACCACCAGGCCCTGCACCTGCCCTGAAATCTGCTCCAGGCTCCAGCCCGTGCGCTCGCTGAGCATGCGGGCTTCATAGTCGTTCACGGCCACCCAGTCGGCCTGCTCGATGAAGCGGCGCAGATCCTGCCCGTCGAACATGGGCAGGCCCTGGCCCGGATCAAAGACGAAGGGAATGCCTGCAGCCGTGAACTGCTGGGCATGCTCGATCATGGCCTCGCGGCCATCGGGAGCGATGATGCCCACGCGCACCTGCTCCCTGAGTTCGGGCGTGATGCGGTTGCCGTGGGCCTGCATCATGGCGCCCGGGTGGAAGGCCGTGATCTGGTTGTTGTCGCGGTCGGTCATGATCATGCACTGGGCCGTGTGCGTGTCCTGCAACTGGCCGATGTGCGCCGTGTGCACGCCCAGCTCCTGCAGACGCTGCACATATTCGGCACCGTCACTGCCCACCATGGCCATGGGCCAGGCATCGCCCCCCAGCAGCCTCAGCGCATAGGCGATGTTGCCCGCGCACCCGCCGAAATCGCGGCGCAGCGTGGGCACCAGGAAGGACACATTGAGGATGTGCAACTGGTCAGGCAGGATCTGGTCGGCAAACCTTCCGTCGAAGGTCATGATGTTGTCGAACGCAAGCGATCCGCAGATGAGAGCGGCCATGGTGTGTCTCGGCTTTCTTGAAGAGTCAGGGGAATCAGGGATAAAAAACCAGGGCGCGGTAACCGGCAACGGCGGACTCCAGGCCCTGCACTTCGACCGGGGCGGTCACGCTCCATTCGCCATGGCCCTCGATCTGCGCGGGGGCACCGAACTGGTCGAGCCGGATCACGCGCCGCAGCAGCAGCTTGTCCTGCGCATCGGTGAGCGTGAGCTCGACCGCCGGCATGGCCACGGCGAAGTCCGAGCGGTTCTCCAGGCTCAGGCTCCATTGGTACTGGCCGTTGCGCGGCAGCTGCCGAAAACCCGAACTGCCGATCACCACATCGCCGATCTGTCGGCGCGGCTGCAGCTCGCAGCCCGCCATGGCGCACAGGGTCTGCAGCGTGGGCGCCAGCGAAGGATGCTGCACGGCCAGCGCATCGCGCTGGCCCCACATCACCTGGCCTGCCAAAGCGCCCGCGCCCAGCAGGCAGCCCAGCACAAGGGCCACGCGTACGGCAGGCCGGCGCCAGAAGGCCTTGCGCCGCGCCTGACGCACAAAGCCGGGCTCGGCCTCGGGTAGCGCAGGCTGGTCGTCGCTGCCACCCTCGCCGTCGCTGTCGGGCCAGCGGGAGAATTCCGGCGAAGGCACGGATACCTGCGCCTGCCGCTCCGATTCACGGACCAGGCCCGTCGGGACGGACAGCGAAGGCGCATCGGCTTTCTGGGACGGCACGGCACCATCCACCTTGTGCGGCGATGGCGCGGAAACAGGCTTGTGTTCAGGCTCGGGCTGGGGTTCAGGCTCGGGTTCGGGCTCCAGGCCGGGCGGGGACGCCACCGCCGGCCCATGCCGCGCGTCAGGCTGGGGCTGCGCCGCTGGTGCAGCCACGGACGCCGCCAGGATCTCGTCCACCAGCGACGCGCCAGGCAGCTCGCGGCCCGGATCGTCGGCGGCAGAAGCCGAAGGGGTCTGCGCAGGCGGTGCCGTGGACGTGGACGTGGACGCGGGG
>JGI11944J13513_1002171_pt1 | contig 14259 bp, 19 predicted proteins | sample TerdegcoTASludge_FD_13513 | JGI IMG/M metagenome (IMG submission 13513) | reverse complement strand
TAAATAGTTATTGATAGACATGTTATAAGGGGAGGGCTCCGTTTTCATCCCCACCCTGAAGGGTGGGGCCTTCTCACTTTGCCCTCTCCGCTCCGCGAGGTAAAGCAAATCAGGTCGAGCTGTAGGGCTCAGGACGATGAGACCCGCCGCCTCAACGTAAATACCCTGAAAAGTCTTGCCAAAAATGATTGAGGGTTCTAAAGCCTTTGCATCGCCTATGCTGCAATGATGTCGGCAGTCTGCGCGATGATATTCACCTCGGCGAGCTTGCCCTCGACCTCCATGGAATCGCCGAAGATGCCTTCGATCAGCACCCTTTCATTATGAACAAATAGCCTGACAACGCCGTCCATCACCTTCTCGCGGGCTTTGCCCTTGATGGTATACACAGAAAGTTCACACATGATCTCCTCATAATAATAAGGCGGGCCCGGCGGGACTCGAACCCGCGACCCCCGGGTTAGAAGCCCGGTGCTATATCCTGGCTAAGCCACGGGCCCGCTTCTGATTTAGCCGCCCTTAGGCGGCATCTGGCCGAGCGTCAGCTTAAGCTGCTCTTGAAGCTGAGTAAATCGAGACTGGATGCGCTCCTCCTGCTTGGCCATGGTCTTCAGGCGGAGGTCCATCATCTCCTTTCTCTCTTTCAGCTCTTCCATCAGCTTCGATCTGTCGGCTCTGAAGAGAAGTTCGCCGACGCTCTTGTATATAACAGCGTCGTCACTGCTCTTCTCCAGCTCCTTTAACGCCGCCTCCGTCTCGCGAATCAGAACCTCGATCTGATTCTTCTGAGTCATAACGGCCTGGGCTTGTTGTTGGAGTTGCTGTAGCTGAGCCAGCTGGTTTTGTACCTGCGGAGGCAATTCACCACTCATATATTCACCATCTCAAACGCGATCTTGACCAACCTTATCCATGTATTTAAGGCTGCCCGGAGAGAGGCTGTGTCCTCGCCCCGAACCGACAATGCCAGTGACCCTTTGCGAAGGACCATCTCAACCCTGGATCTATGAAGCTCGTCGTCCAGTTCTGGAGCGAGCGCCTTATAAATCATCTCAGGCTCGGCGGCATCAAAGATGAACTGCGCGCAGCCCTTCATATCTTCAGCCTGAATATAACAATGCCTTCGTCCACGAAATCGATCTGACCGGATGCAACTAACAGAGTGCGCAGCTCACTTGCGGCCCCCTCTCGCCAGTCCAGCTCAAAGAACCGAGCGACTGGCAGGGCGTCCTTCCCTGTGCCACTGACCACAGGCTTTCGCCTCTTCAGGCGCCCCATCTGAGGCTCTTGGGCGATCTTGAAGGCCATTTGCTCCTCTTTGCCATGAGAGCGCTTGACCAACCCTCTGGGATTGCCATGATCCTCAACCACCACCAGCCAGGTTTCATCTTCTGTCAGGCTCTGTTTTCCTCTGTTAGCATAAGGAACTGAGAGGAATGAGGCCAGAGCCTTTCCGAGCCGCCTGGCCTTCGCTGACGGGTCTCGCGAGGTGGTGACCAGCATCAGATGGCCAACATCCTCTTGACTGTAGTGGGCCGCTCCTTCATCAGGATTCGATGGCCGCAATACGGGCAGCGTATGCCGCTATACTCGTAATCGACCTCTACAGTCTTCTTGCATCTGGTGCACTTATAGGCCATCTTCTACTCTACCTCTAGGGTCTTTTTGAGAGAACGTAGCACTGAGCGGCCTAAAGATGTCTCAGGGATGAAAGAGCCGCCTGCAAAGGTGTAGCCGCATTTGCTACAGCTCCAGATGGCAGTTCCCTCTCTGTAAACCTTCGTCCTTCCACACTGGGGGCAGTCGTACAACGCCTTGGTCTTCTCTTCCAGGTCGCCGACGAGCTTTCGTGACTTGCGACCGTATCTTGGACCAAACCTGGCCGCCGACCTGCTCTTCCTTCCTTTTGTAGTCTGCTTAACCATAAGTATTACTTCCGTTTATGCTTCCAGAAACTTTTCCCGGATCTCTTTTGCCTTCTCGCATGCTATATCAACGATGCGGTAGATCTGCTCAGGCTTCAACACACCAGTTCCGCTTTTCTGCATCCCGCAGATGTCTCCGTTCGCAGTGGTGATGACCGTGAGCTTGGTGTTTGCAATGGTCTCCTCATCCACATCAGGATCGAACATCAGGACATCGTTGAACTCAATGGCAGTCGTAGCTATGGGGATGTCCTTCACTGGAAGTATAAAATCATCGCCAAGGCCGAATTTGCTTGCCGGCACCTTGGTAGTGAGAAGCGCAGCGATGGCTCCCAGGGATGCCGCATCAAGGATGTTGCCGCAGTCGTCCAGGATATGCACATCGATGAAGATGATCCAGACCTGCTTTCCGGGAACGATGCATAGCGCTTCAAGGTCCACTGCCTTGGATTCGCGCACGCCTCTGTCCACTACACGTGCAAGCTCTATGCCTATCTCATTGGGCGGGCCGGGCTCGAATGTGGGGGAAGCCAGGGGGACGAGCTCGGCGTTGGTGATGATGACGCCGCGGTTTGGCGAATCAGGAAAAGGCTCTCCAGGCTGCATCTTTATGCCCACGAGTACCTGGCTCGATCCCAGTTTTACCAGCGCGCTGCCTTCAGCTTTTTTGATCACATCCCTTTCAATGGAGATCTCACGGTACTGGTCGAAGTTGCGGCCGTCTGCTCGTTCGCCTTTGAGGATCAGGTTGTAAATGAAGTCCTTCCTGATCTCCGAGATGACGCTACTCACAAGCCTTCACCTCAACTGTGGGGGCCTCAAGCTGGCTGTATTTCTCCACCAATGCCCTCCTCTGGATCTCATAGATGTCCCTCGCGCCTTTCATGGCCATCTCCACTGCCATATGAAACTCGTCAGGGCTCAAATTTCCGTCCATCTGCAACAGAGTGATGTCCCCATTGGGGGTCATTGCAATTGGCAAATCCGCTTGGCCAAAGTTATCCTCCTCCTTCATCGGGTCCAGGACTATTGTGTCTGCCACCTTGCCTGCCGCACAGGCACTGATCATGCTCTTCATTGGAATCCCTGCATCGACCAGCGCAACCGCTGCTGCGTTAATTCCGGCAGTCCTGGTTCCTGCATCTGCCTGAAGCACTTCCACAAAGACATCTATGACCGATCGCGGGAAATAGCTGGTGAGGATCACGGGCTCCAGAGCCTCGCGGCTCACCTTCGAGAGTTCGTAGGACCTCCTGTCAGGCCCGGGTCGCTTCCTCTCCTCCACTGAGAAGGAGGCCATGTTGTATCTGTAGCGCACAATGGCCCTGGTGACCTCTTGCAGATGCCTTGGATGTACTTCTCTTGGCCCGTACACCGCAGCTATGACCTTGTTTCCGCCCATCTCGATATAGCACGAGCCATCAGCTCTGGCCAGAACTCCCACCTCGATCTTTATGGGCCGAAGTTGATCAGTCCTTCGACCGTCCAGGCGCAGTCCGTCTTTGAAAAACGATATATCATTTTCATCCATATCGATCAACTTCTGGCTCCTTTCTCCTTCTTGAGGAAGGCCACTATCCTGTCTGTTAGGCCGTTGGTGTGTGCCTCCTTCTCGATCAAGTGAATTGTCCTCAGAGCCAGATCCATATCATCTGCTCCTCCGTTGATCCATATTCTTCCATTCTGACCAACGAAGATGTTGCAGTTTACCTCTTTCTTCAACATGCCGATCATGGAGCCGCCCTTGCCGATCAGCCTCGGAACTCTCGTGTGGCTGATCTCTATGACCTGGCCTGTCGTAATTTTACCAAGCTTCCGGTCGTTCAGCGTAAGCTCCACCTTCATGGTTGGGTCTACATCCTTCACCTTTGTCATGATAGAGCTGCCTATGCGAAGATATTTGGACATCTCTTGTGCATCAATCCTCTTTGGAAACTCTGAGATGTGCAGCAACCCATCGTAAGGCGAATTGATGTCTACAATCCAATTAGAGAAGGTTATGTCCTTCACTACACCCACTACATTATCCCCTGGCGCGGGTATGTACTTCCCAGCCAAGGGTATGACATTTATCTTATCCCTGTAGTTCGCAAGACCATAAAGCAGGGAGTAGACTCGGCCGTCTTTGACGTAAGTGCCATCCCCTGACTTCTTGGCATCCTCAGAGAGAAGATCACCTGGTACTACCACCTTGCGATCCATGCGATCCATTCCAAAGTTCTTCAATGCTTAAGAAGTTTCGTCTCAGCTTCCCCTTTGGTCAGCCGGTTGATCAGGGCATAAAAATCAGTCTGCATCCCCGCAGGTATCTGGACCACGCCTATCCAGGAGCCATTGTTCTGCCAGGCCTCCCTGTTGAGCTTGCCAAAAGCCGCGATCTCGCCATAGGCTTTGGGGGCATATGAGGCTGGAACCTTTACGGCCACCTCAACCTCCTCAAACCTGATGGGAATGAGCGGCCGAATGGCCTTCATTGTGATCTTGACCAGATCGTCCGTCGATTTTGTGGGATCGATATTTACGCGTGCCTCAGACATGGCTTGCTCGATCCTCGCCGGCGGATGTGGGGTCTTGGTCTGTGGGTTGATGGCATTTCGCGCGATGATCTCAATGACCTGACGTCGCTTGTTCTCGATGAACTGTTTACGCTGCTCTGCAGTCAGGCTGATCTCACCCTTCTTGATTATGATCCCAGCAATCGCAAGGGCATCTGTCGTCCCAAAGGCCTTTTGGAGGTCCTCTTCGGGGCTGCGGTCCCCACGGGAGGCATTCTCGAAGACATCCTCAACAGCCAGGATGTCTTCTACATTGACGGCCTCTCCTCTCTTCAGAGCGAGGGCTCCGTCCGGGTCCACCAGGACTTCGAATGTAGCTCCGTGGGTCTTGAGTCTCGCTGGAACCGCATCATCCAGTCTGACCATCTTCTATGCCTCTCCTTTCACTCCCTTGTCTTTGTTGCCACCAACCAGGGCCTTCATCCTGTCAACATATTCTGCTACTTCGATCTCAGTCAGCTTGTAGAACTTTTTGTCGGCAAGCTTGATCATGCCTATCTCCGTCGTGGCCGCCTCTACCTTGCCCTCAGCTGCCTTGTAGAGCGCCTCAAGGCCCAAGAGGATGGCTTCATCCATCAGCAGGTCTTCTTTGTACTTCTCCTCGAATACCTCCATCACCGCTGAGCGGCCAGCACCAATTCCAGTGGCCTTGTATTCCAGCAGAGCTCCGCTCGGGTCTGTCTCAAAGAGACGCGTCCTGCCTTCCTCGGCTCCTACGATCAAGAGAGCAGTTCCAAATGGCCGGACGCCGCCGTACTGGGTGTACTGCTGCTTGAAGTCGCAGATCTTCTTTGCCAGGGCCTCGACCCCGATGGGCTCATCATAGACCAGCCTGTTGATCTGGCTCTCCACCCTCGCCCTGTCGATCAGAACTCTGGCATCTGCCACCAGGCCTGATGTAGCGGCACCAATGTGTGTGTCAATTTGAAAGATCTTTTCAATTGACTTGGGTTCCATGAGCCTGCTCGTGATCCTTTTGTCAACCAGCACAGCCACGCCGTCTTTTGCCTTTATGCCCACAGCCGTCGTACCTCTCCGAACGGCCTCGCGGGCGTATTCAACTTGAAATAATCTGCCATCAGGGCTGAATACGGTAATAGCCCTATCATAACCCATCTGTGGTGCCATCTGCATCCTCGTGTCCTCCACTTAAATCAAAATAAGTCAGACCCAGGTATCGGGTATCTGATCCTTCAGCCTTATCCCGGTTGTCCGGGCAAAGATCGACTTTTAGGCCTTGGGTGCGAATAATACACCCAGAGAGATCATCCAGCTCGATTCTTCTTCTGTAGCTTTCGGCACATATCTTACCTAGTTGCGGTAAATACTTTTCTGTAGCGGCTTTAATCGTTCCGGAGACCCCTTTTGAGTGCAACGAAACCCTAACTCCATTTATCGAGTAAATCGTTGCCAGAATTGCTCTTGTATCCTGTATGTGGGCATGGCTGCAGCGCAACAAGCCGCGCCGGCCATCGAACGATATCAGCTTCAGCCTGTTTTTGGAGGCCCCAGAGTCGCCAAAGAGCGAGAGCTGAGCTGAGCGAACCTCTTTCATCAGCTCTCCTGTTGATATCTCGCCCTCAGCTTCCAGCGAAAAAGCCATGTATCTTCTCCTGGAGCGAAGGGAAGGGAGCCTGGTCCTCAAAGAAGCTCCACTCCTGGTCCAAGCCACTTCCTTCGATTAAGCTCAATTAGCCTTCCAGGCCTCATCAGAGCTGCTTGCGCCTCTTCGGGCTCAAAGCCCACAACCTCGGCTAGCGCGAGAAGGTCTCTGGGGGCTTTCAGGTCCAGGTGGGACCTGGCACGCGTGGTGATGATAGTCGAGAGCTCGAACTTGCGAGCCATCTGGAGGTTGCGCCCAGCAGCCTCAAGCCAGTGGGCGCGAGAGCTGCCGCGCAGTAGCACCAGGGGGCTCAGATCAAAGCCGATGGCCACCTGGTTCTTCATGGCAGCCCTGGCAGTGGCAATGCTCATGGACCGCCTGGCATCATACGGGCAAAGCAGCATATCCACGTTCGGATCCTCGCAGGCAGATCTGACAAGCTCTTCTGTTCCTCCATAAACCATCAGGAAAGGGTACCTTGCTCGCAGAGCTGAGATGCTGCCCTTCAGGGCCCTCGGGTTGGCAGCTGTGACCTCTGCGCCCAAGATCACTTTTATTCCTTTTATGCTGTCTGCGGCCTTCAGCCGAAAGACCTTGGAAGGCTCAGCATTGCAGATTATGATCCCTTCGTAGCCTAACCGCTTTGCAGTCAAGGCCAATCTGCTCGCTGATGCTGAGCCCTCCGGATAGGCTTTCATGCATTCGTAAAAGCTCATAAGAGCTCACTTAAAATCCTCAAAGCTTCCTCGCGCCTGGAAGGGTATGTCTTGACAAGAGCCGAAACGTCCAGTGCATCAGCCGATTCCGTCAGGCGGAGCATACCCTTGTAAGCTGCCTGCTTGTCCAGACGGAGGTGGAAGTGACTTTCGCCCTCTAGCCTGTCTGGGATCTCCCGACGCAGGCGTGCCAGGTCCGTTTTTGGAAGCTGCTCGTGAAGAATTTGAAAGAAGGCCAGAGCATCTTTTTTTCTCAGGCTGGCCTCCAGGATTTTGATCTCATTTCCGAAATGACCTTGTGCCGTAGTAGAGGATATTCTGTCCGGGGGCACGAAGATGGCAAGGGCTTCGCGCACCCTGCCCTCATCTTCAGTTGCCGCCACAAAGGCCCGGAAAGAGACTCGATCGATCACTTACTTTCCTTTGCCGTCGTGGGCCCTTATGCTGGGCCTGGTCTTCTCGGTTCCCGAACCCTTGTATCTCAGGCCACGGCCCTTGCGACCTGCACTGGTCTTGCCTCGGGCGGCTCTGCCCCTATGAACGCCGCCTGTCACCCAGTTGAGGTCTTTGTCGTTCTGAATGCTTGGGGCACACGGATCTACCAGTATGACCTCGTACCACTTGTGCTTGCCGTCCTCTGCCACCCAGTAGGAGTTGAGGACCTCCATATTGCGAAAACGCCGACCAGCTCTCTCCTCTGCGATGCGCTGGATGGATTTGGCCATCGTAATTGTGTTTACGCCCATCTTGCTGGTCTTTCTGTTTCTCTCGTAACGGGACTTGCGCCGCCCTCCACGTCTCACTTTCACGCGCGCCACAATGATGCCCTGTTTGGCCTTGTAGCCCAATGCCCGCGCCCTGTCCAGGCGGGTAGGCCTCTCGATCCTCTGCACTGTCATGTCCTGGCGCCAGGCCTTGAGCCTGTCCTGCCTCAATGCGCCAACGATGCCCTCTCGAGGAGAGGACCAGGCGTCACTGATGTAGCTGTAAAAAGACTTCATTTTCTTTCACCTTTGCCGGTTCAACCTAAATGGTCACATTCCGGGTCTGATGGGTGAAATGGCTTCTAGGAGATAAAGGTTTTCCATAGAGAGCAATCGTTCGAGATTCGACCTTTTGGATCGCCCTACTTTCCGAATTCCTTGAACAAATCCTGAAATTTTTTTATCTCCTTGCTGACATCCTCTCCTGTCACGACGCAAGATATTGCGCACAGGCTGTCAGCTCCTGCATTGATGACGTCGGCTGCATTGGAATGATTTATGCCACCTATGGCTACCAAAGGAATGCTGACATGGCTACGAATCTCTTCGATCAACGCAATGCCAGCGGGTCTTCCAGCATCCGCCTTCGTCCTGGTCTGGAAGATGGGCGAGACTCCAAGATAATCAGCCCCAAGGCGTTGTGCCTCCAGAGCTTCAGCGAGGTTATGAACTGTCAGGCCGATTATCTTCTCAGGCCCCAGTATCTTTCTGGCAGCTCCAATCGGCATGTCTGATTGACCAAGGTGGACGCCATCAGCGCCTGTCGCCAGGGCGATGTCGATTCGATCATTGATCAGAAAGAGCACATCTCTGCATATCTCCCTGAGAACGACTGCCTCCTCGAACATCTCCCGGGTTTCTGCATTCTTGTTCCGATACTGCACAACCCCGACGCCGCATGCCACCGCCTGCTGTACATCGTTGATGTTGCCTGCGCGGCTCAGGCGTGAGTCTGTTATAAAATAATAACCCTTCACGCTTCGATCCTCTGCATCTTTTCCACAGCCTTTGCATCAAGGCTGTACACTGCATCGAACATCTCTACCTTGAGCGAGCCCGGTCCCCTCGCGACCTTTGCCGCTATCTCGGCTGCAACCTCATAGCAGACAAGACCCGATGCTGCCGCAGCCACGTAGTCGTTCTCAACGGCCGAGAACGCTCCGATCACAGATGTCGCCATGCATCCAGTGCCTACGATATTTGCCATCATGGGATGCCCGTTCTTCACCAATATCACTCGTTCTCCATCTGCCACGATGTCCTCTTTGCCCGTGATGACAACTGTGCAGCTCCTTTCTTTTGCAAGCTCCTGTGCTAGGTCTCGCAGATCCTCTTCAACCGCCATAGCATCGACGCCTCTGGTCTGGACCTTTTCACCAGCGATCCGCGCGATCTCTGAAGCATTGCCTTTTATAATATCCACCTTCACCTTTTCCAGAATCTCAAAGCATTTGTCGTCGCGAAATTTTGTCGCGCCTGCGCCACAAACATCGAGTGTAACTGGGATGCCCTTGCAGTTTGCTGCATGTGCTGCCAGCACCATTGCCTCGACTAAATCCGAGGTCAGAGTTCCAATGTTCAAGACCAAGGCAGAGGCCAATGAGGCCATATCTGCGACCTCTTCCTTGGCATGCGCCATGACAGGAGATGCACCAAATGCCTTGACGATGTTTGCACAATCGTAAATTGTCACCCAATTAGTCAGGTGATGTACAAGGGGTTTTTGCATTCTGACCCTTTCAAGCAAATCCGAAGCATTGAGCATCGTTATGACCTCTGATCAGATGGTCGATAATAATATTTAATAAATAAAGGTTGTGTCCATATCTATCCAGTCGCCATCAGCAGAGCCACAAGCACTAGAAGCCTGACCAAGACGCTTATCCCCGTAGATATCGCTACCAATGAGAGCCCAAGTCTCATGCCGAATACAGAAGTGTAATTGGGCATCAGAGACCTTATGGAGTAAACTGGAAGCATGAACAAGCTTCCCAACATCAAGACTATCAAAGCCTTCGACTCTGATATGTCGCCGTTTTGAATCATTGGACCGAGAAGGGTGATGCCCGCTTTTGGGCTGGCCACGTAAATGGTAAGAGGGATCACAGTCTCTGGAGGGACGCTGAACAGGTGTGCCAGAGGAAGAACATCCAGCGACTGCAATATCCCTTCCTCGCTTAAATAGAGTACCAAGAACGTCATAATGAAGTAAAGTGCTGCAATTCGAAGAAATATCCGGCCCTGTCCGCGCAGAGATTTTATTGCAGAATTAATTATGCTCTTCCTCTCCTGGGGCTCGGCCAGTTCCAGCGATGGCATGGAATCGCCCATAAGATATGCCCTTCCTAATACGAGGACCAAGACCAGCTTGATCAGGCCAGTGGAGACTGCCACAAGCGCATAAACTCCACCCACAAATATCCCTAAAACGGGAATTACAAAGGCCAGTTGATAGGTGAAAAGCTCTCGGAAATAGACTGGGACGCTGTTTAAGATTGCACTTAGAAACGCCTGGCGTTCGCTCAAATGTCCCTCGTTTTTCATTCTGGCGATCATTGTATTTGCGGCCAGGGCCGACCCCAGGCTTATCACAAATGTGGAGGCAGATATCGCAGGCAGGCGCGATATTGAAACCAGAGGTTTGGCGAGATATGATATCCGCTGGAACACACCCATCTCCGTCATGAGGCCCGTGATAAAGAGCATCAGAAATACTAAGATCATAGTAGATACTGTCTGTTCGAGCGTCTTCAATACTAAATTTAGCATCTCCATCCTCAAAGCACCCACATGATCTGTGACAACGCAAACTACAACCCTCGGCTGTCCTGCCTAAAAGTCGAACAGCGACTTTTGCTTCTGCGCCCTGGGGGCATCGGCCTGGAAACTGAACAGGCTGCTCTGACCTCTCCCAATGCAAAGCCTGTCCTTGGTGACTCCGAAGGTTTCGAATATCCTCAGGACAGGCGGAAGGATCTGTTTCTCCACATAGTACTCAGTGTCCAGTGGTATGTTCTTCTCCAGGGCGTAACCTGGGTCCTCAGCCCTATCAACGAATAACTCCTTGTTCTTGCGACTGTTCCTTCCTCGAATGATCACAAAAGGAACTCGGTCTCCAATATCTGGTACGTGGCCGCCTCTCTTCTTGATCTTCTCTACGAGTTGAATGTGAGGCTGCTTGTTTTTATAGGAGCCTGTGCTCTTCGTATATCTCCTGGTGAGCGTTAGATCCTCCAGGATAGCCGGATCCTGAGAGAGATCCAGGTCCTGAAGCCTGAGCACTACGGAGCGAACATGATCCACGGCCTCTTCCACCTTGCCCTCCTTGAGTACCAGCTCCAGGCATGTCTTGAGGGTCTTTGATGTCAGATCGCACCAGTCTCTTCGCACAGTTTCCATGCCGCGCACTTTGATCCTGTCCTTCCAGGCATCGCCCACAGGCTCGAAAACCCAGAGTGCGTAGCGCTTCTTGGCTAGGAAGATTCCACGCCGGGCAAAGGCCTCGAAGACCAGCTCCATTGGAGCAGGGAGGCTGGCGGTCACAGTCTCTGCGATCTTGCGGCCTATCAAACCTGCGTCTTGCAAAGAGACCTCCTCCAACTCCGAGCCAGAGGGCCTGAGCCGCACAAAGACGCTATCCGTGTCGCCATAGACCACTGAGAGATCGAAGCGCTTTGCTCCTGCCTTTCCGAAAGGCAGCTCATTGCCGAAGACTGCAGCCCCATCGATCACATAGATCGATCCGATGTCATCGATGATCTTTTTCGTGCGCAAGATGTTCTCTCGGCCAAATGATGTGACGGCGTTTGCCAAGGCCAGGCTGTAAAGCCTTGCACGAGCATAGCCTGAGTAGCCATAGAAGCTGTTCAGCAGGATCTTCATGGCGTACTGCTTGGCGTCCAGAAACCGACGCTCCTCCTCGCTCGCCTCCTTCATCAGCTTCTTGGTCTTTGTCCTCTGATCCAATAGCTCTCGCAGAACGCCGGGCATGATACCGGGAGAGGTTTTGGGTGAGACGAACCTTCCGCCTGATGGAGCAGTTATGACCTGATCTTCCTGTGGCGAATCATGCGTCACCACAGTGGAGTAACAGAGGTTGTGGGCCATCATGATGGTAGGATAAAGCGACTTGTAGTCGAGAATGACCACGCTCTCTACCAGGCCCTTCTCTGGCGCAAGAACTGCTCCGCCCTTCAGGTCCTCGTTCTCAACGTAGCGTTCGTCCGATATGCCTGCATCCGGCTTGGGAGGCACGACACGATTTCGTTCCCGGAACCGACGCAAGAGCAGGTTCTCGACCATCCCAGACTGGCCGCCGTTGACGATGTCCTGCAGCAACGAGCCGCTGGCCCTGGACATGGCTATATATTTGTCCATGAGCCGCAGGTCCAGCAGAAGGTGCAATGCCAGCACAGCATCTCTTCTAGAGTAGCTTATGAATCGGCGCAGGCCCTCTCCACCCTCCGCCCAGAGGCCCTCGATCTCCTTTGGATCCACATCGTACTTCTCCATCCCAAGAAGCTCTGCAGCAGCATTTTTCAGGGTGTACTGCTTGAGGCTGTAGGAGGAGCGGATGATTGGCAGCAGATCCACGACCACCCGACCGGTGATGGAAACGTCTGTCCTGTTTACGATCTTTCGCACATACCAGGAGCTGCCCTCTCTGCCCACGCGCATATCTGCATGAAGCTGCCTGGCCCTCTCAGAAAGATAGGGAAAATCGAACTCATTGGAGTTGTAACCAGCCAGAATATCCGGATCATAATCTCTCAGTATGGAGGCGAACTGAGCTAGAAGGTCGTACTCATCCTGACATACTCGTATATCCGCCCTGGGGCAGTCAATATCCTTTCCGACCAGCACCAGGTCCTTTTGGCCCTGGTACTCCGGCTCAAAAGCCATGCTGATCAAAATCACTGGAGAGGACTCGGCCTTGGGCATCTCCCCGTGGTTGGGAAGGCATTCGATGTCAAAGCTCATGAAGCGCAGTGGAGCGTTGGTTTCATGTTCCACGGGATGTAGCGAATCTACGCTGACTATGAGGCCTTCCTGGCCGATCTTACCATCCACCCACTCGGGAATTGGAACCTCGACCCAGCTCATGCCCCCAAGATTTCTGTCGATGAGAAACCTGTTTTTGAAAAGTATGTCCGTCTCGTAGACTGCACTGACGCCCGGGACCTCGCGCACTCGCTCCCTGAGGCTGCGCACCTCTTTAGGATCATGGGTGGTGACCTTCAGCATCCTTTTGGGGTGGACCTGATAGCCAATGGGCTCGAAGCGTTCTACCTCTTCTACCTCCAGCCCCATGGTCTTCAGACCCTCTGCTGCGCTCTCCAGAAAGCCCTCATCTACGCCTGCATAAAAATAGGGCCTGAAACCGGACACACGGCAGGTGACGCTCTTGCCTTCGGGAGTCCTGCCAAAGAGCTGTACCAGCGGGTCTCTAAAAGAACTATTTGAATCGTAGGCGTAGTTGGCATCCAGGATCTGGAAGATCATCGCATATAAATTCAAAGGTTCACGTAAATAATTATCTGTGGGGATAGATGCCGAAATGCTATGATCGTGTTGTAAGCACTTTTTCCATGTTGTCCAGGAAGACCTCCATCAATCCTCGGAGATCAGGGAACCTATCCAGATGGGCAAGCAGCTCTTTGGGCTTTTGCACGTGTCGCCCGTCCGTCAGCTCGTCTGCACAATTGATGATGAGGTGGTCAATGCTGTCCATGGAGGATTCCAGATGAAACTGCAGCCCGATGGCCTTTCCAATCTCGAAGGCCTGATTCCTGCAAGCCTGACTCTCTGCGGTGCGAGCAGCCCCCGGCGGGATCTCAAATGTATCGCTATGCCAATGCAGGGCCATGAACCTCTCAGGAAGAACTCCGAATATCCTGGATGCACGTCCTGCCTCTGTCAGCTTGACAGGAAACCAGCCTATCTCACGCTGCTCGTTCTTGCGCACTTTGCCACCTAAAACGTCTGCCATGAGCTGGGCGCCAAGACAGATGCCAAGAACGATCTTATCGTTTGCTATCGCTTTTCGAATAAAATCCTTCTCTTGGATGAGCCATGGATATTTTTCGTGCTCGTAGATGTTCATGGGACCTCCCATGACGATCAACCAGTCGAATTCCGTCATTTCTGGGAGGGGCTCGCCCTGGAAGAGCAATGTTCTGGAGAGCTCATGGCCACGGGCTGTGGCCCAGGCCAAAATGTTCGCCAGGTCCTCGAATGGAACATGCTGAAGGTAGTGAATTCTCATGAAGATAGCCCCTTGACGGAATACAGTTGCCTATGTTCTTGTATTTATAGATTCCTAATCAATAGGCAGCCCGCGAACTCACGCACTCAATGATGGCACACGAAGAATTATTATATCCTGGGATGAAATACCTGCAGTCAGAGCATTCGCGGAAGGATTGTTCCTGCCATGTCCATGAGAAATATTGATAGATTCCAGCAGATCATAGTTATCATCTTGACTTGGTTGATGGCCTTTGTAGTCCTTGTAGCCACCGTGGATTTGGTTTACGTCCTTGCTCGAGACCTTATATTGCCCCCCATTGGTCTTCAGATTGGTGAGTCTTTGAACTTTTTTGGCTCTTCGCTAAATTGTGTGGGTGAGATCGGGCATAAAATATCTCCTCTGTGCCTCTGTGTCTCTGTGGTTCAGTTAGCGAATCACGTTTCAGT
>JGI11944J13513_1002168_pt1 | contig 14274 bp, 5 predicted proteins | sample TerdegcoTASludge_FD_13513 | JGI IMG/M metagenome (IMG submission 13513) | reverse complement strand
TGGCAACCGCCTGGTCATTTCCGAAGAACAGGTTTTAAAAAATCTGCAAAGTATTCAACAACGCAACGAGATTCCTGTTTCCGAAAGATTGAATGGCATGCACTTTTCAGTGGAAATGGAGACGGGAACCGGAAAGACCTACGTGTACCTGCGAACCATTTATGAACTGAACAAGCTCTACGGCTTCAAAAAGTTTGTGATTGTCGTGCCCTCGGTCGCCATACGAGAGGGGGTGATCAAAAACCTGGAAATCACTCATGAGCATTTTCAGAATTTATACGACAATGTGCCTGTGAACTTTCAGGTGTACGACAGTACAAGAGTTTCATCCCTGCGAGGTTTTGCCACCAACAATCATATTGAGATTCTGGTCATCAATATTGACTCCTTTGCCAAGGATGAGAATATTATCAATAAGCCCAATGATAAATTGAACGGGCAAAAACCGGTCTCTTTTATTCAGGCAACCAAACCCATCGTGATTGTGGATGAGCCCCAAAACATGGAAACCGAAAAACGTATAGCCGCCATACAAAACCTGAATGCACTCTGCACCCTGCGATATTCCGCCACACACCGCAATGTGTATAACCTTACGTACAGTTTAAATCCCGTTAAGGCCTACGACCTGGGGCTGGTAAAACAAATTGAGGTGGATTCTATCGTTGAGGAAAACACGTACAATGATGCATTTGTGGCAGTAGAATCCATAAAAGCCACCAAAACAAAAGTAACAGCCAGTCTTTCCATATATAGCAACGAACCTGGCGGTGTAAAAAAGAAAACACTGCCTGTTAAGGTGGGCGATGATCTTTACAAATTATCCAATGAGCGCGAAATTTATGCCAACGGTTACATCATCGAAGAAATTGATGCGGCAAACCAATGTATTTCACTATCCAACGGAAGCATTTTATACAAAGGCGATTCACAAGGTGGACTCACCGATGAAGTGATGAAGTTTCAAATCCGTAAAACGGTGGAAGAACACCTGAAAAAAGAAAGCCGCCTGAATAAGTTGGGCATCAAAGTATTGTCGCTTTTTTTCATTGATAAGGTTGCCAACTACAGGCAATACGATGCTCAGGGTAATGCAATAAAAGGAAAATTTGCCGAATGGTTTGAAGAAATTTATACAGAGTACATCAATAAGCCGGCTTTCAGAGATTTGAATAAATATCCCGTGGAGGAAATCCATAACGGCTATTTTTCGCAGGACAGTAAGGGTAAGGTAAAAGACACATCAGGCGAAACCATGGCTGATGACGATACCTATAGCCTGATTATGAAAGACAAGGAAAAACTGTTGAGTATTGACAATCCTTTGCGATTCATTTTTTCTCACTCAGCCTTGCGTGAGGGCTGGGACAACCCAAATGTGTTTCAAATATGCACCCTCAATGAAACCAAATCGGACATAAAAAAGCGACAGGAAATTGGCAGGGGATTACGATTAGCTGTGGATCAGAGCGGTAAACGAACCTATGACCCGAACATCAATCGCCTGACGGTTATTGCCAATGAATCCTATGATGATTTTGCCAAAGCCCTGCAAAAGGAAATAGAGGATGATTGTGGTGTACAATTCACCGGACGCATTAAAAATAAGAAAGAGCGTACAGCCATCAAGTATCGCAAAGGATTTCAAGCCGATCCCAGATTTCTGGAGATATGGGAAAGAATTAAAGCAAAGACTACCTATCGGGTGAATTATGATACTCAGGAACTCATTACCCTGGCAGCAAAGGCAGTTAAGGATTTACCTGAAATCAAAGCCCCTTCCATACGTTCCACCAAAATTGGTATCACCATGAACGATGAGGGTATTGATACCATGTATGTTGGAGAAAAGGTAGAATCTTATGGGGGCTATTCGTGGAAAATCCCTGATGTTTTGGGTTACATCCAAAGCAAAACAGAGCTGACCCGTTCCACTCTCCTGGAGATATTGGAGAAATCTGGACGGATGTCTGACATCCTGATAAATCCCCAATTATTTTTGGATTTGGCAACTCAAGCGATTCAACGCAGTTTGTACGACCTGATGATTGATGGCATCAAATACCAAAAAATAGGTGATGCCGAGTATGAAATGAAGCTGTTTGAAGCACAGGAATTGGAGGTGTACCTGAATGATTTCACCTTTAAATTGAGCGACCCATCAAAAACCATATACGAAGAGTTTATACCCCTTGATTCAGGTGTAGAAAGCCGCTTTGCCAAAGACTGTGAAAGCAGCGAACAGGTGAAATTTTACTTCAAACTGCCCAATTGGTTTAAAATTCCTACGCCCATTGGAAACTATAACCCCGACTGGGCATTGGTTTTTGAAGGCGATGCAAAAATCTATTTTGTTGCCGAAACCAAAGACACCGGAACACCTACTGTGGATTTATCAAAACTAAGCAAAGACGAGCAGCTCAAAATAAAGTGCGGGAAAGCTCATTTCGGAGAGTTTAAAGAAATTGCTTACAAAGTAGTCAGCAAGATTGGTCAAATAATTGAATAATAATATGCCACTAATAACAAACATCAATGAAGCCAAAGTCGAATTAACGCGATTAATTCAGGCAAGAGGCGGGTCAATTGAAAAAACGGAAGACCTGACGCTAAGGAAGCGTTATGGTAATTTTAGATTCTACACTAAAGATGGCGAAGTTTATCATTTGAAATTTTCAAAGAAGTTGATTGAGCCGAGACCCAAAACCCCTGGAAACAACTCGGATTTAGACGAAAAATTACGTTTGGTAGTAAGATATTTTGGCAACGGTGAAAATACTCTTAATGGAATTGATGAAGATTTATTGTTAGAACTTATAGAAATTGAGAGTAAGGGTTATCAAACCTATTTCGTAACCGTTATGTCAGATGGCAAAGTATTGTGGAGAACAGGTAGAGAAACATATGAATTTGTTCAGAGATATGATACCATAATACATTTTCCTCAAGCGTTTCAACAACCGGTATGTTTTGTCCCAACTGGTTGGCTTATAAATAAATCGAATGTTATTAGTGGACCTCCAAAATTAGTATAATGAACACAATAGGCATAGATTTCGGAACAGGCAATACCGTATTGGCAGAGTGGTACGGCACACAATCAAAAATATTTGAACAGGTAGGCAGCAATGGCTTGGTTTCTTCGGATGTGGCTATTGACCTGAAAGGGCAGGTTTATCCGCAACCTGTTCAGGATTTACAAAACCTTTCTGAGTATAAGATTGAGAAATTCATCAAACGCAAGTTGCTCAATGCACTTGAAGAGGAGAATCAGAAAGCCATTGCTTACCTCACAGAATTGGCTGCACTTCGCTTAAAGTATATTTATGACAGCTATACCCAAGCAAGCACCGAAAAAGTTGTTAAAGCCGTACTTACCTGTCCGGCCAATACGGGTCAGGCATACCGCAGTGTATTGATGGAAATCGGCAGGCAGATTGGATTGCCATCCATTGACATTGTGGATGAACCTACCGCAGCAGCCGTTCACCACGGCCTTGCTGAAACAGCCACCTCTAATGAAAAATGGATGGTGATAGACTGGGGTTGTGGCACCTGCGATATCTCCATGATTGAACGCAAACAAGGCTCAAAAGACCTGAAAGTAGTTTGTGTGGAAGGCGATAACAATCTGGGAGGCTCGGATATTGATGCATTGCTGGAAAAAGCAATCGCTGCAAAGTATCAAAAACCGGTTGAAGCTTTTAATCCCTATTCCATTGAAAAAATAAAAATTGCTCTCAGCAGCAAAGAAGAATATACCGAAAATATTAAGCTGAATGACGGCTCCACCTTAGCCATAAAATACACCCGTACCGAACTTGAAAACCTCATTGCACCCTTACTGGGTAGATTCAAAACACTTATTGATAAAGCCCTTTGGGCAGCCAAATGGCAAGATAGCGGAGTAGATAAAATCATTGCTACAGGTGGGCCTATTTTAATGCCATCGGTGAAAAACATCATTGAAGAAATTGCAGATGATTCAGGAGCTGACTTGTATGATTCCGATCCCCTTACCAGCGTAGCCAAAGGTGCCGCCCGTCTAGCTGAAATCAAGCGATTAGGTGGATTGGTTGTAACCAACAAAGTCGCCAAGTCAATTGGTGTGAAAGTGGTCAATGATAAAAACACGGATGCCTATCACAAAGTAATCGTCAGAGGTGAAGACCGTCCGGTTACCCGTCAAGTAGAACTGGCTACCAGTGTGGATTTACAGGACATCATTGAAATTGAAATCCGTGAAGGTGATAACGATATCAGTGCTTCATCCAATACCTTATTGGCGAAACTCAATGCGGTGGTTCGTCCGGAAAGCAAAGGAAACATTAAAATCAAACTTCAGATTGCCTTGAATGATTCCGGGACATTGGAAGCTTACATAGAACCCATTTCAGATAAAAGTACCGTAAGAGAAATTAAAGCGGAAGGCATTCGCCTTGAGAAAGGGCAAAAAGAAACTGCCACCGGAGAGTTACGCACCGAAGACCCTGTGAGTGAATTCAAGACCCAAGCCATTGAAGCCGAAGTTGACCCAGATACAGCCCGTCAGATTTATGAACGACTAAAAGTAAAATATCACCCGGACAGACAGCCCGATAAAAGAGAATATTGGAACAACAAGCTCCGTGAACTGGATGAGCATTTCAACGAATACATGCTGGAAATCGAAAAGCGCATGCATGCCTCATCGGTGCCTAATTTACCATGGAATAAGCCGGCAGAATTGAAAACCATCATCGTGGATGAGGTGCTTGCCAATCGTTTAACCCATTGCCTGGCAAATAACATCGGTAGTGAAGAGCAGATAAGACTCATGCCCGACTTGTTGAAACAATACCCTGATTACCGAAGAGTGGTTGCATCCTACTTGTTTGGTGTAAAACGTAATCCTGTTTTACAAAAGCTATTGGCTGAGGATGATCGTCCGCAAGTAGGCTTGGTGGTTTTATTACAAAATGTACAGGGCAAATCCATCAAAGAAAGACATGAGGTTTTGAAAGCCGTTTATCGAGTAAAAGAGGAAAAAATCAGAGGATTTCTAAAGGACGAAAATCTGGACATTGATAAACTTTACGAAGAAGTGCCGAAAGTGGCTGAGGTAGCGAAGAATCCCATAACTGGAAACACAGCTTCAGGTGGAAATACAAGTGCTTTCAAAGGCAAGCTCAATTATGAGTACAGAGGAAATGATACAATAATTACGGGCAGTACTTATCCTGTAAAAGAGCTGATTAAAAAAGCCGGTGGACGATGGGATCCGGGAAGCAGCGCATGGATAATTAAAGGACGGCATGTTTCAGATAATGAGATTTTCGGTTAATGGCAAAAGAGTTAATAGTAAGCGATGATTTTTTGGCAGGTTTGGATGATCTTACTCCAGACCTGAAAGAACGTGCCTTGGAGAAAATCAAACTGCTTGCTGAGAATCCTGCCCATCCTTCGTTGAATGCTCATAAACTAAAAAGAGCAGAGGGAAAATGGGAATGCTACATCAATATGGCTTATCGCATCATATATGAGCCATTGGCAGATGTTATTCGACTTTGGAAAATAGGCGATCATTCTATTATTGATAAAGTCCATACACTTTCATTCGCAGGCCATACCCCATTCAGACATTTTCTAGAGAAGGAAGAATCTCCAACAGGAAAAGATGAATTTGTTATTCCTGAAGAATGGTCTAAACCTAAAGAGGAAGCCGACTATCCTTTTCAATATTTCAACTACAGTCATTTACGAATACTGGGTGTTCCCGCACAATTGGTCAAGGCGGTCAGAAAAGCACCAACATTGGATTCCATTGAACAATTATCTGGTCTCTCTGAACACACCAAATTGTGGTTGCTGGAGCTTGCCACTGAACCTAAACTTGAAGACGTTTTATTTGATCCGGGCAGATTGTTTTTCCGTTCTACTCTCGACCAGTTGGAAGGCTATTGTAAAGGCAAGATTAAACGCCTGATGTTAAATTTGGAGGATGAGCAAAAACAATTTGTGGACAAGCAAATTGATGAAGCTCTTTTGCTTCGTGGTTGTGCAGGTTCAGGAAAAACAACTGTTGCCATCTATCGGGCAATCAATTTCGCCATGTCGGGTGAAAAAACAATCTTTCTTACTTTCAACAAAACACTTGCTAAAGCAGCAAAAACACTCATTCAGGAATTGATAGGAGAACTTCCACCATATTTGGAAGTTACAAACATTGACGGCTGGATCATGCATTTCCTTAGAAGCAGAGGTCATCAAATGACCTTAATTAACAGTCAGGAACAAAGAGAGATTTACCTTCAGGTTTTAAAAAGTGTTCAGCTATATCAGCGTTCCTATGTGCATGATTTTCCGTGGACGTTTTTCAGAGACGAGATAGCAAGAGTGATAAAGGGTAATGGAATAACCAAAGAGGAAGACTATTTAGCAATTCCTCGTTATGGAAGAAAAACGGCTTTGAAACGAAAAGCCCGTTCAGCCACATGGGCTATTTATGAAGCCTATCAACAAAAGCTTCAGGAAAATAAATGGATTGACTGGCAGGATTTGAGTTTAATCGCTTACAAAGAACTGTTCAAGTCGCCTTTGAGTGAGCCTTATAAATATGTGATTGTCGATGAATCGCAAGATTTGACAAGCATTCAGGTTCGTATTGCACAGCGTTTGATGAAAGGCAAATCAACCGCAAGCACCAGCATTTTCATGGTGGGTGATTATTCACAGACCTTGTACTCAAGAGGTTTTTCCTGGAAGCAAGCAGGATTGCAAATACAAGGACGGAGTTTTAGTTTGAAAAAAAACTTTAGGAATACACGTCAAATTGCAGAAACAGCAGCGGCATTAAATGCCTACAATGAGCATGTAAAAATGTCGGGGGAATATGTTGATCCCCTGTTCACAAACAGACAAGGGCCTTGGCCTGTGTTATTGCAATGCGATATCACTGATAGAGAAACCAAAGCGATAGCAGAAAAAATACTGGACTTAGCAGGAGATAATGAATTCCGTCTATCAGATTTTGCGGTTTTGTGTCCAACAGGGCAGTTGTGTAATGCAGTAAAATCAAAATTCGACCAACTGAATATTCCATGCATTCTAAGAGATGATGAGCAGTTTGATATCCTTGAGGACAAAATCAAGGTGCTGACAATTCACTCAGCTAAAGGACTTGAGTTTCCAGTGGTATTTATTACCGGATTGCACAATGGTATGCTACCAAACCTCATAAAATCAGTTGACGATGAAGAGGCTGGAATTGCAATGGAAAGAGAAAGGACGCTGCTTTATGTAGCAATAACCAGAGCAGCCGAAGCATTGTATCTGGTGAGTTCAAAAGAAAATCCATCCTCATTTATAAACGAAATTATTAAACTGCTAAAGGTAGAAAGTTACTCTGGCAGTAAAAAATAACATGGATATGATTGACGATTTAATTAATATTATTTTGGAACTTGGGTTACCAGACCCTGAAAATGATTACAGTTGTGTAATTGAATCCAAAGAATACACATTTACATTGGCATGGCCAAATCATAAAATTGGCATTAGGCAAGGGAATAATGAAATTCAATTACTTGGAGAATGGCATGTTTTAGAATGTTACAATCTTGAAACAGCAAGATTGGCATTACGAAAAGTTGGAGAGCTATTGAATGTAGAATCCAATGTACTGAGAATTGATTTCACTAAAGTTCAAGCATTGTTCGATGCAGGTCAATATGAAGCTGCTAAAAAGGAAGTCGAGCAAAACCTTGATAAATTACAGTCTGATCATCCCGATTACGGCTCTTGCAATAAGTGGTTGAAAGACATAAGAAAGGCAATCAAAAAGAATGCACCGGAAATAGTCAAACCCATTGAAACACCAAAATCATCCTTCCCTGCTCAGGTAAAAAAAGACGGTGAAAGACTTCAATCAATAATAAATCAGCCGTTTAATATTCTTGGCGTTTATAGCCCTAAAAGTGAAAATTACGAAAGCGTAGATGCAGTTTGGCTGGGAATAATTAGAAATGGTGCAATTGAAACTTTTGCAGCATGTGTTGAAAACAGCCCTGCGTACGAAGACGACCCGAATTGGCAGGTCTTCGGTTCCGAGTTGGAATTACTTGAAACATTAATTCAAAAATTGAATGGAGAAGTTACTTTTGTTTGGGGAGCAGAAAAGATTCTATCCTTACTCAATCAGTGGCACTATCGATTGAAAGGTCAGGTGTTTGACTCAGTGAAATTCTATGACCTTGAAAAAATTTCAAGTGTGTTTTTCCCGTTGACTCACAGAACCGACCATCCGGAATCTTTTTGCAAACAACGTCAAATCAACTTCACTGATGAAATGGGACTTGGTGGTCCATTGGCAGCAGAAATTTCAATCCTAAATACATTAGTAGAATTTGGGAAAACTGATCTTTCTGATGAATTAAGGTTTTCATTAAAAAAACTTCTGAAGAACCAATCAAAAGGGAAAGAAGGTAAATTTATTATTGACTCCTTCGATGTTTTTAATTCTGATTTTCTTTCGGAAGAATGGCTCAATATATTCTTTCCCACAAACCAAGAATACGATTCAGATACAACAATTAAGCTTATAAAAGCTTATCATGAAAAATTAGCTCCAGTCTCTATTTCGAGCACAGAAAAAGCGGGAGGCAATTCTGATGATGTTTCCACTTTGGAAATCTTAAAAAATGGCGGGGTTTTAAGTCAGCTCAGTACTTTTGGCTATGCAGAACGTAAGGAACAGATTGCATTCAGTCAAAAAATTGAGGAATGTATGTCATCCTCAAAACCTTTTGTGCTTGAAGCGGGCACAGGTATTGGTAAAACAATTGGCTATTTAGTTCCTTCGCTTTTATCGAAGAATAAAATCTATGTTGCAACTCATACGAAAGCTCTTCAAGACCAGGTGTGGTTTAAAGATATACCCATTGTTTTTAATGCCCTATCACATATTGGCATAAAGAAAACAGCAACCATAATAAAAGGGAAGAGCAATTATGTATGCCTTCAATCTTATGCTGATATTCTTGATTCCATTAGTGAACATATAGAATCACCGGACGATGGATATTATTTGGCAAGTATTCTACATTGGTTATTGATAACGGAAACAGGCTGGTTAAGTGAAGTTGAACATTTAGGCAATTGGAAACTTTCTCGTTTACTCTCCAGAGATATGGCTCCGCCTTCTTTACGTGGTGAGTGGTCAGATATTGACCCACTCAATAAAGCAAAAGAACTTGCATCGAAAGCGGATTTGGTGGTTGCTAACCATTCTTATGTCGTTTTAATTTCCCAAAGCTCCGGTGAAAACAATGAAGGTCCTGATACGCTGATTGTAGATGAAGCACACAACATAGAAAATGTTGTTACCGAAGTTTTGACGAAACACTTCAAACCATTTGAACTTCAAGGAGAATTAAATTCTCTATTAAAACGTGATAGAAACGATAAAATTCAAGGCTTATTAAGACCACTGACTGAGCACAAGGAAAGAGAGAACAATGAGTTAATCAAGGCTTTTAATGAAGCACTTTTTGAATATGAGATTGCTTTAAATAGTTGGTGTGCTAATGCATTAAAACGGCTGAGAGATTTGCTGACCAACATAACTGACGCTGATCCAGATTACCCCATACCATTTGAATTAAGTGACTTTTGGATTCCCTCTATTTTTGAGGATGCCAAACTTCTCAGTGTAGTCATTTCTAATTTGACAATCAAGACCAGAAATCTTTTGGAAGCATTCCAAACCTTATCAGGTATTCCTGCCAAACTTTATAGCTCGTTAGGATCATTTGAGCAGCGATTGAATGAAAATAATACAGGCCTATCTGATTTATTTGAGAAAAAGAATGATTGGGTACATTGGGGTGAGGCAGTAGCTAAAGGAAATGAAAATGATTCAAAAGAATTTAATTGGATTTTTATACTTCATAGCACTCCAATTGATATTGCAGGTTGGTTAAGAACAAATTTCCATCCCAAATTTAAACATGAAGCATTTGTTTCAGCCACATTAACCGTGGCAGGAAGTTTTGACCCAGTGTGCATCCGATTGGGATTAGACTCATCAGATATAAATACTGCTCCTGTAACGGGTATATTCCCATCTCCCTTTGATTATAAGAAACAAGCTCTTTTGGCTGTCCCTCATGATATTCCATTGGCTGATCCAAAATTAAAAATAGACCCGTATTATATTGAGGAACAAGCTAAACATATTGCCAAACAAGCAATTGTATCTGATGGAAGAATGTTGGCTCTATTCACTTCCAATTTAATCATGACTGAAATACAACCAAGGTTACAAGCATGGTTAAACAATTCCGGCATTACTGTTATCTCTCAAAAAGACGGAAATCGATCCGCTTTGGTTGACAGACTGAGGGATGCTCCACGCAAAGGCGAAAAAATTGTCTTGCTTGGAGTTCGTTCATTTTGGGAAGGAGTTGATATTCAAGGCGCAGCACTGTCTTCTTTGGTTGTAACACGTCTGCCATTTGAATATCACAACCACCCGGTACAAATCGCAAAAAAGAAATTCTATGAAGCTGGTGGACATGACAGAGATTACTTTGCAGAATATGTTGTTCCTAGCACTTTCATACACTTACGACAAATGTATGGAAGGCTTATACGTTCAGAGAAGGACTATGGAGCAACAATAATTACAGACCCTCGGATATATACAAAACGGTATGGAAAATCTTTATTAAAAAGCTTACCTGAAACAACAACAGTAATTGACACCGGTGATGTTGTTGTGGAATCAGTAAGAAAGTTTCTTGCCGGTGAAAGCATTGAATCATCTTACTCTTGGGGTGGACTTCCTTATGCTTCCTATGAATTATCACCTGAACAAAGAGCCATTGTAGATAGCCCATCAAAAAGAATTTTAGTGCGGGCAGCTGCCGGGTCAGGGAAAACCCATGTCCTTATTAAAAGGCTTGTAAGATTAGTTCATAATCACAATGCAAAACCTGAAGAGGTCTTGGCACTTACATTCACTAATAAAGCTATGAATATAATGTATGAACGTATCGAAAGTGAATTAGGCGGTGATAAGGCTTATGCTATGCACAGAAACGTCTTGACTTATCATAAGTTAGCTATGAGAATAATCCGTCAGGATGATTCTGAGAAAGACCTGGAAACAAATTTCTTAGATGAAAAAAATCCTACTTTACAACTTGAATTCATTGAAAAGGCAAGACAAAGTGCAGGAATAAATAAAAACACCTTGAATGATGAGGATGCCTTAACCTTATTAGGTTATGCTCAAAATGGTCTCATAAACGAACAGGAACTTGAGGGGAAAATAGAGGTTTTAAATTTTGAGAATCCCTTAATGGCAAAGTTTGCCAAATTTTATCTTGCTTATGTTTCCATGTTACGTGAAAACAATGCAATTGATTATGGAGAAGCTATTGTAAAGGCAATTCGAATTCTTAGAGAAAACATAGACCAGGCACAAAGATGGAGTAATCGTTTCAAATGGATTTTCTGTGATGAGTATCAGGACACTTCACCTGCACAAGCAACCCTTTTACAATTACTCGGTCAACAGGCTAACTTATTTGTTGTAGGGGATTCCTATCAATCTATTTACTCTTGGCAGGGCTCTGATCCAGATAACCTAAGACGTTTTGAAGTTGACTTCCCGAACACTGCCAGTTATTACCTTTCAAAAAATTATCGTTGCTTTCCAAAGCTGGTAAGAATGTCACAAGGATTTTTGGAACGAGCTGGTGAACTCCAAGGTCTAAGAGTTGAATATGACCACAAAAGATCAACAGAAGACCAAAGTGTTTATTTCCTGAATAATGAAAATGATATTCTGGAAGCCGAAACGGTTACTGCTGTTGTGAAAACAGCACTTGCATTAGAAATCCCAGGAGACCCACCTAAACCGGCTACAGTAGGTATTTTAGCACGCAAATGGCATTTGTTATCAAGTATTGAAAGAGGGCTGTTAAAGAATGGAATTCCATACAAATTTGAAGGAGATACAGCAAGAGGCTTATTAGCAAGCCCAAAAATCAGAAAAATCGTAGTGCAAGCCGCTAACCTAATACATCGAGCAGAATCGGGTCAGGAATTTGGAGATTCTTTGGAAGGCAGGCTTGGTCAGAAAATTCAAAGTAATAGTATCTTATCTGCTGGTGCACTCCTAAAAGAAATAGCTTCAATACAAACGGATGATGGAATAACCGGCATTGAAAAAACTGAATTTGAAGACTTATGTGAGTTACTAGAAAAAGAACCAATAAGTAAATTGAAACATTTCAATACCTCTGATAATGGAGGGATAAGAGTTATTCTTTCGACCGTTCACAGTCAAAAAGGCGAAGAATTCGACACGGTAATAGTAGTAGGAATGGAGGAAGGTAATACTCCACATGAACAACCCAAAAGCCATGGCCACCTTATCGAATGGAGAAAAGTTGTTCAAGGGTTAAGCCACGCCACCTGGAGAGCAATTATTACCAATCAAGACTTAGAGAGAATATATACTCAGGAAGAAAAACGCATTTTCTATGTTGCCATGACAAGAGCAAAATATCATCTTGTCATTTCAAATAGTAAAAACAGAACGCTATTCGGAAGTCCAAAAACTTATGAGAAATCAAATTTCTTAAAGCTGTCTCATGACAGCAGTCTGGTAAAAGAGGCTGAAAGTGTGTATGAGATTGAAATCAACACACCAAAAGTAAACATTGAAGACAAAGGCAACTACCGTTCAGACGGAAGAGTATTTCAAACCAACAATGGTGAATTAGTTAGATCGAAATCCGAAATGCTAATTGCGAATGAATTTCATAGACTGGGTATTTTGTACGAATACGAATTGCCAGACGACAATATTCAGAACGCTTTACCAGACTTCATATTACCAGAGTATGATAATGTTATCATTGAACATCTTGGGCTTATGACGGATGCAGAATATCGCAAACGCTGGAACGAAAAAGCAAAACAATATGAAGAAGAGGACAGACTTTACTTATGTACTAATGAAGAAGAAATGAAACACCTGAATACGACCATTGAAAGGTTGCTTGAACAAACAAGACTTTGGTATGAAACGAAACACGGTAAGGAAAAACTCGAGTTAATAAAGTCGAAAGAAAAAAATAGAAGAAATGAGTTAAAAAGATAAGCCCACACTATTTGCAAGCACATTGCCAAAGCTGCACAAGCCCAAGCACATCCCAAAGCTTTGTCAAAGAGCTTGCAAAGCCAACGCAGAAGAAAAAGAAATTTTAAAAAATGCCTCACCCCACGACAAAAGACAATGAAAATTATAGTAACAAATAGTCCAACAAACCACGACAGACAAGGAAGCACTGGTGGTAACAGCGTGTATGTGGCAATAGCGGGCGAAGTGGTAAATCGAAGGTCTGTGCTTCTAAGAAACTTTGTGCTAAACGGACAGGAAAATGCTCCTAATCCGCTACTGCACATACACGCAAANCGTTGTGCGTCAGTGTAAAAAGACAGCCCACCCACAAATGGCACATTTGGTTTTTGCCGACACACGAGCCAACGCTCAAAAAACCAAAAGAGCCATTTTTTGCCAACGCTCGGACAAACGAACCGACATTAAAAAGTAAATTTGACGATTGAATAATTTGAAAGAAGATAAATGAAATTATATACAACATTAGAGCAACAACTCAAAAAAGAACCCAACTTCGTGACTGACAACGGAGAACTGAAAAAATGGGTGGTGCTGAACAAAGCACAGAATTTTAACGAAGAATTAATTGGACTATTGCTCGACAATGCAGACCTGAGAGAAAAGTTTTTTGTAAACGTGAAAGGCACGTTGGTTTTTAACCAAAACTTGTTTGTGCAGTTTTTGGAACAGAAAAACTACCTGAACGACAGCTATACGCAATACAAAAACAAAGTTGGTCTTACCATTGACGGCAAATACCTGAAACAACGCAACGAAGTAGCTTTGGTGTGGCCGTTTAAGGACTGCATTTTGGAAGGCGGACAAAGCCGTGAAGAAGACAAACGAGAAGAAATTTTCTTCAATGAAGTTTTGGCACAAGATGAAATTACCCAGCTTTTAGAGCCGAAAGTATTGACCAATGCCAAACGCATTGACAAGGACGGAGAAAAACCACTTGACCAATTTAACCGAAACGAGAACGGCACTATAACCGACAACCTGATTATAAAAGGCAACAACCTTTTAGCCTTACATACGCTGAAAGAAGAATTTGCAGGAAAAGTAAAACTGATTTATATAGACCCGCCATATAATACAGG
>JGI11944J13513_1002163_pt1 | contig 14302 bp, 14 predicted proteins | sample TerdegcoTASludge_FD_13513 | JGI IMG/M metagenome (IMG submission 13513) | reverse complement strand
GACGAGAATGTCTTTCGCCATCATCTGACGATCCTTTTGGTTATCGCCCAACAGATATACCGTGAATTCACACATTTATGCCTCCGAAAGCATGAACTGCTCTACTCTGATAATATCCCTCAAGGAGCGGGATTGCGGGGAGGAGCAATGCGCCTTTCTTGTCCGCTTCCAACACCTCCCGGTCATAGCTCACAGTCATTATCTGGGCATTTCCATCAAGCTCTCTCTTGGCCGCCTGAAGGTCCTCATCGACCTCTACCTTGTTCACCACCACGATCTGTCTCTTGACTCCCAGATCACAGGCGAGCTTCAGGCCGTGCTTTGCCACCTCCAGGGACTTGGGGGTCGGCTCAGTGATGACGAAGGAGAGGTCAAACTCCGAGGCCAGTCCCCGGCCGAAGATCTCCACCCCGGCCTGAGAGTCCACGAAGATGAAATCGTGCTCTTCCGGACCGGATGCCAGGTAGTTAACCAGCAGCCGGACCAGGGATATAGCCATGCCTGACTAAAAACATGCATTCGCCATCCACGTCGATGGGAATCCTTGCCACACCATTCTCGTCCGTTCTGGCGGATCCAATCTCCCGTCCCTCTTTCTTGGAGACGGCTTTGATATCCGCAAATGCTAGAGGCTTCTCTTCGTACAGGACGCACAGCTCGATCTCCTGGCCCTGGCGGCAGAAGGGCTCTTTTGGCATTATCTCTAAAATCCCGTGCAATGGGCGGCCTATGAAGTCTCTGCCATTTCCCACAGAGATTATGGTCTTGGCCATCTGGTTGTATGCCCCGGCATAGATCACATCCTTGAACTGGAATTTTGGACCCTGATTGTAGCCGTCCTTGGTCTGCGACCAGACGGTGGTGCCCATGTCCACGAATGCGGTGTAGTGGCCGGCATTCTCTGCCTTGAACTTCATTGAATGGTGATCATCGCCCGCAGATAGAATCTCTTTCAAAGATCATGGATATCACTTATCAGGCTGTCTGGAGAGTTGTTTATTGGTGTACCACTGCTGGCAGCCAGCCCTTGCTTTGAGGCGTTTTCAAAGATATCTAATACCTGATCGATGGTAAGGACTGGCTTAGCATCAAAATCGCAGCATGGTTTCCATTTTATCAGATTTGCGTAAAGTTCTGATTCACTTCCCTCACTTAGCGCATATCCACCAGATCCGTCACAATACACACCCCAGTCCATTATTTTCCCAGATCTCACCCCCGCTTCAATCATTTCATTGATCGATTGCAGAAGCTTCATTCTCTCCTCGGGACTTGATAGCAGCATTTGCGGAATGAATCTCCAATTTATCAGAAATTTGGCCATTTTGAAGTCCCTCACTTTGCTGGAGGTTCTTACATCTTTTCCATCATTTTCAATGCGTCTTCAAGCGGCAGCGCAGGAGCTACATGAGGCACTCCCAGGTCCTTGAATGGGAATGTTATCTTCAAAACCGACTCTTCATGCGGTGCGTCAAATATTGCTACTGAGATATGCCTGCCAATAATTAAATATCGTCCGATCAATTTCACTTCACTGGGATATTTGAATTCTTTCCAAAGTTTCAGAAGCCCTTCTGTTTTTTCCGGGTTCCACTCGAACCATAATACAAATAGCATGCAATCACCTTTAGCATATACTTTATTGCTTATAGGATATAAAGTTTAGCAAGAAAAATCAAATTCGTAGCCAGGACCGTTTGGATATGCCCAAGGATATTCTTCTAGCCTGCCAGGAGCGTCAATGCGATCAAGACCATCAGTCTGACCAGCACGCTGATCCCCGTGGATATCACCACCAATGACAATCCCAGCCTCATGCCGAATACGGAGGTATAATTGGGCATGAGCGACCGGATGGAGTAGAAGGGAAGCATGAGCATGCTGCCTATCATCAGGACTATCAGAGCCCTCATCTCGGTTATGCTTCCGTTGCTTATCATCGGCCCTAAAAGGGTGATGCCCGCCTTGGGGCTGGCTACATAAATGGTCAGAGGCACTATCGTCTCCGGAGGCACTCCGAAGATCTGGGCGATGGGAAGGGCATTGATAGACTGGAGGACTCCTCGCTCGCTCAGGTATAAGACGAGAAATGTCATGATGAAAAAGAGGGATGATATACGCAAAAACAGCCTTCCTTGCCCTTTCAGGGATTTCAATGCCGCCTGGGAGATGGTCTTCTTATTTTCTGGCAGATCCACTTCACTGGAATCATCAAGACCGCCAGGAAGGTAAGCTCGACCCAGGACCATCACTATGAGGAGCTTTATGATCCCGGTGGATAAGGCAACAATGGCATAGACCCCCCCGGCGAACAGACCCAGTACAGGGACTACAAAGGCCAGATGATATGTGAACAGCTCACGAAAGTAAACGGGGACGCTGTTCATGATGGCACATAAGAACGTCTGCCGCTCGGTCAGACTTCCCTCCTCCCTCATCCGGGCGATCATGGTGTTCGCAGCCAGGGCCGATCCCAGGCTCACCACAAATGTGGATGCAGAGATGGCAGGAAGATGAGAGAACGATGTCAAGGGCTTTGCCAGGTAAGAAATTCGATAGAATAAGCCCAGCTCATTCATCAGCCCGGTGAGGAATAGCATTATGAATACTATTGACATGGTGCTGGCAGTGGTGAGCAGAGACTCAGCTAAGATGTGGTGCATTTCCTATACCTAATAATAATCGAATATGCCCTTAAAGCTGTCGAGCACTGAGCGCCTGGATTTTGGAGTCGAATATACTCTATGGAGAGGTGAATGCATCCCCCTCTTGAGATATCAAAATCAAAGCGAATCGTTCGCCTCCTGCTATAGATATACAACGATCCATGATATTCTCGCCTCTGAAAGCCATCCTGATACCCCTGTGCAGGAAATCCAAAATAATTGCTAACAAAAAAAAATGATCCTGGACGGGAAAGCAGCTTGAGGGGAAAAGAACCAATCACAGACTGCAGCACCGCCTCAGAAGGTCAGATCAATGCTCTTGCCAAAGAGGACATCCTCCTCGCTCACCCGAACCTCCTGAGTTTTAACCCCATTCTCATTTCCTGAGAATACCAGATAAGGGTCAAGGGCATGGGTCTCATATCTCTTCTCGGTGGAATATGGAACCCTCACCTCAAGGACATCTCCATTCCAGACTGCCTGGTTGAAATAGGTGAATTTTCTTTCCATATTTGAGGTCATATTTAGCAATGCCCCAGCATTTTGATCCGGACTTGTGTGAATTCTCAGCAATGCTCCGGGAACGTATTGGAATATCTTGACCATGCTCTTTCCAGGACTGCCACCTAGAACAGTTCTCGACTCATATATCAAGCGGAAACTGCCCATGCCCGAGCCATCAACGAGATAAAGCCGACCCAATGTGGTGTTGAAGAACCTCTCTTTGGGTATAACTGAGATCTGGTTTCCGTAATCCTCTCGCACCATGTAGCTATTGACATCCTCTCCCGCCCATTCTGCCAGGGAGGCAAGCTTGCCGTAGACCATGCTGTAATCGGCGAATACGTATCTTGCTCCCCTAGCATCCATGATCTGCGTCGCTTCTGTCTCGTTCTCCGCCAGATAGAACCGGATGGCATCCTCTACCCCCGATTGGAAATTGTTTGCCACCACCGGCCGTTCCGAGAGATAGAGTATCCAGTTGCCATAATCCCACCAGCTCATCACGCTATACTCCGGAGAGGGCCTCGGATCGGCATAAAAACTGGTTGCATTGCTGTTCTCTTTCAGCCATGATAGGGATTCATACCAGTCCCCCTCCACCGCTGGTGGGGTGTTCTGGGCAAATGAGATGGCATCTATCGCCATTGGCAGGATGAAAAGAAGGATGATGGCCATGGATATCAGCTGAGGAACCTTTTTGCCGTTATTCTCCAGGGCTTTCCGGGAGTAATCCAGAACGTGGAATATCAAAATGCTTATCAGTGCGCCCATGTATATCGTTGATATATACAGGAATCTGGCCTGGCCAAAAGTGAGCACGATTGAATAGAGCGCCCACATCAGAAAGAGCAATAGCGCCTGCCTCTTTTTGCCCTCCGATCTTCGCAGAAGGACCATGGTGGCTGCCGCCCCAGCCAAGGACAATAAGATATTCAATCCCAACCAGGAGAAGAACACCTGAGAGAACGTCTCCATATCGAAGATCAACGGCTGAGCCTCACCAATCAGGCCGATCATCCCCCCTCCCCAGATATATCCCAATCCCATGCGGATCAGGTCCTCCAGGCCGAATAGCCCACCCAATGGCTTTGCGAGGAGCAGAAAAGCAAAGGATATGGCCAGCAAGGCCAGAGGGAAGGCCTTCCAGGATATACTCCTCCCTGCCAGGAGCACGGCCAGGGCGAGCATAACCGCCAGGGCGACGACTATGGCAGCCAATCCCAGGAAGGAGGGAGACATCCAGAGCGTATTCCTGTAGGGCAAGACAAGGACCAGGGCGAGGATGAAGCCCACGAGCATGATAGGAGCTATTTGGAGGGATGAACCGCTCCGCAGCTCCAGGCTCATGGCAACGGCGGCAATAAGCAGATAAGCTCCGAAATAGACGTCTGCGCCCTGCCAAGTGTAGGCCAGGGCGGCAAGAGCCAATCCACCGAACGAGGCATAGAGCCATCTCCTCTCCTGCCTGCTGATGGCCAGGATGAGAAAGAGGAGGGAGATGATCTGAAGAAATACCTCTAGAGAGTGATGGTCAGTGGCGGCAAACATGGTGTATAGGAGGTAATAGGGAGCAAGAGCGGTCATGAAGCCGGAAAGAAGGGCAACCCTGTGGTCGAAGATCTCCCGCATCAAATAGTAAACGGCAACTATGGCCAGAAGGCCGATGATCACCGGCACAAAAGCCGCAGCTGTCTCCACCCCCGATCTGGTATGCTGGCCTAAAACGATGCACAGAGCGGCAGAGATCTGGTCGAAGAGGGGAGGCCAGGTTATGGACAGCCCGTGGGGGTAGTTGAGATAAGAGTCAAACCATAGGACATCAGGAAAATTGCCTACTCCATACAGTATCCTACGCATATGATAATATTCATCATAGCCCGGAAAGATTATCCCATGTTCGGCAAAAGAGTTCCTCCCGGCAAAGAACTTCAGCAATAGCCCGAAAACGATGACTGCGATTAGCTCAGCCGACTCGCTTCTCTTCCCCTGTTCCATGGCTCTCAGCATCTATACGCGATAATATAAAGTCTTTGAGTAATAACCGAACATTATAACCGAACAATAGACAATCTAGTATTTTTCTTTTATTAAGAGACTAATCGAGCCAGATGGATCAGGAGATTGATTGTGATATAGTAATACAATTACCAAAAGATTTATTAATACAGGTATAAACCAGCAGGACGATATCGATGATCGGACCAGGCGAGAGGAAGGCTGCCCCTGAGGGCGCAAATCACGATGAGATCGGCCCTGCTGGAGATAACCCAAATATGATTCTGTCGCCGGCAAGGATTATGGGCGTTGATCTCTGCCCATCTCATCTCCCCGAATTCAGGGTTGCGGCTATAAATAGGGCGTTCATCTCTTATTCAGGGGGATGAGGCCTATGTCCACAAAACAACCACAGCAGTGGCTGGGCAGGAATCAGAAGGCTCGCCCAAGGGCTACAGCCGCTCAAGAACTGAGGGCGGAGTACCAGAGGTTCATCGGACGAAAGATGCTATTTCTCGTTGCTCTCGCTCTTGGCATCGTGCTGCTGGCGGGCTATGCTGCTACCCGGGGATCGGCAGACATCAGCGTTTTGGATGTCTATACCACTATCCTGGCAAGGTTCTTTCCCCGGCATTTTCCGACCACCTGGTTCTCGGACACCATAGTCTGGGGGCTGAGGCTGCATAGGATACTTCTGGCGATCGTGGGAGGAATGGGCCTGGCAATTGCTGGAGCGGTGATGCAGGGAATCCTCAAAAACCCCCTGGCCAGCCCCTTCACCCTGGGCATCTCCTCAGCCGCGGCCTTTGGAGCGGCCATGGCCATAATCATGGGAGCGGGATTTGCAGGCGGGGAATGGCTGATCATCGGCAATGCCTTCGTATTCACCCTTCTCGCTGCAGGAGCGGTCTATGGACTGGCAAAATACAAAGGGGTCACGCCAGAGACCATGATCCTGGCGGGAATCGCCATATCATACCTTTTCAGTGCCATGACCTCATTTCTGCAGTATATCGGCCATGCTGAGCAGGTACAGGAAGTGGTATTCTGGTCCATGGGCTCACTGGGCCGTTCCTCATGGGATAAGGTCTGGTTAGTGAGCGTGGTCATTGCCATCTGCTTTCCTTATCTGCTCATCAAGTCCTGGGACATCAATGCCATGGGGGCGGGAGATGAGACCGCCAAGAGCCTGGGGGTGAATGTGGAGCGGACGAGGATGATCAGCATGATGCTCGTCTCGCTCATAACCGCCTCAGTGATATGCTTTACCGGCACCATAGGCTTCATCGGCCTGGTAGCCCCTCATATAACCAGGATGGCAATAGGAGGGGATCACCGGTTCCTGCTTCCTGCTTCCGCTCTGGTGGGGGCGCTTATCCTCTTAGGGGCAGATACACTGGCCAGGACCATTCTCGCCCCAGTTATTCTGCCGGTGGGAATTATGACCGCCTTTTTGGGGGTGCCATTCTTCGTCTATCTCTTCATGCGCAGGAAGAGGGAGTTCTGGTAGCTTTTATAGTGGGCTGATATTTATCCCAGACTTGTGAAAAAATATGAAATCATGTAGGCAGCATGAGACCAGGAAAGGGAAGGGACGCTGTGAAGGAAGAACGTATCTCCCCTGATACTTCACCCCCTGTAACAATTCAATCATCCGTTCCATCGCCCTCCTCTCTTCTACCACCCCACCTATCCGTTGCTGCTCCCGCTCACCTTCTCAAATATTCCTCGATCCTCTCCAGCCCCTCTGCAATCTTATCCAGGGAGTTAGCATAGCTGAAGCGCAGATATCCTTCCCCATGAGGCCCGAAGTCGATACCCGGAGTGACCCCCACATGGGCCTTTTCCAGGACATCAAATGCCAGGGCATAGGAATCCCCTGAGAAAAGTTGCGCATTGGCGAATACATAAAAGGCTCCAGTCGGCTCGATGGTGATGCCCAGTCCAAGCTCCCTCAATCTCCTGATCATGAACTGTCGGCGTTGATTGTAGATCCCCTTCATCTCCTCCACATCCTGCTCGGTCTCCTTTAAAGCCGCAATTCCCGCCCGCTGAGCGAGAGAGCTGGCGCAAATGAAGAAGTTCTGCTGCATCTTCTGAATGGGCCTAACGAATCTCTCTGGGGCGATCAGATATCCCAGCCTCAGCCCGGTCATGGCATAGAGCTTGGAAAAGCCGTTCAGCACAAAGGCATGGTCTGTATACTCCAGTATGGAGTGCTCTTTTCCTTCATATACCAGGCCGTGATAGATCTCATCGGAGATGATGTAAGGGCCAAGCCCGGCGATGGCCTTCATCCCCTCCTCAGGGAGGAGATTTCCGGTGGGATTGGAGGGAGAGTTGATGAGAATAGCCCGTGTCCTCTCCCCGATCCGCTCTTGGATCGCCTTCGCCCTCAGCTGGAAACCGTCCTTCTCATAGACTGGAAGCCTTGCCGGAACTCCACCCAGGAAGCGAATGAAATTGGGATAGCAGGAGTAGCCCGGATCGGAGAGGATCACCTCCTGGCCCCTCTCCAGGAGAGCAGAGAAGACCAGCATCATCGCCGGCGAGGTGCCGGAGGTCACCACCACCTGTTCCGGTTTCACCGAAACGCCATATGCCTCCTCGTAGTGCTCGCATATGGCCTCCCGGAGCTCAATATCCCCCAGGCTATGGGTGTAATGGGTCAGCCCCTGGTCCAAGGCCTTTCTTGTTGCCTCTCTGACTGCTGGTGGGACATTGAAATCGGGCTCTCCCACCTCCAGATGGATGACATCCACTCCCTGCCTCTCCAGCTCCCTTGCCCTCTCCAAGACCTCCATCACAATGAAAGGCGCTATCTCCTCTGCTCTCCTGGCGATCAAGATCGATACCTTCTCCTGGGAAGCCTGTTGCCATTTGATCCTAAATAATGCCTTCCATCATCGGACCGCTGCCATGGCAATTCAGTGAGCATTGTGACTCAAACCGAAGGCCAATGATCAGGTCGGTCTGCAGAGACGGCCCATAGGAAAGAGCGAAGAGCCAAAAAAATAACTAAAAGACTCCTCACCCACATCGTTCGGGCTCTGCCGAATAGGGTATATTCTCCTTCAGGCAGCAGGCCAAATGGGAGAGCATAGGTTCTATCTCTTTCTCCTCCTTCAGCCTTTGGACCATGAGCTCTGCCAGGCTGCCCTGCTCAATCCTCTCCTTTATCAGGGGAAGATACCTCTCCTCTTCACAGGTGGCGCTCCTCTGTGCAGTGGCAAATAGCCTCTCCAGCTCCGGCCTCAAGGCGGCAACTCCCTGGCGCATGCTATCCTCAAGCATAGCTAAAAGGCTGCCCTCATCCTCCTCCAGCTCCAGCTCAGAGCGAAGGAGAGCCATGATAAATGCACATACCGCCATATCGGAATGCAGACACTCTTGCTCGTCTATGGCCTTGATCTCCAGGCATCTCCTGGTGAAGCGTACTATCTCTCCTCTGGAGTTCACCCACTCATGGCACAGGATCTGAGCATTCTGCTTTTTCAGCTCGCGGTAGATATCGCGGTTGATCCGCACATAATCCTCAACCCGATCCAATCTCTCAGGTATTATCCCCCGGCAAATCTGGGGGATCTGGGACTGATTTGTCCGATAATAGACCAACCGGTTGTCCATGTAGCCGGTGGCCCGTCCCTCCACCAAAGGAGAAGCGGCAGACACCGCCACCAGATAAGGAATGAGGGAGCGGATCTTATTGAACAACCCGACCAGCTCCTGCTCATCCCTATAGGGAATATTGATCTGCAACGCCTGGATGTTCAACCAGCCGTGCTGTTTGATGCCGAAGAGCCGGTCGTATGCTCGATAGTAGTCCTGCTCATCGTGATCCCAGTAGGTGGTCTGATCCAGGGTCAGCAGGGGATGCATTCCCAGGCCCAGGAAGTAGTACTCGTTTTTCGTCGCCCGGTACAGCTCCCGCAGCCCCAGAAAGAGATTCTCCTCCAGCTGGCTCAAGCTAGCGGGAGATGCCGGGATGAGTTCCAGGACATGCTTTTGTAGCTCTTTAGAGACTCGAATCCCTCCGAAGGCCACCTCATGCTCTATTCTGCCGCAAAGCCTATCGATTATCCCGTCGGAGATGGCCAGAGGGAGAAAGCTGCGGTCGTTTATGGAGTACTCATGTTCCGTTCCCAGTGGAGATAGTGCGGGCACTGATACATGGAGGGCCGCCTGAGAGGTTTGCTGCAATTGCATCTGCATTCCTTTTCAATCCTCCAGCCGGATCTCCGCCACCAGATCGGTCTCGGGCTCATCGATCTTCAGAACCTCGGCCATCTCCTCCGGAGGAATGGCTCTCACCAGATCCATGATCTTCTCCACCGAGGTCTCGAAGAGGGCATCGTATGCCTTCCGGTCGGCCTTCAGGAACCGGACCATGGGGCAGATGCTCTCCCTCTTGAGGAATATCTGCAGCATATCCTTCTTTATATCAAAAGTGAACGGCCCGGCGACGCAGGTCTCAGGCTTGATCTCATGGATGCTGCACCTTCCATCCCGGAAGAGCACACAGAATCCATCCTCCCCCAAGCGCAGCCTCTTATATCCAGCAAACTCCACTGCATCCGGGCTGACGCCGTTTTCCATGAGTATGTCGATTCGCTTCTGGCTCAAGGGAGGCCTGGCCTCAAAGCAGCAGCCTCCGGCCAGATAGCAATCATCGCAGGCCTGGCTCAAGGCCTGACAAATTTCCTTATCCATTCAAATATCATCTCTTCGATAATATGAAATCATCATTTCACCTATTCAATTTTATTTTCTAATTCTCAGTGCTTATTAATTCAATCAGACGATATAAAATAAAAATAGTTGATTTCTTCTACCGCTCTTGAGAATCGATATCATTGGAGAACATGTCGCTCTCGCTTGATTGGCCCACTGCATAGGCGGACTCTGTTTCCTGCGGATATCTGGCCATTAGGCCGGCAGAAGAGACCGACTCCATGGAAAGGTCGCGAGCATCCTCCAGAGCCTGGGCAGAGATCAGATTGGAGATGATCTTTTCGAACATATCCGGATAATGCTCGTCCTCTCCCCCTTCCAGGGAAGGATTGTCGTTCACCTCAATGACGAAGAGCTTTCCGTTGCTCTCTTTTATGTCCACCCCATAAAGCCCCCTACCTATAGCCCTTGCCGCCTGCTTTCCCAGATCGATGACCTCAGGCGGCACCTGGTCCACGGGCACGCTCTCCACATCGCAATAGACTATATGGCCGTTGACAGAGGCCTGGATCTTAAAAGTCTCTGAGGGTATGATGTACCGGCAGGCATAGAGCAGCTCGCCATCGATCACCCCCACCCGCCAATCAAATCGGCTCTCGATGTACTCCTGAACCACAATCCAGTCAGAGAGCTTGAAGAACCTCTTGGCCACCTTCATGAATTCATCCTCATCCGAGACCTTCTCCACCCGCACAGAGAAGGATGTGGAAGGCTCCTTAAGAACCAGAGGGCAGCCCAGTTCCTCGAAGAGCTGCCCGGCTTGCAGTCCATCCATTTCCCTTTTCTTCAGGAAAATGGTCCTTGGCATGGATATGTTCTTTTTCTGCAGGTGCATGTACATGTTTATCTTGTCGGCGCAGATTCTGATGGAGGATGGGTCGTCGATCACCGGCACGCCGTACATCTCCGCCATCCTGGCGGCCACATAGGTGGTGTTCATGGGATCGGTGTCGGCACGAATGAAGAGCGCATCCAGCCGGGGAATCTTTTTCATATCCACGGGAAAGATGAACTCAATGGTATGGCCCATGCTCTCAGCCACGTCCCGGCACTTAACCAGGGACATAAGCTGGGAGGAACTGCTCATTGTCTTTCTATTGACGAAGATTCCGAGTTTACTCAAAGCGTTTCACCCTCTTGTCCAGAAGGTTCTGGAGCATTTCCTTTTCCTCTTTGGATAATTGAGAGTATTTCACCGGCGCCAGGGAGGAGAGATTATAAGAGCCTGAATCGTCTTTAACCATGACGATCTCCACCAGTGGCAGCTTGAAGACCTGGTAGATCCTCTCTGCAATCTCAGAGATCTTCTCAGAGCAGTTAATGCTCCGGCCGAATATGGAGACGCATCTGGTCACGGTCGAGGTATCAGCGATCTTCTGGTAACAGAAGGGATACCTTCCATGGTTGGTGATATGCCGTACCACCTTCTTTGCCTCTTCATGATCATTCACCAGAAAGTAGTCCGAGGGAGTGGAAAAGTAGTTCAGGCCGTAGATGATGGCTGGAAGGGGCACGAACTGATAGGATATGGTCCAGCCGCAGACTGAGATACCTGCCAGCTTGGCCTTCTCCAGGCAGATGGGAACGATATAGGCGTCTAAAACATCTCTGCTACTGGGGGTGGTACTCATTCCCTCATTCTCATTCTTGACAATGACATAGTATGGCTCAGTCTTGTAGAAGTAGCTCTCATTAACTATATACTGAGAGCCGTCCTCAGACAAAGTGTACATTATATCTTTCTTAGGAGTCGGATCCCGTCGTTGGTTCATTAAATGATCACCGCACGAATTGCGTGTGAGAGAATAGATATTTTAACTGAGACTGATTATCGTTCACAGATTCTGTATTGTGCCGTCCAAGACTCTTTCCAGCCGGTAACCTACGGTGTCTTATATGACTACGGTGCCGATCTGATTCGGTCGCAACCTTGATCTCTGAAATCTGAAATCCCCAGGATGGTCTAATTAGCATTTAGTATTTATCTTTGTCGTCCCGGGCTATTGAGCCGAGGCCTTAAATTCTCCCTTCTGGTCATAAATCATTTTATTTGGCAGTAATTATGGGGTCGATCCCCGAAAAAAGGGGAGCATTCGCGAGGTTCAACCGAATGCACATTCCGGCCAATTCAGTTCTCATGCTCAATTTTTTTTAATAAAGCCATCAAGTCCGCCGCACTGGTCACCGGAAGCTGGCAGATATGATCCGAGCAGACATAAGCCGTTGCCTTTCCCTTCAGCGCTACCAGATCTCTGGTGAAGGCAGCCACCTCGACGATCTCGCTTCCAGATGCTAGGAGCAGCGCCTTATTGGGAATGAATCTGCCTCTTATGGCGGCCAGCATATCCTTCAGACCCTCGTCCTCCAGGCTGCCGGCCAGGGCGATCTCATATGTCGGGCCCAGAGCAAAGTCTAAGGCACAGAGGAACATAGTATATCCCAGGGGCTGAGCGGATACGGCTGGGAGGGCGGAACGAGCGAGAATGACGGCCTTCTCCTCAAAGCTCTGCATGCCTGTCAGATGCAGCAATCGGAGGAGGTTAAGGAGAGCGATGGAGTTTCCGGAGGGCATAGCGCCATCGTAGTACTCCTTCTTCCTGAAGAGCAGATCCTCGCCGTCATCTGCAGTGAAGAAAAAGCCTCCTGCATCGCTATCCCAGAAGTGCTTTTCCATAACCTCGTTCAGGCGGACTGCCTCCTTCAGATACCTGACATCAAATACCGCCTCGTAAAGCTCAATCAATCCCCAGATGAGGAAGGCATAATCATCTAGGTTGGCCTGAATATCCGCTCCCCCTCGGTAGCGGTGCATCAGACGCCCGTCCGCCGTCTGCATCGCATCCAGGAGGAAGTCCGCCGTCTTGCTGGCCGCTCTAGCGAGGTTGCGGTCCTGCAGGGCTCCTGCCGCCCGCGCCAGAGCAGCGATCATCAATCCATTCCAGTCGGTGAGGATCTTGTCGTCCTTGGAGGGGTGGACCTTTCTCTCCCTGGCAATAAAGAGCCTGGATGTCATCTCTCTTGCACGGCGGTATAGCTCATCATCCGTAATCTTCAACGCAGCAGCAGCATCGCTAAAGCTTGACCTTAGCCGGAGGATGTTTCTTCCCCTCTCGAAGTTTCCTCCTTCATAGACATCGAATAAACGGATCAATAGCCGGAAATCCTCCTCTCCCAATGATTCTTTGAGCTCATCTGCGGTCCAGGTATAAAATTTGCCCTCCTCTCCCTCGCTATCAGCGTCTTCTGCCGAGTAGAAACCTCCTTCCGGGGAGGTCATATCCCTCAATATGTACTCCAGGATCTCGCGCACCGTTCGGGCGTACTCCTCCTCTCCGGTGGCCTGATAGGCCTCGGTATAGGCCAAAGTTATGAGCGCCTGGTCATAGAGCATCTTCTCGAAATGGGGGACGAACCATTCTGGATCAGTGGAGTATCTGTGGAACCCGAATCCCACATGATCGAAGATCCCTCCCATCCTCATGCCCTGGAGGGTGGTCTTGGCCATCTCCAGGGGCAGGACGTTCTTGGTTCGACTCCAGCAGCGCAGGAGGAATAGGATGTGATGGGGAGTGGGAAACTTGGGAGCGGTGCCAAAGCCACCGTTCTCGGGATCGTAGATCGAAGAGAGGGCGTTGTAGCCCTGGGAGAGGAGAGAGGAGTCGAATGGCGAGGCCGCTTCGTGAAGAGACTCCTTCTGCCCATTCGCTCTTCTGCTTTTCTGTCTGCCCTTAAGATGATCCACTATTATGTTCGCCGAGGTCAAGAGGCTCTCTCGATCGGTATCCCACATCTCCTTGATCTGGGGGATCAGCTCCATCAATCCGATCAGGCCCAAATTTCCTTTTTTCGGAATATAGGTGGCGGCGAAGAAGGGCTTTTTATCTGGGGTCATGATGATCGTAAGTGGCCAACCCCCTTGGCCGCTGAAGGCGATGGCTGCGGCCATATAAATCTGATCTATATCCGGCCTCTCCTCCCGGTCGACCTTGATGCAGATGAATGACTGGTTGAGAAGGCGAGCCACATCTGGATCTTCAAAGGACTCATGGGCCATGACATGGCACCAGTGGCAGGTGGAGTAGCCTATGGAGAGAAAGATCGGTTTATCCTCCCTCTTGGCCGCCTCAAATGCCTCCTCCCCCCAGGGGTACCAATCTACAGGATTGCAGGCATGCTGCAATAGATAGGGGCTTTTCTCCTTGTAAAGGCGGTTTGGCTGGAAGCCGGATCTTGATGGATCTATGCCGGAGCGGGAATCTTCTGTCATTGCAACCTCGAATTACTATTTGATGCTCTCAAGTATATATCCTGCATTTCGCATTAACGGAGTACTTCCAAAGATAATTCAAAAAATATAGGAAGTCTTTTTTAATATGGCGTCCGTCTACACTTCGGGTAAGGGAGAG
>JGI11944J13513_1002155_pt1 | contig 14339 bp, 3 predicted proteins | sample TerdegcoTASludge_FD_13513 | JGI IMG/M metagenome (IMG submission 13513) | reverse complement strand
TTAATACAATATTACTATTCCAGTTAAGGGGAGCAGTGCCATTATTGGTAATAGTTATTTCTCTTTGGCTGGTTTCTGCAGTAGTTAATTCCTGATAAATACTGGGTGGAGTAACAGCAATAACTGGCTGGTAGTATTCTTCACCGGTAGTGAAACTCCACATTCCACTCCAGATTGTATCAGCTGAAGCAATAGCTCTTATACGCCAATAGTATTGAGTGTTTACTTGCAGAGTTATATTAAAGGAATATTGATGTTCCATAGTATTTACCATTTGATTTACAGAACCTTGATAGACAAGTTCATCAGGGCTAATCCCTAACCAGACCTCATAATATACATCTGGGCTATTTTCATAATTTCCCTGCCAAGATAAAGGATAGTTTACCAAAACATTCGTAGCACCTCTATTCGGATCAGGATAACAAGGTGAAAGGGGATTGTAAGTTGAACTATACCAAGGTAAAGACCAACTCTGAGAAAGCAGCATTGACTCATAAGAGATAGGATTATAATCTAGATACAGATGTTGCAGATAAGTCAAACCCGCTAAAGGACTAATATCACTTATCTGGTTAGAATTAAGCCACAGATCGTACAGATTAGTCAGCCCGGCTAAAGGACTAATATCACTTATCTGGTTACTCCAAAGATACAACTCTTGCAGATTAGTCAGCCACGCTAAAGTACTAAGGTCACTTATCTGGTTATATCCAAGTCCTAGAATTTGTAGATTAGTCAACCCGGCTAGATGACTGATGTCACTTATCCGGTTCAAACCAAGATTCAGATATTGCAGATTAGTAAGACCGGCTAAAGGACTAATATCAATTATCTGGTTATCAATAATATACAGCCATCCAAGATTAGTCAGCCCGGATAAAGGACTAATATCACTTACCTGGTTATAATATAAATCCAACCCTTGCAAATTAGTCAGATATTGAGCACCTTCTATGCTAATAATATTCAGCCACCTTGCATATAAGGTTCCTGTTAATCCTTGTAGATCTGCTATGGTAGGTTGATAGTCAGAGGGTTGACCTAATGCATCATTGATTGCCCTTCTAAAATTGTCATCAGGAATATAGGCAATAGGGCTGTTAACTACATATTTAAGAGGAACTGTGATAAGAGGTGAGACAGGATCATTGGATGAGAGCTGAAGTTCATAGTTATAGGTGCCAGGTGTATTTCCAGCAATGAAAGTCAGGATGCAGGTTACAGAAGAATTGGGTTCTATAGTTCCGGAATAAGGCAAAAGGTTAATATCCGGCATTGTGGATGTGCTATCTCTATCATTATCTTTTATATTTACATTTCTGCCACTACTATCTATTCCCTCTAAACCAAATTTATCAGACAACATTCTATCTCTATTTACACTATCAAAATACCTTTTTTCTGCTTTCATTCTTTCTATCTCAGTTTTCTCATCTATGCCATATTCACTTAGAGGATTTACCGGTTTACCATCTCTCCTTAGCATTTGCCTGTCTTCCTTGCTCTGCCTCATTCTATTTTCCGCTGTGTTTTCCCTTCCCGCGTTTAGTTCCTTGTCTATATTTATTTCTTTGCTAATGCAAGTATGAGTTCCTGTTTTCTGTTCTGTCCGAATTAATACAATATTACTATTCCAGTTAAGGGGAGCAGTGCCATTATTGGTAATAGTTATTTCTCTTTGGCTGGTTTCTGCAGTAGTTAATTCCTGATAAATAATGGTTGGAGTAACAGCAATAACTGGCTGGTAGTATCCTTCACCGGTAGTGAAACTCCACATTCCACTCCAGATTTGTTCGGTTACTGATACAGCTTTCACACGCCAATAGTATTGAGTGTTTGCTTGCAGAGTTATATTAAAGGAATATTGATGTTCCGTAGTATTTACCATTTGAGTTACAACACCTTGATAGATAAGTGAATCAGGGCTAATACCTAACCAGACCTCATAATATACATCTGGGCTATTTTCATAATTTCCCCGCCAGGATAAAGGATAGTTTACCAAAACATTCGTAGCACCTCTATTCGGATCAGGAAAACAAGGAGAAAGGGGATTATAATATGAACTATGCCAAGGTAAAGAACAACTTTGAGCAAGCAGCATTGATTCATAAGAAATAGGATTACCATCAAGATTAAGATACAAAAGATTAGTAAGTCCTGCTAAAGGACTAAGGTCACTTATCTGGTTAGAATAAAGATCTAGCTTTTGTAGATTAACCAGCCCGGCTAAAGGACTGATGTCAATTATCTGGTTTCGACTAAGATGCAGCTCTTGCAAATTAGCCAGTTCAGCTAAAGGATAAATGTTGCTTATCTGGTTATAATAAAACCACAGCTTTTGCAGATTAGTCAGTTCGGTTAAAGGACTAAGGTCACTTATCTGATTATGTGAAAGATCCAGCCCGTATAGATTAGTAAGACCAGTTAAAGGACTAAGGTCACTTATCTGGTTACAATCAAGAAACAGCCCTTGCAGATTAGTCAGCCCGGCTAAAGGATTAAGGTCACTTATCCGGTTAAAATCAATACACAGTTCTTGCAGATTAGTCAGACCGGCTAAAGGACTAAGGTCACTTATCTGGTTATGATCAAGCCATAGAGCTTGCAGATTAGTCAGATATTGAGCACCTTCTATGTTAATAATATTCCTATCCCATGCATATAAGCTTCCTGTTAATCCTTGTAGATCTGCTATGGTAGGTTGATAGTCAGAGGTTTGACCTAAGGCATCATTGATTGCCCTTCTAAAATTGTCATCAGGAATTAGATTAACAACTTTATGGATAACATTGGAGAAAGCGGGTTCGGAATAGTTGTCATCTTCAAAGTGAGCTTTGATAGCCCATCTATAATTTCCGGCAGGAAGGTTTTGCCAGGCAGAGTCATAAAAGGTATATCCGTTTGTAGTATAACCGATATATTCCCAAAGGTATTCCTCATTTTCCTGTCCTTCCTGCAATCTATAAACTATATAACCCTGTTCTAATCCGGAAACTGACGGCTGCCAGGAAATTTGTAACACGCTATCAATAAGAGCAGCATAAACATCCTGGGGAGGGTAAATATAGGAAATAGTTAGCGTGGCAGGATTGGAAGGTTCGGATTCAGCGGTTTCATAAAGAGCAGTTACATAGTAAGTATAATCCCCCTGGCTCAGGTTTTCATCATAATAGGAAGGATAATAGCTATTACCAATCAGAGTTCCATTCCTGTAGATATTAAAATTCTGCAACCCGCGTAGGGGAATTTGGAGAGAGTTTGAAGATGCAGCCAGAGTTCCTAATGAAGTAGTTTTTTCCTGATTAGGGCTAACTGGAATATTCAGTAAAGGCAATTCTGTCAGTTCTCTAAAACTGCTTTGGACATAAGCCCGGATACAGAAATTATAATTAAGATTGCTATTGGCTTCCATTAATTCCATCCAGTTNTAACCATCATTAAGTATAGCTCCTTTTCCTGGAACTACAGGACCTTCATCTACTCCAGCAGGATAGGTATTTGCCAAAACCTGATCTATATTATAGCCAATCCAATAGGCAGTTGCAGGTTGAATTTGCACGGGGGTAATTAAAGAAACAGTATTCCAGTTATTCATAATAAGATCGTTCGTCTGTAGCGGTTGATCTACTAAAAGAACGGAAGGACCAATATTATTATCGTCTCCACTCCAGATTCTTATTCTGTAGTTAGAACTGGCTTCGCAGGGAGTAAATTTAACTTGAGTGATATATTTTCCGGTGTGAGAAAGCAAATCAGACGCAGCAAATTTACAGGCAGCATCCCAAACTTTCGGACTATTAACATATCCGATAGAATTATTTAAATATCCTGAATCCCAATAAAGCCAATCGGGCTCACCCAGATTCCAGTTCAATTGGACATTTTTCCAGTTTTCAATAGTAGCAGTAAGGTTTATGGGTTTAATTATCTGTTCTTGGGTAGTAAAACTCCACATTCCACTCCAGATTTGTTCGGTTGCCGAAATAGCTTTCACACGCCAATAGTATTGAGTGTAGGGTTGAAGAGTTATATTAAAGGAATAAAGATGTTCCGTAGTATTTACCATTTGAGTTACAACACTTTGATAGATAAGTGAATTAGGGCTAATCCCTAACCAAACCTCATAATAAACATCTGGGTTATTTTCATAATTTCCCCGCCAGGATAAAGGATAGTTTACAAAAACATTCGTAGCACCTCTATTCGGATCAGGATAGCAAGGAGAAAGGGGATTATAATATGAACTATGCCAAGGTAAAGACCAACTCTGAGCAAGCAGCATTGACTCATAAGAGATAGGATTATTATCAAGAGTTAGATACCTAAGATTAAGCAGCCCGGCTAAAGGACTAAGGTCACTTATCTGGTTATGATCAAGATACAGATATTGCAGATTAGTCAGCCCCGCTAAAGGACTAAGGTCACTTATCTGGTTAATCCAAAGATACAGATAATGCAGATTAGTCAGCCCCGCTAAAGGACTGATGTTACTTATCTGATTAGAATAAAGATACAGCACTTGCAGATTAGTCAGCCCCGCTAAAGGACTGATGTTACTTATCTGATTAGAATAAAGATACAGCTCTTGCAGATTAGTCAGCCCGGCTAAAGGACTAAGGTTACTTATCTGGTTGTTATCAAGCCGCAGATCTTGCAGATTAGTCAGCCCCGCTAAAGGACTAAGGTCACTTATCTGGTTATAATGAAGCCACAGCACTTGCAGATTAGTCAGCCCGGCTAAGGGACTAAGGTCACTTATCTGGTTAGAATTAAGCCACAGATATTGCAGATTAGTCAGATCCACTAAAGGACTAATGTCACTTATGTAGTTAGTATAAAGATACAGATATTGCAGATTGGTCAGATATTGAGCACCTTCTATGCTAATTATATTCCGACCCCCTGCATTAAGGGTTCCAGTTAATCCTTGTAGATCAGCTATGGTAGGTTGATAGTAAGAGGGTTGACCTAAAGCATTATTGATTGCCTTTCTAAAATTGTCATCAGGAATTAGATTAACAACTTTATGGATAACATTGGAGAAAGCGGGTGCGGAATAGTTGTCATCTTCATAGTGAGCTTTGATAGCCCATCTATAATTTCCGGCAGGAAGATTTTGCCAGGCAGAGTCATAAAAGGTATATCCGTTTGTAGTATAACCGATATATTCCCAAAGGTATTCCTCATCTTCCTGTCCTTCCTGCAATCTATAAACTATATAACCCTGTTCTAATCCAGAAACTGAAGCTTGCCAGGAAAGTTGTAACCCGCTATCAATAAGAGCAGCATAAACATTCTGCGGAGGGTAAATATAGGAAATAGTTACCGTGGCAGGATCGGAAGGTTCGGATTCAGCGGTTTCATAAAGAGCAGTTACATAGTAAGTATAATCCCCCTGGCTCAGGTTTTCATCATAATAGTAAGGATAATAGCTATTACCAATCAGAGTTCCATTCCTGTAGATATTAAAATTCAGCAACCCGCGTTCTTCCAGATTCCAGTTCAATTGGACATTTTTCCAGTTTTCAATAGTGGCGGTAAGGTTTATGGGTTTAATTATCTGTTCTTGGGTGGTAAAATACCAATTGGGCACATCTTCGGCATAAAGATAGGTATTTCCCTCGCCGAAAGTGTAAGGAGTAACTATCCAATAATATTCTGTTTCATAATCTAAAGGATTAGGGATTTGATAAGATGTAACATTTCCTACATCTATATTCACCACAGAGAAACCTGCTAAACTCATAACTTCCAATAAATAGCCATCTGGCAAAGGATAATTATTATAAGCAACAGGAGACCATTGCAAAAGAGGCAAGGTCTCTATATAGGTAGCTCCATTAGCAGGAAAAACACAATTGGCAGGCAGAGGCGGAAAATACACAGTAAAAGAAACCGGTTCAGAAAGTATTGATTCTCCCTCTAAATACACAGCACTAACCTGATAGCTATAATGCTCCCGGTGATATACATTATTATCTATAAAAATGCTATCGGTAACAGTAGCATAAAGCACTCCGTTTTTATAGATATTAAAGCCCGTATAAGAAGCAACATAAGGAACGCTCCACTGTAAAATAACGGCGTAATTTTCTATTTGATAGCGTAAATATGAAATCGGAGGGCAGGGATACATCCATTGCAAATAGGGATAACCCCCATTCACAAAATATTGAGTATCGGGTTGCCAAATTTCGGTTAAATCCCAGTCAATATAAGTGTTTGAGGCATAAGGATAAGTCATTTCGTCGGCAGTTCTACCAATTCCACCGGCAGAAATTGTCTGTCCGCTGCTTTCCACATTCCAATAGCTAAAAAGTGTTTGGCTGACAACATTTCTGCCAATAAGTCCACCAGTATTACTATTTCCTGTAACGCTACCGAGAGAATAGCAGTAAGAAACCAAACTTTGGGTGTCATTAACTCCCAGTAAGCCACCTGCACTCCAATTTCCCTGAACAGCGGAAGTAGAAAAACATTGGCTTATGGTAGAATTTCCTTGCATACCAACCAAACCACCGGTAGCATTATTACCTGTAACAGTTCCTTTGCTGTAAGAAGAATAAATTTCACTGGCACCTTTACTATAGCCACAAAGTCCACCGGTAGCAAATTGACCGTTGACCACACAATTAGCAAAGCATTTTTCCAGATGGCAGGATAGTTCCAAAGAACCAACTAAACCACCGGTTACAGAAGCACCTGTAATTGTGCCTTCGCTGCTGCAACTTTCTATAAAACAATCTGTTGCTGAGCCAATAAGAGCACCGATATAGTCCTTTCCGTTGATGTATACATCTTTTAGGGTAATATTTTTCAGGACAGCAGAATGGGCATAACCAAACAAACCCAGATTATTTCCCTCAAGTTGATTGATGTATAAGTGGTAAATATGAAAATTATTGCCATTATAAGAACCTGTAAAAGGAGCGGACTGAGTGCCTATAGGTAACCAGCCAAATCCTGAATTATAAGGTTCTTCGTTTAGATAAATATCGTCGGTTTGTAAAAAGAACGCACCGGCATAATTCCGCACATTGTTTAAATGTTGTGCAGTGGCAACCAAATAGGGTGCTGCCTCAGAACCTGTTCCTCCAGCAAATTGAGCCAAACAAGGGCTGATAGACACGCAGAGAAAAAATAAAATAAGTGCTAAAGGCAAGGTTTCAAGTTTTCGGGATTTCATCGTATCCTCCATAAATTATATTAGTTTTTGGTTTATAGTTAAAATTCATCGTTTTTTTGCCGGTTATAATCTCGCAGATTAAGTTTTTTCATATTCATAGAATAACTTAAGTTTATCTGTCTGCTTTTCATAGTGTTCACGCTTATTCGTTGACTGCTATAACTTTAATAAACATTCTCTCACTCTCTATAGGAATAAGAATATCAGAAGAGGTAAGATTAATATATTGATGGATTAGTTGAGTTCCGGCGCTATCAGCATAGAGCATAACTTTGTATTTAAGCCCGCTAATAGGCAAACCCAAAGTATCAGTATTAACTGATTGCCAGGTAAGCAGAAGAGAGTTTTCCGGTAAAAGNTGCAGAACCAAATTTTGAGGNCTGGTTGGAACAGCAGGTAAAACGGTTACTGGAATTGCATAAATAACNGGGGAATGCAAATTATCCGCAAGAGAAAATTGGAAGTTNGTTTCACCCTTAAAACCGAGAGCCGGAATAACAATTGCNTGTTGCAATGTTTCATTGGGTTCAATGCTGATATTTTCTCCNCCGGAAAAATTGATTGTAACCGTATCCAAATCGGGATCAAAAACCATTCCGTTCCAGGAAAAAATACCCTGTTGATTTTGGATAATTTCCAAGGGTTGAATAGTATCCCTAAAAACGGGCGGTGAATTAGTAGCATCACGAGTAATAGAAATTTGGGCATTAAGGGTTCCACCGGTTCCAATAACACTAAATTCTGCAAAAGTTGTTCCTGTAAAACCGGCTACAGGATAAATATTTAGCCACACAGAATCCTGATTAGTAACCATATTCTGCACTAAATTGTTATTGGGAANAANNGAAAAAGAGAGAGTGCCACTGCCTACTTTAAAATATCTGTTCAGATTTAACTCTTGGGTAAGGTTATTGGAAAAAAGCAATTCCGGTAAGGGTTCCAATTGATAGGGCATTGAATTATTATATTGCATTTGGATGGAACCGGAGTTAATCCAACCTGTGTAAGAATAGCTGCTCTGCGTAAGCATATTAATATTTTGGCTGTTAATAATTAACCGGGGCTGATAACAAGCAGGAAAAAGTCCTGTTATCTCCCAGGAGAGACGATAGTTATTACTTAAGGGAGTGCCGTTTTTGGAGAAAGAAATATTCCAGGTCTTGGCAGCAGGATTGATAGACCTGATGTCTTTCATATAATTTCCGTTGTAAGTTGTGCCCCAATCGCTGTGAGGAAAATAGGCACGCACATAAGGATTATTACTGGGAGGAGGACCAAGAGGAAAATCAAAAGCATCAAAACTATCCGCAGCACCTGCGCTTTCTCCTAAATAAACAGTAGCACTAATTAGGGAGCCATCAGAACCCAAATTGGCAAAACAAAAATCCATTCGCCAATCGGCATTTAAATTTAACCCTGCGCAAAATGTAAGAATAAAAAGAAAAGAAAACTTACACCGCGCTAAATACTGTCCCATATAATCACCTTCGTCAGCATTTATCCATAATTTACTTTACTAATCCTTCAGCTTTTTCTGTCAAGAAATTTCTGAAAAAGGAAAAAGATTTATATTAAATTTGTCTTAGTCAACTCCGATATGATTCCCTTATGATTCCCATATCGTTCCCATATCGCGATATGGGAAGCGTGTGGGAAAGTTTTGGTCAATATAACCGCTAACTGCGTTGGCTACAAAAAGATAAAGAAACACAGGAAAAGGTAAATTGAGATGGCAGGATAGCGAAATAGGGAAGGAGAAAAAGGTAACTTAAAAAAGGATTTCATAAACAAGCAAAGCAGTAAGTATCCTGCTGTCAGGTTAATTTATATTTCTGCTTTGCCTCCTTGCAAAAAAAATTTCTTTTCTCTTTTCCTTTTTATTTACAAGCTATCATTTAGGGTGTATTCGGTATTCCCGGTTTTGGTTACAAGTAATCATCTTCGGTTTTTTCGGTATTTAGGGTAGCTAAACTAAACCCTAATCTTTTTCCTTGACCTGTAAAGTGGATTTTATAAAAGATAAAAAGGTCTTAAAAGGGAGACAATATGGAACGCTACAGTAAATTATTACCCGGAATGGTGGAATGGACACTGCAAAAAAGAGCAGAAGATAATGTATCGGAAAGTTTTGGTTGCGGTTATCTTTTTGTAGATGTTTGCGATTTTACAAAATTGACAGAAAGCGCTTCCGTGAAAGGACATTACGGAGTAGAAATTATTACCGATATCTTAAACCAGTATTTTGATCTCTTGAACGAAAAAATAATGCAATATAATGGACAGATTATCAAATTTGAAGGTGATGCTGTTTTGGCTGCTTTTCCCGGTAAAGAAGAGATTTGCCTATGCCAGATGCAGGAATGCTTAAAGGAATTTAACCGGGAACTGCAAGAACTGAATAAACGCCTGAAAAATAAATATGGCAGTGATCTTTCCTATCATAGCAGTATGGGTTACGGTCAATCCAATGTGATTATTCTGGGCAAACCGAATATCCATTATGATTATTTTGTGTATAGTCCGGTAATGCATTCCCTTTATAACCTCTTTGCCCAAGCGGGAAAAAACGAATGTTTGCAGGTAAAAAGTGGCATAAAAACGAAAAAGAAAGCCGAAATTTATGGGGCTGAACTTCCCCTGCGAGCCGAAAAAAGCTACGATCAAAGTTTCTTTCTTCCGGAAATTTTACAGCGCATTTCTTCCCAAACATTTACCGGTGAACTGCGAAATGCCGCTATTCTCTTTATTGGTATTGCTGCCGAAAAATATATTCAAAAGGGTGACTACAAAACCATTAACAACTACTATTGTAAGGTTCAGGAAATTGTTTACCGTCTGGAAGGAATGATTAACAAAATTGACTATACCGATAAGGGTTTGATTTTACTTATCAGTTTCGGCATTTTACAAACCCATATAGATGATATTGAGCGCGCTATTGTCTGTGCCAACCTGATAAATAGTATAGAAAGCCCGCTAAAAGCTAAAATAGGGCTCACTTATAGCAATCTCTATGTGGGAGTTTTAGGAGCAAAACAACGCTGTGAATTTGGCATTATCGGCACAGGAGTTAATGTTTCAGCCCGGTTAATGACTTCCGCTAAATACGGACAAATTGTTTTTACCAAGGATATTCTACCCAGTGTGCAAAGCCGTTTTGAAGTGCAATTTTTGCGTAAGGAAAGGGTTAAAGGCATCAAAGACGAATTGTTCTTTTATTGTATCCTGCGTGAATTGCCGGAATTTTTGAACAGCTATAAAAGGCAGTATCAAAATAAGACCCAGATTTGCTACCAGGAACAAACTGCCGAAATCATTCAAAAAATAAAGGACAAAAAAATCAATCAAGTGCTTATTTCCGGAGATCATGGCACCGGAAAATCCTTTCTCAGCTGGCAGATATTAAACAATTTCTACGAGGAAAACTACAAAATTAGCATCTTCGTTTTAGATGAATTCAACCATCACGATCCTTTAATCCTACATCGTAAATTTATCAGCAATGAACTGGAACTGAATGATCCCTTGTCGGAACCCGAAAAACTGCAAAAATACCTGGCAGAAATTTTGGAAGAAAGAGATGCGGATATCCTTTTAAACGCTTTAGGACTGCAAAATAAAGAAACTATCTTAACCAATGACAGCGGAAAACAAATTGAATTCCTCTTGCTTTCCCTGCAAAAATCCCTGGACTTGCTGATGCGTGATTTTGACCTTATTTTGCTGGATAATATTCAATGGCTGGATGATCTCTCGGCTCAAATCCTCCAGAAACGCTTGGAAGATGACAACCCTAAATCACAAACTCTTATTTTAACTACTACTAAAGAGATAACAAACTACCAAAACAAGGCAAATGCCAAAACGGAATTTATTAGTTTAAGGGAATTGAATCGGGAAGAAGTAATAGCTCTGATTCGCTCTCAAATCCCTAATATCACTTTTCAAGCAGTGGATTATATCTACAATTTGGCAGGAGGAAATCCGCGGTTTATTACTGAGCTTTGTTCCCAAATACTTTCCAGTTTCCCCGATCCAGATATGCTGATTACGGAATCTAATATTTATGATATTCAAAATAAGGGTCTTTTACCCTATAGCGTAGAAAATCTTTTTATCATTAAATATGAGTCATTAAGTCAGGAAGCCAAGGACATCCTAAAAAAGGCATCCATTATAGGTAAGGGCTTTACCTTGAATGAAATTTTTGAAACCCAGAGCGGAATAAGCCAAAATGAAATAATACCCGTAATTTCAGAACTGCAAAATAATGAAATTATAGATATTACAACCCTCTCTCCAGAAGTTCAATATCTTTTCAATAATGCTCTTATGCGGCAAGCTATCTATTCTACTATTTTGCTTGGAGAAAAGGTTTCTCTCCATAATCGCATTGCCCACTGGCAAACCGCCACAGTGAATTACTTGCCTATCATTTTCATTTGGGAGAAAATAAGGAAAAAGCTCTGCATTATGCTTTAATAGCAGGCGACCAAAATCAGAAAATAAATAACCACAGTGAGGCAATTTATTACTATCAAATAGCTCTTCAGCATACTACAGAAAGATTGGAAAAAATAGCCATCATCCTTAGTATTGTGGATTCCCAGCTCTATTTAAGCGAAGTGGAAGTGGCAAAAGAAAACCTGGAAACCATTGAACCGAAAGAAATTTCTCATCCTGAACTCCTTAAAAAGTATCATTTTTTGCGCTGCAGGGTCTATTACCTGAGCGGCGACTATGAAGGTGTTCTGAAATATCTGAAAAATGTAACCGACTTTGAAGGCAAATATGGAGAACAAATACGCGTTTATCAATTGGACTGCCTTTATCGGCTTTTCCTGATTGAAGATTTTTCTACCCTGCTGAAGGACTTGAAACAGGAATTTGTTCAGCAGGCGGCAAATACCCTGAATGTAAAATCCCAAAAGCCATCCATTTCAACTTTGCTTTCCCGTTTTCAGAAAATTCCGGAAGATGAAATTACAGAGGAGCAAAAACACTATCTCTATCTATTGCTGAAACTGGAATCCATAGAGGCAAATCATTTTATCAATACAGGATATTATCAAAAAGCACTAAAATCCTTACTTTCCCAATACGACCTTGCAAAAGCCCTGAAAGATGACCTCTCCTTAAGGATTGCCAGTAACGGACTGGGAGTTGTTTATACGCGAATGGGAAATTTAGATTCTGCCTATAAAGCTTATGTGGAAGCAATTAGCATTGCCGATAAAATAAGTGACCGTTTTGGTTTTGCCAAAGTCCTTTCCGATATGGCAACTTTACATCGGCGAATGGGACATCATCAGGAAGCTTTAGATCATTTTCATCGCAGCTTGAAAATTTTTGAATCCTTAGGAAATCTTGTCTTTCAAGGTGTTGTCTTACACGGAATTGGAGAAGTGTATCTGCAGGAAGGACGCGATACTGAAGCATTGAAATATTTTCGTAAAGCCCTAAAAATTGCCCGCCAAAGCAAAGACCTCTTTGGAATTTCTTTTGAACAGGATTCCATTGGAGATATTTTATTTAATTCCGGAAAAATAGCTGACGCAAAGGCACAATATTTGAAAAATCTCAAATTACAACAAAAAATTGGCGATAATGAAGGAATTGCCCATACTTACGGTAATTTAGGCAATGTAGCCAGAATGGAAAAAAACCTTCCTCTGGCAATTGAGTATTACACTAAAAATATTAAAATGACAGGTGAAATTGGCGATAAGGACGGACAAGGAAAAGGTTTTTACAACCTTGCTTTGGTTTATGAAGACCTGCAGGACAAGGAAAAAGCAATACAATCCCTGCATAAAGCTCTAAAATGCTTTACCCAGGCAGGTTCGGTTAAACTCATTGAACTGACTAAACAACGCTTACAGGAAAATTTGCAGCAAAACGAGTGAAGGGTGAAAAAAAGGGCTCACGCAGATTTCGCAGATGACGCAGATTAAAAATGAGAATAGGTATGGGATGAACAGGATGATTTGGGCAGAGGGCAGAGGGCTTAGGGCAGAGAGCTTAGAGCAGAGGGCTTAGGGCAGAGGGCAGAGAGCTTAGGGCAGAGAGCTTAGAGCTTTGAGAATAATAGGTATGGGATGAACAGGATTATATGGATTATAAGGATAAAAAAATAGTTCCGTAGGAACGACAGATACTAACAACGGGTTTTGAACCCGGTGATAAGGAATCAGTATAGTCATTATCTCTTTATCCGAGAAAGAGTTCCGTAGGAACGACAGACATTAGAAAAGAGTTTTAACCCTTAAAAAAAAGTCAAAATTGGTATTTGGTTGGCAGCATTCTTATTTACCATAAACCAAACCATTCATTTCTCAGAGTTCTGCAAACTCATGGGGCAAATCAGAATTTGCCTACCCATTCTTCATCTACTGCATTATTGGGGATAAAACTGCTATTCTTAACGGGTTTTTTAGGACTTACCAAATTGAAAATTGCATTATTTGTGTTAACAAGGTTCTGATTGACAAATTTATGGTTGAATGTAATTTAGATTTTTCTAAAAGCAAGCATACCCAAAAGGAGACGAAATGCCGAAGCAAAATACTTGTAACAAGCTGTTACTCGTAATAATAGCTCTTCTATTTGCCTTGAATTTAAAAGCCGCTATGGTTAATAACCTGCCGGTTACCGTTTTTCAACCGGATGGAACAAAACTGGAATTATTGGCAAGTGGCGATGAATATCATAACTGGCTGCACGATAAAAACAATTACACTATTATCAGGCATCCCGAAAGTGGCTACTTATGTTATGGCGAACAAGATAGAGAGAATGTTAAAGCAAGCAATTTAATTGTGGGTAAAGATGATCCTTTCCGTTCTGCTCTTAAGCCAGGAATTAACATCTCTGAAGAAGCATATAAGGAATTACGCAGTAGCAAGTTTTGGATGCCGGAAGAAAGAGATGCACCAACTACCGGCACTATTAATAATATTGTGATCTTTATCCGTTTTTCCGGAGAAAGTGAATTTGGCCAGGGTATTAGCGTTTATGACGGTTGGTTCAATAGCGGAACCAGTTCTCAAAAGAATTATTTTCTGGAAGCAAGCTATAATCAGCTTACGGTAAATACTACTTTTTATCCGCCGGCACAAAATAATCTGGTTGTTTCCTGGCAGGATAG
>JGI11944J13513_1002153_pt1 | contig 14346 bp, 11 predicted proteins | sample TerdegcoTASludge_FD_13513 | JGI IMG/M metagenome (IMG submission 13513) | reverse complement strand
GGGCCGGAATCCATTCCGTAGACGTAGGGAACGCGGAGCGTGAAGGGGGACGGATTGTCCACGGTCTGCCGCGTGCCGTCGGGAAAGCGCACCGTACACTGTCCTTTCAGGTTCTGCCCCCGGATGTGGAGGAAACTCGTCACGGGGTCGGCATTCACCCGCAGAAGCAAAGGAGTTTCTTTTCCCGCGTTGAACACCCCCGCGGGAATGAAGTGCCTGGGAAAGGCGCCGATGTTCTTCACCGCGTCCGCCGACGCGGGCGAGGGATCGCCCGCGACCTTCCGGGTGATCCAGTTCTTGACCATGGTGTAGCGCGCCTCCAGGCTGAGGCTTCCCTCCAGGCTCACCAGGACCCGTTCTCCCGGAGCGAATCCGGAGGGCCACACGAAGCGGACCGCATCGGCGCTCACCGCCCGGGGCACCACGGCAACCCGGGAACGCTCTCCGTGGAGCACCACTTTCACGGTGCCGATGCGCTTTTCGTCCAGGCGAAAGGCACTCGCCCCCCGGGACGCGGGATTCTCCAGAAGGAGCATTTCATCGCCGGGATGGGCCGCACAGGTCCAGTACCAGTCTCCCGGTTCGTCCGGATCGGCGATCCGCGTGCTGCCGAGTCCGAGGGTTTCGTTTTTCAGATACACCGAAAAGGGCTCTTCTCCCGTTTCCCCGAAGGCCGCACCGGCACCTCCTCCGGGTACGGACGCCCCCATCAGCAGGAAAATCCACAGAGTGAGCAAACGCAACAACATTCGTGCCACGGGCAACCCCCTCCTTCGCCTCCGAAAAACAAACGCTCTTTCTCCTAGACTTCTCCCGGGAAGCGGCCTTTCTGTGGCAACGCACCGCCTTGTCGGCACCATCCGCCGATCCGGCTCTTCTTCTCCCGCCCCTCGCCTGTCCGCACGAGCTTTGCTCACCGGCGTCATTCTAGCATTGCCGGAACGAGGCACCTCCGCCACATGACGGAAACACCGCTCCGCCTCCGCAAGCACCCGCACACGCAAAGCGTCTCTTCACGAACGCGGCACAAAGCAAAAAGCCTCCCCCCTCGCCACGAGCCGGGCAAGGGAGGAGGCATAAAGGATCGTTCCTGTCGTGGCTGGTTCAAGTNCCTCGGGACGCGCTTTCCCTCGGCGGGGGTTTTTCTCGCCCGGGCTGGGTTCCGTCAGCAAAGAGCCGTGGAGACCTTCGGCGTGTTCAGGTCCGACACTTCCGAAAAAAGCCGCACGCGGAGGAATGTGCGGACGCATCGAGAGGCACCCTCTTCGCCCTAAAAACCCTCCTGGGCGGTCCGGGCGATGATCTCCTCCTGATGATGAATGTCCAGGTCCACAAAATAGTCGCTGTATCCAGCGACGCGCACCAGCAGGTCCCGGTATTCCATGGGGGTCTTCTGGGCGGCCCGGAGCGTCTCCGTGTCCACCACGTTGAACTGGATGTGGTGCCCGCCGAGGCGGAAATAGCTCCGCACGAGCTGCGTCAGTTTTTCGATGCCCTCTTCGCCGGCGAGGACCGAGGGAAGAAAGCGCTGGTTCAAGAGCGTTCCGCCGGACTTGATCTGGTCCATCTTGCCCAGAGACTTGATCACCGCCGTGGGACCCTTGCGGTCCGCTCCGTGCGAGGGCGATGTGCCGTCCGACTCGGGCAGATGGGCAAAGCGCCCGTTGGGCGTGGCGCCGAGCTTCTTGCCGAAGTAGATATGGCAGGTTGTGGAGAGCATGTTCAGATGGTAGGTGTCTCCCTTGGTACTCGGCTTGCCGTCGATGGTGCGGAAAAGCGAGTCGTAGACCCGGCGCATGATATCGTCCGCGTAGTCATCGTCGTTGCCGTAGAAGGGGGTGCGGTTGAAAACGAAGAGCCGGAGCTGTTCCTCCCCCTCCCAGTTCTTCGCCAGAGCACCGAGCAAGGTCTCCATCGGAACCGTCTTCTCCTCGAAGACATGCTTCTTCAGGACGGACATGCTGTCCGTCACGGTGCCGATGCCGCAGCACTGGATGTAGGTCGTGTTATACCGGGGGCCGCCGTCGTAATAATCCTTCCCCTTTTTGATGCAATCGGCGATGACCACCGAGAGGAAGGGCGCGGGGGCATACCGGGCGTACATGCGCTCCAGGTAGTTGTTCACCTGGATTTTCGTGTCCACCACGAAGGCGAGCTGTTTCTCGAAGGCCGCATAGAGGTCGTCGAAGGTGGCGAAGGTGCGGGGATCCCCCGTTTCCATGCCGATCTTCTTTCCCGACAGGGGGTCCGTACCGTTGTTGAGCACGAGTTCAAGCACCTTGGGCACGTTGAGATATCCCGTGAGGAGATAGGCCTCCTTGCCGAAGGCGCCGGTCTCGACGCAGCCGCTGGTGCCGCCCTCACGGGCGTCCTCCGGCGTCTTGCCCGTGCGGATCTGTTCCATGACCACCGCGTCGGCGTTGAAGAGCGAGGGATAGCCCAGGCCGTTCCGGATGACTCGCCCCGCTGCCTTGAGGAGGCGGTCCGGAGTCTTGGTGCTCACCTGCACGTTCCCCTGGGGCTGGAGAAGGCGGAGCTCGTCCATGACCTCCAGGACGATGTAGGAGACTTCGCTGGACCCGTCGGAACCATCGGAGCGCAACCCGCCCAGGTTGATGTTCGTGAAGTCGTTGTAGGTACCGCTCTCGGCGGCGGTGACGCCCACCTTGGGAGGCGCGGGGGTGTTGTTCACCTTGATCCAGAAACAGGAGAGCAGCTCCTTGGCACGGTCTCGGTCGAGCGTTCCCGCGGCGACCTCCGCCTCGTAGAAAGGAGCGAGGTGCTGGTCCAGGTGTCCCGGACTCATGGCATCCCAGCCGTTCAGCTCCGTGATGGTCCCGAGATGGACGAACCAGTACATCTGCAGCGCCTCCCAGAAGGTTCGCGGCGCGTGGGCGGGTACATGGCGGCAGACCCGGGCGATCTGGAGCAGCTCCTCCTTGCGAAGAGGATCCTTCTCCGAGGCGGCCATCTCCTCCGCAAGGGCGGCATGACGCTCGGCGAAGAGAATCGCCGCGTCGCAGGAGATGTCCATGGCCTTGAGTTCCTCGTCCTTTTCCGTCGCCTCGGGATCGTTCAGGAAATCCAGCGCGGCCCTTGCCTCGGCGATCTCTTTTTTGAAGTCCAGCATGCCCTTGCGGTAAATGGTTCCGTCGAGCGAGGTGTGGCCGGGAGCCCGCTGCTCCATGAACTCCGTAAAGAGCCCCGCCTCGTAGAGATCCTTCCACCCCTTGGGAATCTCCGCGAAGGCGCGGTCGCGCATGCTCCGCCCCTGCCAGTAGGGAATCACCACGTTCCGGTAGAGTTCCACATCCTTGGGATCGACGAGGTAACGCTGCATCGACCTGGTGTTGAGAACCTCCAGATCCTCCACGGAATGGCAGGTCAGCTCGGGAAAGGTGGAGACCGCCTTTGGAGCCGGGCCGCGCTCGCCCACGACGAGTTCGTCCTCTCCGATGTAGATGGTCTTCTTCGCGCAGAGGTTCTTGAAATTCAGCGCCCGAAGCACGGGAACGGAATACCGCCCCGCGTTCTCCCGGTAGAACTCCGTCACGAGCACCGCCCTTTCGGCGGAAAAGCTCGGAGCGGTCTCGAAGCTCAGGTGCCGCAGCCGCTTTACTCGTTCGTTCATGGTCCTCATCCTCCGATCATCACACTCAGGCCGCTTCGGGACAACAGTTCCACCGCCCGCTCCATCTCCTCCGAAGACGGCGTTGTAAGGCTGGAAAGCGCGTAGGCCCTGCCGAGCTTCCGGTATTTGTCCCGTCCGCTCGGATGGTAGGGAAGCAACGAAACCTTCCGGACGCTCTGCAGCGTCGCCACGAAGGCTCCGGTATCGCACAGGTTCTTTTCGTCGTCGTTGATGCCCGGGATGAGCGGAATACGTATCCAAAGGGGTACATTCCGCTCGCTCAGCAGACGTGCGTTTTCGAGGATCAGTTCGTTGGGAACCCCCGCAACCTCCTCGTGGCGCCTTGAATCCATGTGTTTGAGATCGTAGAGAAAAAGGTCCGCCAGCTCCGCCACGGCGAGAAGCGTTTCGGAGGGGGCATAGCCCGAGGTGTCCACGGCGGTGGAAATCTCCTCGCCGCGGCACGCCCGGAGCAGGGCCGCAAGAAACACAGGCTGGCTCAGGGGCTCACCGCCGGAGAAGGTGACCCCTCCGCCGGACTGATCGTAGAAGAGCACGTCCTCCCGCACCGTGGCCATCACCTCCGCCACGGAGAGGGATTTCCCGGCCATCTCCAGCGCATCCGCCACACAGGCGCGACAGCAGGCACCGCAGAGAATGCAGCGTTTTCTGTCCAGAACCACGCCGCCGTCGGGCGAGGGAGCGAGAGCCTTCTCCGGGCAGGCGGCGATGCAGGCACCGCAGCCGATGCAGGCACTCGGTCGATGCAGCAGCTCCGGCCAGAAGGACTGACTCTCCGGATTATGGCACCACAGGCAGGAAAGGGGACACCCCTTCAAAAACACGGTGGTTCGAATGCCCGGCCCATCGTGGACGGAATATTTGCGCAGGTCGAACACGATGCCCCGGACATCCCGCTCCATGACTCAGACTCCTCTCTTGCGATCCAGCTCGGCACTCCGTGCAAAATAGTACTTGCGAATGAACCGCTCCTGCACGGCAAAGCTCCAATGCACATCCCGCACGTACTCGGCGGCGCCGTTGTAGTCCTCCTTGCGGAGCAGACGCAGCATCTCCGCGTGTTCCCCCGTGGAGATGACCTCCCAGTCCTTCACGAACCCCTTGCTCCGGGGAAAGTCGTAAAGCCGTTCCTTGAGAATGTGCACCGAATGCAACAGGTCGTCGTTGTCCGAATAATCGAGGAACACGTTGTGAAACGACAGATTCTTCGCGTAGAAAAGGTCGAAATCATCCACCTCGAGAGCGGCGCGCATCTCCTCGTTGTAGGTTTCCATCCGGTCCAGATCCTCGCTCCGAAGTCGGAGCGCCACGGAGGAGAGGACCGCGCTCTCCAGCGCGCCTACGATCTGGTAGATGTTCCGGATTTTTTCCAGGGTGAGCACGTTCACCATGGCGCCCCTTCTGGGAAAGATCGTGATGAAACCTTCCGATTCGAGCTGGAAAAGTGCATCCCGAAGCGGCGTCTTGCTGATGCCCAGCTCCTCGCTGATCTCGTTCAGGTTGAGAAAGGATCCCTGCTCGAGCTGTCCTTCGTTGAGCTGTTTCTTCAGATATTCGTAGACCATCTCCCGAAGCGACTTGAGCACGAAACGAGCCGGCTTCTCCATCCCATTCTCCCTCCACCCATGCATAGATTCGCTGAAACTTCGCGATATTTGCGACCAAAGCACGGCAACTCCGACGAAAGTCTTTTGACAGGCGCCCGCAGACGCCACGTTGACGGAAAGGGGGCAGTGAAATGGGATGCAATGTATCACAAGCATATTTCCACTCCTCTTCTCTGTCAAGTGGAAACATGCAACCCCTTCCAAAATCGGATTTTTTGCAATTCCATCAAGACGAGAATTGATGCATTGAATACTTTATTTTATTTATCAATCGCGCTTTTCGGTCACGATTTTCACCGACATCTCCGGTCACACGGAGAGCGCCGTGGCATCCACCGCAAAACCCTCCGCGCAAACCCTCGCTTGCATACATTGTACCCCACCTCTCTTCAAAGACAACTCTTTCCACATTCTCAGGAGAAAAACCTTCTTCACCCACACTGCTTCGTGTCAGGAAACACTCTCACCAAAGAACGACAATTTCTTTCCACTTTCTTTGTGCCACACATTTCGCAGAGAGAAAATATTTCTATTGCATCTTTCGAACAGAAAACCAGAGAGCATCACGTCGTCTCCTATCACACTCTTCCTTGAACACTCATCTTCTCATTCGAGTCGATCAACTCTTCGACGAAAACACTCAAAGAAATTGAGTTACTCTTTACAAAAAATCCCTAGATATCTATAATTACAGATAAAGAAACTCCGAGAGATGGAGGTTTCGAATTTCAACCAGGAGGTGTCCTTCATGGCAAGACCAAGCAAGAATCCCCACTCCACCATCGCACAGCTCCGTTCCGCCCTCGGCATCGGCCAGGCCGATCTGGCGCGGCTCCTCGGCGTGTCAAACATCACCATCAGCAACTGGGAAACAGGTGACGCCGTCTCGAAACGGGGCAGCGGCGGCGACACATTGGCGGCAGTCATGGCAATACTGAAGCAGGGTGTCAAGGACCCGGGATTTCTGGAGCCGGAAGTGCTCCGAAAATACCTCAAACTGGCCGCGAAAGGCGAATTGCTCCCCTACTACACCCCCTACAGCGACCAGATGGACGGCCAATACGCGGAGGCCATCGGCTCGGGACTCCTTGTGGGCGTCCTGCTGGCGCTGCTTTTCGACGCCCATCTCGAAAAGAGCGGAAAGCCCTCTCCCAGGCAGCACATCATGGGATCCGAGAGAATTCCCGTCACCACGCTGGAAAGCATGTCCGACGAGGACCTTTTCCAGAAACTGCTCCCCGGTTCGTCTCTCTGAGTGCGAGGGGCTACCCCGGAACCCTTTCCATTGAGAATGCCAGAGCAAAACGGTCTCCCCGAGGGACACCGAAGGCGTGACGACCGAAAGCACGGGCGGTATCATAGAACTCCACCCCGAGGAGGCACCCGAAGGGCCCCCTCCTCGGAGCATGTATGGTCATCCTGAGATGGACGAAAGGAGGAGCACCATGCTCAACGATCTGTTTCGCATGGAGCACCATGTTTTCGAGGAACTCAACGACGCGCTCGCAGATCCCTCGAACCCCCTCGTGGCGGATTTCCTTCGGGTGGTGGCGAAATACGGCACGCCCGAGGAGATCAACGCCAAGGCGGACGAGGCGAGAAAAATTCCCAACATCCTTGAGAAACTCCGCGCCGCAGGGTCTCCCTATGTGCAGGATTTGGAATGGCTCGTTCGCGAGCGCGACCGGGGCGCCTTCGTCTCCATCGGCGAGTTCCGGAGCAATGTGCTGGGCGGCGCCACATCCTGCGCCTCCTTTGACGCGTCTCGAGCGGTGACGCTGGAAGTGAGCTCCCTCCAGTACTTTCCCTGGCTCATCACGGAGGCGAAAAAGGCCCTCGACGAGCGGGAGCTGATGCCCGGCCGTATCATCCGAGTCCGGAAAATGCGCGAGCAGGAGCAGGACGGCGATCTCTTGGCCGTCACGGCGGCAGCGCAGATTCTCGGGGCAAGCCTGGTGGAAACCCTGGACACCAAGGGTACCGACGGCTCAAACGTCCACCTGGGCGGCCCCGACACCATCACGGGCTACTTCGGCGGCATCGGCCAGCCAAATGCGCATCCTCTGGCATGGATCGACGAGGTGCTCTACTACTACACCACCTACGGCGTCCGGGAAGTGCTCAACATCAATCCCGGAACGGTCCTTCTCGGCTATCTCCTCTATCGGCTCGGCGTGAACGTGAAGTTCAAGATCTCCGTCTTCATGGGGAACGACAACCCCTACTCGGTGCTCTGGACTCTGCTCATGGCCCGGCTCTTCGCCCGCCCGGACGGCAGCACCTCCCTGATAGGTTTCAACCTCTCCAATTCCATCGACGCCCGCCACCTGGAACTGGCGGGCGACATCCGCCGCACTCTGGGACTGGAGGACAAGGTCCGCATCGAACACCACATCACCGAATGCTACCGGCACATCGTCCGGCAGCCCTACTGCCGCCGGGACGACCTGCTCGACGTGGCGGAGCGCATTCCCAACATCTCCGCCAAGCACGAAGGGGGCGACCCGGAGAAAGAAATGGAGATGGAGCGCCCCTCGGACATTTTGGATTACTTCCGGGACAAACAGGAGATCCTCGCGAGCGGCGACATGCCGCTTTTGGAGAAGCACTACCTCGGAAAACACGACGCGATGAACCGTACCGCCGCCGCCCTGACCCGAAAGGGACTTTCCTTCGTCGCCGCTCCGCTGCTGCACCGCCGGTAGGGCGGAACGCACCGGCACCGAGAGGAACGCGAAAACGCTCTTGCGCCAAAGCAAGGCCGCAACTGCCCAAGCGGGGCCGTTGCGGCCTTTGTGTTTCGCACTCTCTCCCGCTCCTCCGTGTTATGATCTTCGGAGGAGTTTTGGCGGCACAAGATACGGGCAAGCCGCCCGGAAGGGCATGCCTCCAGACAAAACAGATCGGGCGATGCCGAAGAGCGGAGGCACGGGCAACCGCGGGAGAACGGAAAAGAGCGCAAGCGGCACCACTGCGCCGAACGTTGCAGGAAGGACCTGCATACCACAAACAAGGGAGGATGTGCGATGGACAAAAGCCGTGCGGCGACGGTGTTTCTGGGGATCCTCGCCCTCGTGGCCCTGGGGGCGGTTTTCAAGGCCGCGAAGGGCGTCATTCTGCCCCTGGTCGTGGCGTGGCTTCTTTCCTATCTCTTCAGCCCCCTGGTGCGCTTTCTCGAACGGAAGCACATTCCCCCCGCCCTTTCCATCGCAGCGATCATCGTGACCTTTCTGGGGGTCTGTTTCCAGAGCGTTGCGTTCATGTACGACAAGATCATGCTCTTCGCCAACGCCTTTCCTCGATATTACAGTCGCCTCATGGGGCTTGTGAACGCCGCGGGCGAAAATTTCGGCATTCCTCCCGGGTTCTGGCAGAATTTCGACCTGGGACCGAAGATCGCCTCCTACCTCCTCGGGCTTCCCGCATCGGCGGCCACACTGCTGATGAATCTCTTTCTGGTCATGATCTTTCTTGTCTTCATTCTCCTCGGCGCACCCTACCTGGAATACAAACTGCGCTATGCCCTTTCTCCCGACACGGCGGAAAAAGTCCAGAAAGCCATCGATTCCGTCTCTCACCAGATCGGGCGTTATCTGAGCACGCTCTTCTTCATCAGCCTCTCCACGGGAATCTGCGTCTGGCTCGCCCTGGCATTTCTCCGGGTGGATTTCGCCGTCACCTGGGGAGTTCTGGCCTTCGTACTCAACTTCATCCCCACTCTCGGTTCCATCGCTGCCTCCATCCCACCCGTTCTCGTCGCCCTGGTGAAATCCTACCCCTTCCTGGGGCACCCTCTCATCGTTGCGGCGGCGCTCCTCGTCATTCAGGTCACCATCGGCAACATCATCACGCCGAAACTCATGGGAGACCGGCTGAACCTGAGCCCCGTGGGCGTGCTCGTGTTCCTTCTCTTCTGGGGGTGGCTCTGGGGAATTCCCGGGGCGCTCCTCGCAGTGCCCATCGCGGCGACGACGCGCATCATCTGCGAAAACGTGGACTCCCTGGCCTTCATCGGCGTCATGATGGGATCGGGGAAAAACTTCAAGAAGAACCTCGCAGGTCCCACCTAGAGCGTGTTCCCGGAGACCGTTCGTGGAGCACGCAAGCACGTTTCCGAAACACCACGGAGGATTCGGAAAGACGAAGATACATTGCGGAGGTCCATGCGGCGACGCCTCCGGAGCGCTCCTGTCTCTGCGGGGGGCCCGGGTGCTCGGGGTGAATCCCCCCGTCTTCGATTTCGCCTATTTCGATCTCTGGGCCAAGCCGCTGGGACTTCTCTATCTTCTGGAAACCCTCCGGCGAAACGGGAACGATGTGACCCTTTTGGACTGCATCGCCGAGGCGGGAGAAAAAAGGCGCAGCTTCGGGCGCAGAATTCCTCACAGGCAACCGGCACCCAAACCGGCCCCTTACCGGCACATCCCCCGCACCTATTTTCATTTCGGCCTTCCGGAGGAACGCTTCCTGGAACGTCTCCGCTCCTTGCCCGCACCGGACGTGATCCTCGTCACCTCCGGCATGACCTACTGGTATCCCGGGGTCTTCTGGTGCATTGAACGCCTCCGGCACGTTTTTCCCAAAACACCCATCCATCTCGGAGGAATCTACGCCAGGCTCTGCCCCGACCACGCCGCCCGCTCCGGCGCGGACGTCGTGCAGAGCGAGCCCTTTCCCGTCACTGCACCTTTTCCGGCCCTGGATCTCTACGAAAACCCGGAATACGGCGTGGCCCTCACCTCTTTCGGCTGTCCGTTCCGGTGCGACTATTGCGCCTCCTCGCAGCTCTGGCCCGTCTATCGGCGAAAAAGCGTGGATGAGGCCGCAGCGGAGATCGCCGCCCAGCTCGCGCTTCCCTCCGTGCGCTCCATCGCCTTCTATGACGACGCGCTGCTTTTGGACAAGGAGCACTTCTTCTACCCCCTCTGCGAGGAACTGGCGCGGCGCTTTCCCCGGACCGAAGAGAGTAAACCCCCCGTCTCGTTCCACACCCCCAACGGCCTGCACGTGCGGGAGATCGACCATACCTGCGCCGCCGTGCTTCGCCGCACGGGATTTGCCACACTCCGCCTCAGCCTGGAAAGCACCGACCCCGCCATCCTTCTGGCGGGGTCGGAAAAAGTGGCGCCCTCTCAGTATGAAGAAGCTCTGCAAAACCTGCGTCTCGCCGGATACGACGACGGAGCGCTCGAGACCTATCTCCTCCTCGGCCTTCCCGGACAAAGCCGCGAGAGCGTGGAGACCTCCATCCGCTTCGCCCGGGGCCTCGGCGCCAGGGTGAAACTCGCCGAGTTTTCCCCTCTTCCCGGAACGCCCCTGTTCGACGCAGCCTGCCGGGCCGTGCCGGGCCTCGCCACGGAACCACTTCTGGCCAACAACTCCGTCTACACCACCTACATCTCCGGCACGCTCTCGCCGGAAGAGCTGCAGGCGCTCAAGGACCTCGCCGCGGGGAGGGGAAGAAGCCGCGACGAGCCCACGCACCTCCTTTCAGCGGAGGAGTGAGGCCACCTTTCTCCAGGGCACGATGACGTGCCCTTCCCGGACAAAGCTCTCGTCTCCGCCGTAGACGAGACAGGATTTTCCTGCAGCAGCTCCTGCAATCTCCCTCCAGCGGTGGAGACCACGAAAAAACTCCGACAACACCGTTTTGCCGGACTTGACTTCCACCGCGTCAAGCACGTTGTCTTTCTCGGTGAGAAAATCGATCTCGAAACCGCTCCGATCCCTCCAAAAAAAGAGGTTCGGCTCCCGTCCCGCATGCAAACGTTCCTTGACCAACTCTGCAGCCACGGCGTTCTCGAAAATGGAGCCGCGCTGCGGATGCAGTTCCAGATGCTCCTTTTTTTCGATACCGAGAAGAGCGCACAGGAGGCCCGTATCGTAAAAATAGAGCTTCGGGGTCCGCACAAGCCGCTTGTTGAAATTCCGGAAATAAGGGGACACCAGAAAGAGAATGAAGCTCGCCTCGAGAATCGAAAGCCATGCCTTGACCGTATTGTGCGCGATGCCGCACTCCGTCCCCAGGGAAGAGAGATTGACCAGTTGTCCCACTCTGCCCGCGCAGAGACGGAGAAACCGGCGAAATGTCGCAAGATCGCGAACGTTGAGCAGGGCGCGCACATCCCGCTCGACATATGTGGCCACGTAGTTGGAGAACCATGCACCAGGATCCACGTCGCGAGTATGAACCGGAGGATATCCTCCCTTCAGAAGCACCTCGTCGAGATCATCGCCGAGGCAGGAGACGCTTTCCATCTCGCTAAAGGAAAACGGCGCGAGATGAAGCAGAGCGACCCTTCCGGCAAGACTTTGTGTGATGGATTCCACCAAATGAAACTGTTGAGACCCCGTAAGGACAAAATACCCCATCTTTCCCCTTTCATCGAGTACCCGTTGAAGGTAGGAAAAGAGCGCCGGAACACGTTGCGCTTCATCAAGCACCGCACCCGAGGCAAAACGAAGCAGAAATCCCCTGGGGTCCTGCTCCGCGAAATCCCGCTCGTCGGGATCTTCAAGGGAAACGTAGCGCTTCTCGGGGAAAAGATGGCGCACGAGAGTGGTCTTCCCCGACTGCCTCGGCCCCGTGACAGCAATGCAGGGAAAACCCTTGCTCAGTTTTCGTATGGTTCCTTCCATTCTCCTGGGAACATAGGCGGTCTTCATTGTCGCCACAGCATAGCGCCTATCCGGCTGATTGTCAATTCAATTGCCAATCAGCCGTCGAAGAAGACCTGCTTTTCGAGAAGCTGCTCCTCCGGAACAGGACGCAGCACCCGGGCGGGCACTCCAGCCACCACCGTCCGGGGAGGGACATTGCGAACCACCACCGCTCCCGCGGCGACGAGGGCGTCCTCGCCGATCTCGACGCCGGGCAACAGCGTGGCGTTGGCGCCGATCCGGGCTCCTCGCCGCAACGTGGGGCCACCGAAGTGTTTCTTCCGCTCCTCCGTGCGCCCCAGAAAATTGTCGTTCGTGAAGGTCACCTCGGGAGCAAGGAAACAGTAGTCCTCCACGACACTCATGGCGGTCACGTAGGCCTCGGTCTCGATCTTCACCTTTCGCCCGATGCGTACCTTGTTCTCGACGGTCACGCCCCGTCCCACGATGGTGAGTTCCCCGATGGTCACATCCTCCCGAATGCTCGCCAAGTCAGCCACGAAGACGCCGCGCCCAAGGGAGGCCCCCCGGTAGAGCACGGCGCAGGCCCCCACGGTGACCGCCTCGCCCAGTTCGAGGAAAGGCAGCTCCCGGGGTTCTTCCGTCGTGGCGGAAAGGGAGGCCTTGGCGGGAAGCTTTCCCAGCACGGCGTTGTCGCAGATGCGGCATCCCGCCCCGATCCGCACACCCCGGCGGATCACCACGTTATGCCCGACTTCCACGCCGTCTCCGAGCTCCACTTCATCCTCGATGACCACGTTGTATCCCAAAGAGACCTTCTTCCCCAAAATCGCTCCCGGAGCGACGCACTGTGCCATGGCGTTCCCTCCGTTCTCCCTTAGGTCGTTTTTTCAAAACTTGAAAAGAACCGTAAAGCTGGCTATCATACGGAGCCATGAGCCGACATGACATAGACGATGCGACATGGAAAGGACTTTCAAAACTTTTACCGCCGAAGCGGAGCGGAAAAGCGGGACGCCCGCTCCGGGATAATCGCGTCATGTTTTAAAAAACCAAGCTCCTTCGGAAAGCGTACTGCCCGCGAAACGTTCAAAAAGCTCGCAGTCCTGCGCACAACACTCAGCTCACACACCTGCCGCAGTCCCTCACATGTCAATAGATCTCACCTTGACAAAAGAGGCTCTTGTTTCTATAATAAATTCACTATATTCCTTGGTGTTTCCTTCGGGAGATGCCAATGTGTACGAGGAGGGGCCGCAAGGTCTCTCCTCTCATTATGCGAGCGCCAGTTCTTTCAGGACAGCGGGAGTAATCTCTCTCCGTTCATCGACGATATTCCATAGCCGATTGTGAAACGTCCCAAACGGCCCGTGAACAAGACGGGTTATCACGCCTTCGTTTTTCGCCGCTTCGATCGCAGGGCAAAGGTCGCTGTCGCCCGAAAGCAGCGCGGCGTACGATATTTTCTGTCGGAGAGAGGCAAGGGCGAAATCCAGCCCCATCTGAAGATCGACGCCCTTCTGATCGAAAAGCAGTTTACCGCTTTCGTCCGCGCCGCGCTTTTCCAGCCTCCCGAGCCGTACTTCGAATCGATCCAGCTTTTCAAGCGCCTGAAAAAACTTCTGCTTCCTGGAGACTCGCTCCCTTTCCTCGGTCGTCGGCAACGGCGACTGATACGGTAAGCAGTCGTAGTAATAGACTCTGCGTACAGGCAGATCGCAGGCAATCCATCGCACCAGCTTCGCCATGTCGATTCGACATTCGGGCGCCATCTGCAAAGAGAGTTTCTGGAGATATCCACCGTCGATGAAAATTCCGATGTATTCCATGTTCACCTCTCCCCTAGCGGCTCTTTTCGGTGCTTTCGTGTTTTTTCCCGTTCAAGCCGGAAAGCCGGGGAATGGAGTGCTCCCCTGAAATCAAGCCATTAATGCCGCTTGTTCGAGTCGATACTGCTTCGGGGAAAGGTACTCCAGAGATTGATGGGGCCTGTCCCCGTTGTACCAGTGGATCCACCGGCCGATTTCCCGCTGCGCTTCCTCGAAGGACCGAAATTCTTTCAGCCAGACGCACTCTTCCTTCAGGCTCCTGAAAGATCTTTCGATCATGCCGTTCCGTTCCGGCGTGTAGGGTGTAACGGATTCCTGAGACAATCCGTAATCACCGCACATTTCCCGGAATCTCCGGCTTTGGAACACAAGACCGTTGTCACTGCGGATCACCGGCTTGCCCTGTCCGCTCCTCAAGGTCCCGGAACGATGCGCCTGATCAGTTCGTCCTTCTGCCCCTCTTCGTCTCTGGGGCGGCTCCTCAGGGCGTTTTCCGCCCCCGCCAGGAACCGTTCCCTCCACCGCTCCACCTCGGCCACCGTGGGGCCCTGGGTCCGGGCTGCTTCCGCTATCGTGGTTTTCCCCTTCAGGATCTCAAGGATCAGCGCTGCCCGCCTCTTCGCCGTCCAGCGCTGCA
>JGI11944J13513_1002149_pt1 | contig 14357 bp, 15 predicted proteins | sample TerdegcoTASludge_FD_13513 | JGI IMG/M metagenome (IMG submission 13513) | reverse complement strand
CGGGAGCGGGGGTTCCTTCTCGGCCTGTTCGGTCTCGCCGTTCTCGCGGCGGGGACGGCGCTCTTTCTGCGCTCCGCGGGACACGCCCCTTCCGATGAAGAGGCACGGAAGCGGAAAAGCACGACGATGCCGTCCTCCGAAGCCAGAACGTCTTCTTTTCTTCCGGGACTCGCCCTGCTCTGGGGCGGCGCCCTGGGCAACGTCGCGGACCGCCTCCTCTTCGGAGCCGTCACGGATTACCTCCGCATTCCCCTTCCTTTCCATCTCTTCGGAGGCTCCCTGTCGCTGAACCTCGCGGACGGATGGATCATCCTGGGAGCACTCCTCCTCTTCACGATGCATCTCCGGTTCCTTCGAAACTGAGAAACCTCTGAAGAACGCCGAACCGAACTCGCGAAAACGCGATGCGATCGAGAGCGAGGGGAACTCTTTTCATCAGAGCTTCCCTGAATCTCTTCCCCAAGGCAGCCACCGCTTCCGCACCCTGCGCCACAACCCCATCGACGGCACCGGAGCCGAGCTGCTACCTCCGCATGAACCTGTCCCTCGAACACGAAAAGGCACTCCTGGAAAAGTGCGACTCATCGCCGCAGACGGCCTTCGAACACCATGGAAACTTTTTCGCACGGCGGAACGCACACGACTCTCGCGGCCACCGCACACCGGAACACCCCTTTTGCAGAAGGTGCACGCAGGATCGGCAAGAAACGGAAGAGAGTCCCGGCACCCCTTCCTGCGGAAAAGATGACAGAACTCTTTCAAACGGAGAAAACTCCGGGAAATACTTCTCCAGGCCGTTGCTTTTTCGGCGATTTCTGTCATGCTATGCCTACTTCGGCTTCCATATTCAAGGGAGGTGGTATGGGTTGACCAAAGTGGGTGCACCCCTGATCCACGTGGAAAACCTCTGCAAGAGTTTCGAGGATGGAGAAGTACTCAAAAATGTCTCCATCGACATTCGGGAGGGGGACCTCGTTTCGGTCATCGGTCCTTCCGGGTGCGGCAAATCCACATTTTTACGGTGCCTCAACTGTATGGAATACCTCGACTCCGGAAACATCACCATCGCCGGCGTCACCGTGAGCCGTACCGGCACGGAAGAACATCTGGACCGCCCCTTCCTGGAAGCCTGCGCCCAGATGCGCAAGAACGTCGGAATGGTGTTTCAGAGCGTCAACCTCTTCCCCCACAAGACGGTTCTCGACAATGTCATGCTCGCCCCCCTGGTGGTCAAGAAGGAGGCCCCCGACCAGGCCAGGGAGAATGCGCTGCGCCTGCTCGCCAAGGTGGGGCTCAAGGATTTCGCCGCCCGCTATCCCGCGACGCTCTCGGGAGGCCAGGCGCAACGTGCCTCCATCGCCCGGGCTCTGGCGATGAATCCCAAGGTGATGCTCTACGACGAGCCCACCTCGGCCCTGGACCCGGAGCTGGTGAACGAGGTGCTCCAGGTCATGAAGGACCTCGACGCGGAGGGAATGACCCAGATCATCGTCACCCATCACATGCGCTTCGCCCGAAACGCCTCGGACTACATCGTCTTCATGGACGGCGGGGAGATCGTCGAAAAGGACGACGGCGACGTGCTCTTCACCACACCCAAGAACGAACGAACCCGTGAGTTTCTGCGGCACTTCACGGAGGAGGTGGCATGATGGCCCACGAGCGACACCGCTCCGCGTCGCCGGACGAGTGGAAGATGGCAGGACAGATCGTCCGCGTTCTCTTTCCGCTTTTTGTCCTCGTTCTGACGCTTTGCCTCGTTCCGGGCATCCCGGGATCCGCCGCGGCGGAAAAGCCCGCCCTGAAATGGGGAGGCGACACCGAAGGCGGCGCGCCGTTCATGTTCGCCGACCCCGCCGATCCGGACATGCTCATCGGCTTCGAAGTGGAGATCGTCGAGCAAATCGCGGACTATCTCGGCATGCGGGCCGAGTTCGTGCAGAACGGCTGGGATAACCTGATTCCGGGGCTGCAGCGCCACCTCTACGACATCTCCATCAACGGCCTGGAGATCACCCCGGAGCACAAGCAGGAAGTGAACTTCTCCATTCCCTACTACCGCACCTTTCTCCAGCTCTCGGTGCGGCGGGACGAAAAGGGCATCACCTCCCTGGAGGACTGCACGGACAAGGTGGTGGGCACTCTCAAGCAATCCTACGCCTATTTCACCCTCGTCGACGCGGGGGTGAAGGACATCCGCACCTACGAGGACGAGATCAACGCCTACACGGATCTGCAGAACGGGCGCCTTGACGCCACGCTCTTCGACGCACCCATCGCCATCTACTACGCGGGGTTCAACCCGGAGATCAAGTTCGTGGGCGGCCCCATCGGAGAGATGGAGTACGGCATCGCCCTCCGCAAGGAGGACACGGAGCTGCTCCGGAAGATCAACGAGGCAGTGGTGCACCTCCGGGATTCGGGGGAGCTGCGGCGCATCTACGACCGGTGGAATCTTTGGAGCCCCGTCATGGCGGATCTCTTCCAGGATTTTTCCCCCGCGAAGGAGGCCCCCTCGCGCTTTCAGGAATGGGCGGAACACCAGAAACCCGAGTTCACTCTGGCGCTGCGCCTGAAACGCTACGCGGGCTTTCTGCCCATTCTGGGGCGGGCCGCGGTGGTCACCATGGAGGTCTCCCTCGCCGCCATGGCTCTGGCCATCGTTCTCGGGCTTTTCCTGGCCATGACCCGCATCTTCGGTCCGTCACTCCTCTCGCACCTCGCCGTGCTCTACATCGAGTTCATCCGGGGGACTCCCGTGCTGATCCAGCTCTTCTTCATCTTCTACGGGCTTCCCCACATCGGCATCAAACTCAGTCCCTTCGTTGCGGGCGTGCTGGGCCTCGGCCTCAACTACGCCGCCTACGAGGCGGAGAACTACCGGGCGGGGCTCCTCTCGGTGCCGCGCCTTCAGATGGAGGGGGCCCTCGCCCTGGGCATGTCCCGATGGGAGGCACTGCGTCATGTGGTGCTTCCCCAGGCCATCCGCGTCTCCCTGCCGCCGGTGACAAACGACTTCATCTCCCTGCTGAAGGACTCGTCCCTCGTGTCGGTCATCACCATGGTGGATCTCACCAAAGCCTACGGACAGCTTGCCACCACCTATTACGACTACTTCGGCACGGGCATCCTGGTGGCGATCATCTACCTTCTCCTGGGCCTTCCTTTCGTGCGCCTCGCCCGCTGGACGGAGCGCCGCATGGCTGTGGCCGTCCACGGCGGAGCCATCCCGGGGGGAACGGGGCGAAACGGCAAGTATTCCCTCGGGCGCAAACCCGCATCCTACTAGAAAAAGGAAAACCGCGATGCCCCTCCGGAACAACGTTTTCAACCGCTTCACGATGTTTCTTCTCGGAGGAGTCGCCGCGCTGCTCCTGACGCTTCCGGGACAGGCCCCGGCACAGAACATTTCCGCGCCCCTGCCCGGTTCGCTTCTTCCGGCTCGGATCGGAACCGCGCTTGCGTCAAAGCCGCCGTCACCGTTTCCCTTTCCTCTGGCGCTTCGGAAGGGCCTGCCCCGCTTCGTCCCTGGACCGTGCCCTATGGAGATCCCGAGGACATTGCGGGGGCGAGTCGCCTGCGGCACGCTCGTTGTTCCCGAGAACAGGGAAAGGCCTTCCGAAGCGGGACTCGTGCGCATCGCCGTGGCGGTCCTCCGCAGTTCCTCCCCCTCTCCGGAACCAGATCCGGTGCTCTTTCTCGAGGGGGGACCCGGGGATCCCACGCTGTTCTCCCTTGAGGATTGGGAGGAATCGCCCTTTCTCAGGAAACGCCACCTGATTCTCTTCGACCAACGGGGAACAGGCTTTTCCACCCCCTCCCTGGAGTGTCCCGAGCTCTACGACATGTGGGACCGCACCAGAGATCGCCATCTCACCGCAAGAGAGCACGAGGAGGAACTGCTTTCCGCAGTGGGGACCTGCGCAGTGCGCCTTCGGGGACTCGGCGTCTCCCTCGAATGCTACGACACGGCGGCGAGCGCCGCCGACGTGGAGGACCTGCGGCGCGCTCTAGGCATTTCGCAATGGAATCTCTACGGCATCTCCTACGGAACCAGGCTGGCCCTGGAGGTGATGCGGCGTACCCCCGAAGGAGTGCGGAGCGCCATTCTCGATTCCTGCGTTCCTCCCCAGGCCAACGAGTACGAGGAGGCTCCGGAAAACATGCTCCGGGCCTTTCGGTACTTCTTCGACGCCTGCAACGCCGATTCCGGCTGCGCCGCCGCCTTTCCCGACCTAGAGCGCACGTTCTACGAGACGGTGGAGCGGTTGAACCGAAAACCGCTTCGGCTCTCCCTTCAACACGAGGACGAGCCGGAGCCACTTTCCATGCTCTTCACCGGATGGGACCTGGTGAACCTCCTCTTCGATTTCCTCTACGACGAGACGCTCCTCCCTTATTTCCCCCTTCTCCTGACCCAGATCCGAGCCGGAGACACGGCAGCGCTCTGCCGCTACTACGAGGAGGGGAACGGCTGGTCCAGCGATGGCCTCTATTATTCGGTAAAGTGCCGGGACGAAGCTTCGGCGAACGTTCCCGAGAGAGTACGGGATCGCCTGAAAAGCCTCCCCTCGGCCCTGTGGGGCTACGATCCCTTTCCCGGCGAGTTCGCCGCCTGTGCCCTCTGGAACAACGGAACGGCCTCCCCCGACGTGAACACGCCGGTTTCCGGCACCATCCCAACACTGGTTCTCGCCGGGAGCTACGATCCCATCACACCTCCCGAATGGGGACGCCGGGTCGCATCGAACCTGGAAAAGGCCTACTTCTTCGAGTTTGCCCACCGGGGGCACGGCACCACCTTTTATGGTTGTCCTTTGAAGCTCGCCCTAGCCTTTCTCGACCAGCCGGATCATACCCCCTCGGCCTCCTGCGAAGAGGACAAGCCGCTCACCTTTCCGACCAAACGAAACGAAAAGGACTCCCCCTACGGCATCGCCGATCCGCCTCGGAAACGTCGTTGAGACGACAGAACGTGCCCTGCGTTGAAAGGGCGTCCCCCTCCTGTTAGAATCGGAGGCGGTCCAGTCGGGGTTTCACGCACGTTCCCCCAAGCCCCCCGACGAAGAGGCCGTCTCCCCTCCGAAACAAAACGTACCACAGGGGCCGCCCCCTTCCACCACGCGATCGCCGCGAGGATGCTGTGCTCCTTCTCGTGCGGGCTTCGTCGTTTCGGAGCGCGCCGTCCCGCAAGGCTCACATGCCAAGGCACATCTCTTGAGGAAAGCAGGGATCCGTCACATGGAAGAGCTTCTCGGTTTCGAGATCTGCAACGCCCGATACAAGCCACTGGCGGAATCGCTGATCCGCAAGTACGACGAACTGCGCCACATCGACCCAGATTCGCTCCTCTTCGTCCTGAACCGCAAGAGCTCCGGCAAGAGCCGTCGGAGCAAGGTCCTCTTGGCGCAGACTTACAAAATTCCCGCAAAATGGCAGGAGATCATCTATCAGCTCGGCGGCCTCTCCTATTTCTTCCTCATCGAGTTCTACGAGAAGAGCATCTCCGTCCTGGACGGCAATCAGATGACCGCCCTGGTCTATCGGGAACTGCGGCGCATCACGTTGAACGGCAACGTGGCTGCGCCGGATGTGCACGAATGGTATCAGGTGCTTCAGGGGCTGGGGCGTCATTGGTTCTATCCTGACGCCACCTGTCCGGATCTTTTGGCGGACAACGTGGATTGGAAGAAACTCATGGGCCCCAACTACGAGCCTCCGCTTCCGATGGAGGGATAGAACGGAGGGGAAGAAGGAGGCGGAAATTTCCGTGCGCAAAACCTAACCCCCACATCGCGAGAGGAAGCCCGGCGACTAGAAAAAAAGCGAGGGAAAGGCGAACCCCTCCTGGAAAAGATGCCGGCAGGAGGCCACGACGCGGGCATCGTAACGTTTTCCCGCGCCATCGTCGATTTCCTCAAGGGCTTTGTCGAGACCACGGGAAGGACGGTAGGGACGGTTCGAGGCCATGGCCTCCACCACATCCGCCACGGCAAGAATGCGCGCTTCCGTCCTGAGAGCATCTGCGGAAAGCCTGTTGGGATAGCCCGAACCGTCGAGACGCTCGTGATGTTGGAGCACGATCTCCGCCACAGGCCAAGGGAAATCGATGTTTCGAAGAATGTTGTATCCGGCTTCGGCGTGGGTACGGATGAGCGCGAACTCCACGGAGCTCAGAACACCAGGCTTGCTCAGAACCTCCGCGGGAACGGTGATCTTGCCCACGTCGTGCACCAGCGAGGCAAGATAGATGCCGCGCACTTCCTCCTCCGGCAAGCCAAGGTCCCTGGCGACAGCCTGGGCGAGAACGGCCACGCGCCGCTGATGTCCCGCCGTGTAGGGATCGCGCAGCTCTACCACGGAGGCAAGAATCTGGATGGTTTGCTCCCAAGCCCTCTCGAGCCGAGCAAGGCTCTCGCGCAACGTCGCCTCGGCCCGTTTGCGCTCCGAAATATCCCGGTAGATCACGTAATACTCGAGATCACCCTCGTGATCTTCCGGAGGAATGAGTGTTCCCAAGAGGTCAACGTACAGAGGACGTCCATCTGTGCGGTACCGGAGGACCTCCACGGCCACATTTTCTCCGCGAAGAATGCGAGCGGTGATCTCCGAGGCCTCGGCATACTTGTCCCCCGTGGAGACGAGAAGGTCCAGCTCCTTGCCCACCACCTCTTCGAGGGAGGCGAAGCCAAAAAGATCGCAGAAGGAGCGGTTCGCCCGGAGTATCCGCCCCTTGGCATCAAGGAGCACCACTCCTTCAAGGGAGCTCGCGAAAAGCTGCTCCATTCGGCGCTGCTCCGCCCGAAGCGCTTTCTGAGTCCGAAGATCTTGTTCGTTCTCCGCCTGCATGGAGTGACCCCCTTTGTAAAAATTCGTTTCTTCGGACACGTCGCGCTCCGCCGTTGAAAAAAGACTTTTCGAATCGGAAGAGAACGCGCTTTTTTCAGAGCACCATTCTCAGAAGAGAATTCGATAAAGAAAAAAAAGGACCATGACGAGAACACCCGCAAGGATACCGAAGAACACTGCGGAAGGAAGTATTTTTTTTGCTCCCCTCTCCTCCGGAGATCCTTCATCGAGACGCCCCTGTCGCAGCATGAGCGAGTTCTGAACGGCAAGAAGCCCCCGGAACCCCTTGGTCATTTCAAGTTCCATGAGCGTGGAGTCCTCGGAACGTGGCTCCACTCGAAGAACCCGCCCCTCCACCTTGCCGTCGAAAAGCCCCTTCCTTGCCTTGGAGATGAGGGAATAGAGCACCGATTCCTCGGGAAGTTTCACCACCACCATCTCGCCTTCCTTGAACCGGTTCGCCGCCTTTCCCTTTAAAGGATCAATGACGGCGGTGCAGGTCACATAGACGACGGACTCCTTCTCCTCCGTTTCGCCCTCACCCGTTTCCGCGTTTTCCGGCGTTGACGCATCCCCTTCCTCAGGCGATTGAGAGGCCTCACGGGAGGGAAGGAAGGGGAGGATCTCGTCGTCCACTGCGTTTTCTACCCGAATGAAAGAGTGCACCTCCGCCTTGAGAGCGGAGGTCCCGTAGTCGTTCAACTTGGCCTCCATGTTCCGAGCGGCCTTGGTGTTCGCCTCCAAAAGCTCCGAGGGACGTACCGCCGCAAGAGCCTGGCTGATGACGTTCTGAAGAACCTCCCGGGAGGGGCAGACATCCGAACCGAGGACAAAGGCGATGTATTTATCCCATGTCTCGCGCAGTCCTGGGAAAGAGACTCTCTCTTCGACAAGGCGACAGCGCACGCTATAAATGCTTCCGTTGTCGATGATGGCGTAGAAGGCGACGAGGCTCGAACTCTCCTCGGAGGTGGTGATGTCGCAGTAGCCCTTCACCACCCGGTACCGCGCACTTTTGAAAGCACTCACCACAAGGCATCATCCTTTCCCTTTTAAAACGTCAAAGCCTTCCCGCGAGGGGTTTTCCCCGTACCCTCACCAAGCAACGGGGAATCCCACATTGTTTCCCCGGTCAGAACCTCTTCCTGCCGCGAGAATCTCCCGAGAGGAGCCGGGAAAGCTCCTCCGCAGCGTCGCATCGGTCCGCCTGCGCGTCCTTGCGGTTTTTTTCATGCTCCTTTTGCAGTTTTCTCGCGAGGTTTTCATCCACTTCGATGAGACGGAAGGTGGAGAAGGACTCCTTGCGTTTCACCTCGAAGTATTTGTGATCCCGGATGAGAATTCCCTCGGAAAAGATGTCCAGCAAGCGGTTGATCAACAAATCGATCGTGTCCGTGCACATTCTCGACTCGAATCGTTTCCACATGGCGAGGGAGATCTCCTGAGTCGTGAAGGGTTTGAAGACCGCCACGATGTTTTCGTTGGGAAAAGCCCCGTAATAGTCGAAGATCACCGCATCCTCCACACGCTCCACCATGAAGGCGGCAAAGAGATCCCGCAGCTTCGTCTGGATCATGAGCTTGCCCTGGACGACTTCTTCCTTCTTCCACTGGTAGATGATCACGTTGCCTTTTTCGATGTCACCTCGGTCGAGAACATCCTTGAGCAGCATCATTTTTCGATCCCTCCCCGGAACGAGACGTTTTTCGCGCTCCGTCGTCCCTTCATCCGATGCGCGCACATCCCTTCGAAAAGCATTATACCGTTTTCGCAAACGCCACGGGATACGGTCTTTCCGAAACGACTCTCCACAAAACGGGGCGGCTTTTACGCCGCCCCGCTCATACGGACTCCGCACAGTCCGAGTACCCTTATGCCGATCCCCCGTTCAGGCTCCGGGAGAAATCAGTCCTCCTTCGATTCCGCCAGCAGAGCGAGCTTGACGGGTTTTGCCGGGGGACGGATGGTTCCGGGAGGGATCTCCGCGTAGGGCGTTCCGGTGATCCTGGCGATCTCCCGAAGGATGATCTCACGGCAGCCCCGGCCCTGGCACGGGCCCATGCCCACACGGAGAACGCGCTTCAGTTCGTCGAAGGTGTCGTATCCCTTGCCGATCCATTCGCGGATCTCTTCCATGGTGACTTCCTCGCAACGGCAGACGATGACTTCCTTCTCCATGTCTCACACCACCTTCACGGCCCGGACTTCCGAGACGAGTTCTTTCGGCACGGCCACGGAGACGACGTAGGTCCTGTCCTTCCACGGCTGGGTGACACCCACGACCTGGGTGCGGTGCACTTCGTCGCCCTGGCGGTTCAGGCACGCGACGGTCTGACCTTTCGCGGGGACGGGGAGCATCTCGTAGGGGAGTTTCAACAGAGCTTCCTTCTCTCCCCAGGTGAGGTCCGCGACGAAGCAGGCGAGCCCGGGGCACTTGGCCACGCACATGGCGCAGCCGGTGCATTTGCTGTAGTCGATCCGAGGGGTGTCGTTGATGTCCTCGAAGGGGATGACTGCGCCGGTGGGGCAGCCGGTGGCGCAGGGGTTGCACGGGATGCGCTGGGGGCACTCGATGAGGACGAGGCCGTTCTTCTTGGTCTCCCAAAGTTCTTTGGGGGGAAGGACGGCGCCGGGGCGCTCTCCGGTGAGGATGCCGCTGTTGAAGGTCTTCTCGTTGTCGGTCATGGGGTTATTCCTCCCATTTCTGGACGCAGGCGGCGCTGACGCCGATGCGGATCTTTTCGCCGACTTCTCCGGCCCGGAGGTCGGCAAGGCGTTCGCTGTAGTGGGCAAACCGCTCTTTGCGTTCTTCGGGGGTGCCGTGGCCGCAGGCTCCGGCGGCGCCGAGACCGGCGATCCGGCCTTCGACCATGGCGGAGGAGGCTTCTTCGATTCCGGCGGCGTCTCCGGCTATCCAGATGTCGGGATGGCTGGTCCGCATGGAGGGGTCGCGAAGGGCGACGTGTCCGCAGAGCTGGGGGATGAANTTCATGTCGCATCCGGCCTGCCACAGGAGTTCGCAGGTGGGGGCGAGTCCGACGGCCATGCAGATGATGTCGCAGTCGATGGTGGTGCGTTTGCCGCCGGGGGTGCAGTCGGGGGCGAGGTTCTCGATGACGGCGCCGCTGACGGTGCGCTCGCCCAGGGCTTCGACGATGGTGTGCTGGAGGTAGATGGGCACTCCGAGACGGCGGATCTTGGCGGCGTGGACCCAGTAGCCGCCGACTTTGGGCATGAATTCGACGACGCCGCACACCTGGACTCCGGCCTGGAGGAGCTGGTAGCTGACGATGAGGCCGATGTTGCCGGCTCCGACCATGAGGACGCGGTCGCCGGGGGTGACGCCGTAGACGTTCATGAGGGTCTGGACGGCTCCGGCTCCGTAGACGCCGGGAAGGTCGTTGCCGGGGAAGGGGATGAGCCGTTCCTGGGCTCCGGTGGCGACGACGATTTTCTTGGGCTGCATCCGGAAGTAGCTCTCTTCTCCGATCATGCAGGTGACGGTGCCGTCCTCGGGGTAGTAGCCGGTGGCGGTGCAGTCGGAGAGGATTTCGATGCGGTCGGCGTTTTTCCTGAGGTCGTCGAAGAGGATGTCGGCGATCTTGTACCCGCGGGTTCCGGCGTATTCGTCCTTGGACCCGAAGAATTTATGGGTCTGTTTGATGAGCTGGCCTCCGAGCTTGAGGTCGCTGTCGACGACGGTGACCTGCGCTCCGAGGGTGGCGGCTTCGATGGCGGCGGAGAGACCGGCGGGGCCACCTCCGATGACGAGGATTTCCGTGGTCCGCACGCTCAAACCCTCCTTTCCTCTTCGCTGCGCACTTCGCCGCGGCCGCGCTGGGTTTCGACGCTCATGCCCTCGCGAAGGGGGATGATGCAGGTCCGCACGTTCGGGACTCCGTCCACGACCATGAAGCAGGACGAGCATTTGCCGATGGCACAGAAGAATCCTCGGGGACGCTTCATCTCCGGCGTCTCACGGTAGATCCGCACGCCTCCGGCGTGCAGCGCCATGGCGATGGGTTCCCCTTCGAAGCCTTCCATCTCGGTGCCGTCGAAGGTGAAACGCACTTTCTTCTTCTTCCCGTGCTCGAAATCGAGTATGGGATGTTCCTGGATGAGTCGCATTGCCATTGCCACCCCTCCCCAACCAAAAAGTAGATGACACTCCCCCACAATGACCGCATTCTCGAAACTCTCCGGTCACCTCCTCGACATGGGACCGAATTCAGAACAGTCAGAAAAAACTTTTCCCGAATCCATAGAGACATCCACTGTCGAATTCAATCTGATGTACAGCGTAAAGTATACCGTATATATCAGAGATGTGCCAGATCCCTTTTGCTTCCTTTCCCCCCTTTTCGGTGCTCTCGGGGAGGATGCCCCGGAAATCGCCGCGGAAGCGGGATGTTTCGCAGGTATGCTCGCAAAAGCGGGGAAAATTCGCGAAAATCCTCCGCGGCAACGCACCGAAACCGGAGGGGAGTCGGAGCACAACCGGAGACGTTTCCTTGAAAACCGCGCAAATTCCCGCGAACTCGGAAAGGTACTGTGGGAAATTGACGAAAATCCGCACGACAATGCGGTGCTGGAGCGCAAAAGAATCTCACGGGACGGCGAAAAATGTTTCTCCGGAGCGGCAGCGGCGGGGAAGATTCTCCCGGAACGGCGGAAAAGGCCCCGAAAAGCGGCGGAGATGTCGCGCCAATGCCGCCGAAACCGCGAGGCAGCGGAGACATTCCGCGGTGTCGGGAAAAGCGCTGCGAGAAATCTGCGGACATCCCGAAAAATTCCGGCGGGACAGGGAAACGTTCCCGGCGCGACCGGAAGCGCGTCCCCGCCGCATCGGAGAGCCCCTTTGAAACTCCTACGGCACTGCGAAAAGCTTTCCGGAACACCCCTTCCGGAGCCCCGGAGAGGGCGGCGGAAATCCTTGCGAAAGAAACGACGATTTTCAAAGATCCCTGCGAAAAGAGAACATCGCTGCTCGATGCCGCTCTTCCGATGTTCCCCTTGCCGGAAACCCCTTGGAGAAGAGAAACTTCTTTTGATCTCGGCATATTCCGGACAATCCGCATTGCCGGAAACCCCTTGGGAAAGAGAAACAGGGCCGACCGAAGCGGGCTCCGGAGATGCCCCGCATGTCCTCAGCCGATGTCGGCACCCCGGAGATAGTCCGGGCGGATCTCCTGCGGCGCAAGGGGTTTCTCGCCGGAGAACTCGCCGAGAAGGGCCACGGTACTGCCCGGAAGAGCCGTTGCGGGGAGCAGGGAGACCTCCGGCCCCAGGGAGGCGGCGAGGTGCTCCATTCCGGCGCCGACGAGCATTTTCCGGCAGGAGTGCCCGGCCAGGAAGCGGAGGATCTCCTCTTCGGCGAGGACCGCGGGCTCCAGCACCGACGCCGCCGAAAGAGCCGGAACGTTCGGTGCGCCCGGAGAAACGGCGGGGTCCGGAGGCACGGCGGCGAAGCGGTAGGCGGCGAGGTAGTACTGTCCCTTTCGGGCCCGCAGGTAGGGCACCACAAGGAACTCCGGCACGGGAAACGCCATGGCCAGGGCCTTCAGGGTGGACACGGGAACGACCCGAACGCCCAGTCCCTCCGCGAGGGCCGATGCGTAGGCGACGCCCACGCGCACTCCCGTGAAGGCTCCGGGGCCGATGGTCACGGCGATGAGATCCACGTCGGAGAGGGTGGCCTCCACGTTCCGGAGGAGCTGTTCCACAAGAAAGGGCAGCAGCGCGGACTGCCGCCGCCCCAGGTCGAGGGCGATGTCCCCCAGGGGGACGCCGTCGTCGCAGCAGCCGACGCTCGTTCTCCTGGTGCAGCAGTCGATGCCCAGAACCAGGCTCATGGTGTTTCGCCTCCTTTTCCGGGCTCTGTTCGCCCCGGGTCGTTCGTTCCGGTGCGCCTTCCGGCGTTCGTGCCGAAGAGGGGCGCGCCCGGGACGTTCGTGTCGGAGCGGTCCGTTCCGGCGACGTTCGTGTCGGAGCGGTTCGCTCCGGAGAGGGAGCCGCCTCTTTCGGGGCCGTTCGTTCCGGTGCGCCTTCCGGCGTTCGTGCCGAGGAGGGGCGCGCCCGGAGCGCTCGTCTCGGGGCGGTCCGCTCCGGCGTTGGTTCCGGTGTTCGTGCCGGAGAGGCCCATGTCCTCTTTTACCGCTCCGAGGCTCCGCCGGGCCCGCTCTCCCAGGGCCGTGCAGTGGATGCGCCGCCGCGTGAGAAAGGATTCGCCCCCTTCACCACTCCCCTCTTCTCCCTCGTCGAAGGCGAAGACGAGGCGCCATTGCTCCTCTCCGGCGCTGTCCGTCCAGCGGTCCGCCCATTCCACCAGAAGAACGGCACCGGCTCGAAGCGCCTCCTCCAGGTCGCGGAGCACCGGATCGCCGAGGGAGATGCGGTAGAGATCGGCGTGCACGAGGAGGGGATCCCCCTTGTATTCGTTCACCAGGGTGAAGGATGGACTGCGCACGCCGCGCCTGCCGAAGTACTCCGCGAAGAAGCGTACGAACTGGGTTTTCCCCGCACCGAGGTCGCCCTCAAGGAGGATGGCGAGTCCCGGAAAGCTCCGGGCGGCGCAGGCCCGGGCGAGACGCGCCGTCTCCTCGGGCGATGCGGCGAGAAAAAAGAAGGACTCGACGGAGGAGGCGCCTCCGGGGCGGGACGAGGCATCCCCCCCGGAGCGGCAGTCCTCTTGGGAGAGTTGCGCACCTTGGGTCATGATGTTTCGCGTCACTTTCTGTTTTTCCTCCCGGCCAGCAGAATCATAAGGAGCGTCCCCGCGGCGAGTCCTCCGAGGACGAGGAACGACGGCCCGAGAGACCAGTCGCGGTGCTGTATCTTTATCATAAGAAGAAAGAGGAGCACCGTAAAAAAGGTCACGAGATGCCACTTGAGCCCCCGAATCCGGCTCCGCTCGGTGAGGCGTTCTTCCTCATCCCAATCGACACGGTGCTTCCGCTTCTTCTGTCGCTCTTTTTCCAGTCTTTCCATGGCGCACCTCCTCGATGACCCCGGGAAGGGCCTCCGCGATCTCCGAGGCAAGAAGTCCCTCCTCGCCCCGCGTCGCCGCCAGGCGCTCCCCCGCGGCGCCGTGGAGCCAGCAGGCCGCTCCCGCAGCGTCTCTCGGCGCAAGTCCCCGGGCGAGCAGCCCCGCGAGAACGCCCCCAAGGACGTCTCCGGAGCCGGGAACGGCGAGGCCGGGCGAGCCCGAGGCGATGACGAGGGTTGTTCCCGGCGCACCGGGCGCCTGGGGCGTGTCCGCTCTCCGCGCACCCGCCACGGCGGAGATGTTAGGCACCGGCGGCACGTGCGGCACACCGGGCGTCGGCATCTCCGGCCTTTCGGACGCCGCCGGCAGGTCGGGCATGCCCGAAACGCCGGGGCTGCCCGGGACATTCGGTATCCCCGGCGAATGGACCAGCGTGTGCGGCCCCTTGAGCACCGCGCACCCCAGGGCCTCGCCGAGACGGCGGACCGCATCAAGGCGGGCGGCGGCCACGTCGGTGCTCCGA
>JGI11944J13513_1002146_pt1 | contig 14366 bp, 15 predicted proteins | sample TerdegcoTASludge_FD_13513 | JGI IMG/M metagenome (IMG submission 13513) | reverse complement strand
CAGGCATGTCCTGAAGATGGCACTCGGGAGGCAGGAGAGATGCTTCTCTCTGGCAAGAGGGTACTGATCGTGGAAGGTCATCCATCGGTGAGAGAGATGCTCAGCAATATCGCCGGCTCCTGGGGAATGGAGGTCCTGGCCCTTTCTTCTGGAAGGGAGGCGATAGAGCGTATGAGAGGGGACAATCCATTCGATCTTGCAGTTATTGATGCAGTCCTGCCGGATATGGACGGCCTCCTTTTAGCCAGGCAGATCAGCTCGCAGGGCATCCTTCCCCATATCTTGATTATAAGTCGCATCGGTGAGAGAATTCAGAGGGATGATTCGATCTCCGGATGGCTGACTAAGCCGGTTAAACCTCGCCTGCTCAAGAGCATCTTTGTCGATCAGATCTCGCCGGGAAGTGGGTTGTCCCAGAATCCTCCCCGCCAGGCCCCGGTTCACCTGGAATTAGCCAGTGATCTATCCATCCTCCTGGCAGAGGACAATCCGGTCAACCAGAAGGTAGCGCTGATAATGCTGAAGCATCTGGACTACAAAGCGGATGTAGCCTGCAGCGGTCCCGAGGTCCTGGCCAGCATGAAAAAAAAGCATTACGACGTTATACTCATGGATATACAGATGCCTGATATGGATGGCCTCGAGGCCACCCGCTTGATTCGCAAGATATCAGGATCGAGCTCTAAGCCTTACATCATTGCCATGACCGCCTATGCTCTAGAGGGGGATAAAGAGGAGTTCTTGAGCACAGGCATGAACGACTATCTGAGCAAACCAATTCAGATCGAAGATCTGAAATCAGCATTAAAAAAATATGAAAATATCAGGAAGATATAATTCCGTTCAAATCATTCTGTCCTCTTCCCTCTCCTCTGTGAAAAGTTCCGGTAATGCGTTCATGTATTCTTTGATCATGATAGGAAAAGATCTCGACTCCATAAACCTCAGACCGAGCTGCTCAGCCCAACGCTGTATTCCCAGGTCTTGGGAGACTACAGCAGCGTCCAGTTCCTTGGCCAGGAGAAGAACATCGATATCTGGTGCGCTGTCGAGGATACCGTAGCGGAGTGCTGCTCTGTATTTCTCCCTGAACTTTCTTATTATGCTCCCCACGACCTCTCTTTCTATCTCATCCTTCATCTCCTTCAGGTCGCCTTTGTTTTCTGATAAGGCGATGCATCTGGAAACTGACTCCCATACTGCTTCCTCAGAAATGTTCATCCCCTTATTTATCCTGCTCCTCATATAGTCCACATATTCATAGAATATCTTTGAGGGCACCTTCACCTTATATCTGTCCGGGGTCTTCTTGACCAGCCAGGTATCCACCTTTCCCAGGACGCGAGAATCGCAGTTATTGTGCCTGGCGAAATCCTTGATCTCATTGTAGACGGATGGGTATGGTATATAGCAGCTGATCCCCAGGTGAAGCCTGCCCTCAGAGATACGATCTAGGATGGCATTCATTCCTTCACAGATGTCGCTGGCGCCTTCGCTCTCCCATGCCATAGAGTCTGTAAGTGCAGTTGTATCCAGAACGAACCTTTGGCGCAACATTGTTAAATGTAATGCATCAGGTGATATAAGATAGCTTCCAAAAGAGCACATAAAAAGATGGCTCCCAATAAAGCTAATAAATCCCTATTGCCGATTGGAGGATGTGACCCCCGTTCAACCTCTGGTCTTCACCCTGGCCCGAATTGAGAATCTGATGCATCAGGTGAGCTTCGATCCGGTGGAAATGAAGGGCAAGATCATAACCAATACCACTAGAGTTAAAAATGAGACCCTGGATGAGACCCTGGCAGTCTTTTGCGATACCATAAACAGCGGCCTTGCGGTCTCGCCGATGATCAAGGTCATGGATGGAAAAAGGCTGGCAAAGATCAAGACCGCCTGCAGCCTGACTCTTTGTGGGGTTCTGCTCAAACATGGCATACCGATTCATCCCCGAGGAGGAGGTCTGGTGGAGGTGGTGGAGAGAGAACCGACCAGGTTCACGGATATGCTCATGTACTGGGCTACGACTATCGATCCCATTGATGTGCTGACCGCTCAGGGGCTCATGGACATAACCGGAATGATGCGCACCGGAAACGGCAGGATCCTGGGCAACCTTCACGAGGCACCGATGCTCGCTCGGGATAGAATCGAGGATATGCTAGAGGTTCTGGCCCAGGCAGGATTCGCCGGAGTGCTGGAGCTGGGCCAGCCCAATATGAATGTCCTGGGAGTTTCTGTGGAGAGAGATCATGTGGGATTGGCCCTGGTGGGAGGAACCAATCTGATGGCTGCGGCGAAGGAGTTCGGGATTGAGGTGGTGCACGAGTCGATCAGCGACCTGACGGATATCTCAGAGATGAAGCATATTGACGAGCTTCTCTAAAAGAGCATATGTAGAGCAGATCAAAAAGCATTGTTCTTATATCACCAGCGATCAATTCCTTTTTGTGATCGACTCCGCCAAGAACCGTGAGATTGCTTCCATCCTCTACCAGATGGCAGAGCTCTTAGAGCTGCATGATCAGAACCGCTTTAAGATAATAGCCTACAGTAAAGCGGCAAGGGCGATAGAATCTCTGAAAGAGGATATTGAAAAGGTCTGCGAGGAGAAGCGTCTCCAGTCCATTCCCGGGGTTGGCAAGGCGATCGCTGATAAGATCGAGGAGTATCTGCGCACGGGAAAGATACAGGCCCATCAGGATCTTTTGGCTAACACCCCGCCCGGCTTAGCCGAGCTGCTCCAGATATCAGGTCTGGGGCCGAAAACTGTCTTCTTGCTCCATGAGAAGCTGAACATAACCAACCTGGACGAGCTGGAGAAGGCGGCAAAGGAGCACCGCATCCGCCGGCTTCCCAGAATGGGCGAAGTGCGTGAGAAGAATATATTAAAATCCATTGAAAGGTACAGAAAGCGAAGCTATCGCATTCTCTACAGCTTGGCCGAGCCGATAGTAAACGAGATCCTGGAGAATTTGGGCAGGATGGAGGGCCTGGAGCATGCCACTGCTGCAGGCAGCTACCGCCGGCGAAAGGAGACCGTGGGCGATGTCGATATTCTGGCCACGGCGGCGAGGCCGGAGGATATCATCACCGCATTTGTAAAGATGCCCCTGGTGGAGGAGGTTCTGGCTAAGGGTCCCACTAAAGCGAGTGTCATTGTAAACGATACCATTCAGGTGGACCTGAGAATAGTCGAGCACCGCTCATATGGCACAGTTCTTCAGTATTTCACCGGTTCCAAAGAGCATAATGTCCGCATGCGACAGCTGGCTCTAGATCGAGGCTACTCTCTGAGCGAGTACTCCCTCACCCGTCTGGCTGATGGTATGGAGCTGTTCTTTGACCGAGAGGAGGATGTCTATCTGACTTTAGGCCTGCCGTACATCCCTCCTGAGTTGCGAGAGGACCGGGGGGAGATTGAGGCGGCGCTGGAAGGGCGGCTTCCCAGGCTGGTGGAGGATAGGGACATAAGGGGCGACCTGCATGTCCACAGCAACTGGTCGGATGGAAGAGCATCCATTACTGAACTGGCCCATGCCGCCCGGGCCCTGGGCTATGAGTATATCGCATTGACTGACCATTCTCCATCGGTTGGCATAGCTGGTGGTATCAGCTTGGAGAGGATGGAAGAAAAGATCGAAGCGGTGGCGAAGGCAAATGAAAACCTGGATGGGATTTACGTCCTGATGGGTGCAGAGGTGGACATAAAGGCAGACGGCAGCCTGGACTATCCAGACGATCTACTGGAAAGGCTGGATATTGTTGTTGCCTCGGTGCACATGGCCCAGCAGCAGAATGAGAGGGCGATTACCGGGAGGCTGATCTCCGCTATAGAGAATGAGAACGTGGACATAATTGGCCATCCGACGGGAAGGATCATCAACCAGCGAGAGCCGTCGGAGATCGATTTCCCAGCGGTTTTAGAGGCAGCGGCAAGGACAGGGACCTCCCTGGAGATAAATGCTCATCCCAACCGTCTGGACCTGACCGATATCAACGCCCGAGCGGCAAAGGAGATGGGAATTCGATTGTGCATCAACTCCGATGCCCACGACGCTGGCCAGCTTCAAAATATGAAATATGGGGTTAACGTCGCCAGAAGGGGCTGGCTGGAGAAAAAGGATATTGTCAATGCCATGGATTTGCCTGGTCTGCTCCACTACCTAAAAAAATAGGCATTAACCTATTGTATGGTCCAGGATCGATGATTCACAGTTTGTGCTAAATATTCTTTGGTTGTGCCATAAAATCCTTATTAACGAGACTCATATAACTTTATCAATGGCTCTCAGAATTCTGTCATGGAACCGTCCAATTGATTGGCCTGAAAGAGGACGAAGGGGGGCAGATGAGAGTCCCAATAGGACATGCCAAATAATAGGAGATAGAGAATGACCATGATAATCGATTTCGAAATCCCCGAATCGCTGACAAATACTCTTAAGGCTTATGCGATGAGGATGAGACCTGGCAGTCAGGACCATAGTCAGATTGTAGAAGCTGCACTGATGGAATTCTTCGAGAAGCGTGGCATCAAGGTAGATACTTGAAAAGCCCTATTTAGTGCTTCACTGATTTTCCATAGTCATAGCTAAGCTGTCGATTTAAAGGATTAAATATTTTTATAATGTATTCTATAAAAATGAGAGGCTGGCCGCCTCTAGTCTTCCTCCATTTCCCGGAAGATGGTCTGCTCCCTTCCCGGCCCCACGGAGACCGCTGAGATCTCCACTCCCAGCAGGTCCTCCAGCTTTTCCACATAATCGCGGGCATTCTGGGGCAGTTCATCATAGTCTTCGATGCCGGTTATGTCCTCAGTCCAGCCAGCCACCTCCTCATAGATCGGCTTGCATCGGGCGAGGTCAGTTGTGCTCTCCGGCGGATAGCCAATGGTATCGCCGTCCAGTTCATAGCCCACGCAGATCTTTATGGGATTGATTCCAGTGAGCACATCCAGCTTGGTTAGGGCCAGCTCGGTGTAGCCGTTCAGATAGATGGACTTCAGGCCCAGAACGGCATCAAACCAGCCGCATCTGCGTGCCCTTCCGGTGGTGGTGCCATACTCTCCTCCCTTCTCTCTCATCAGCTCACCCAGGGAATCGAGAAGCTCCGTGGGCATGGGGCCCTCACCCACTCGAGTGATATAGGCCTTGATCACTCCCACCACATTATCGACCATTACCGGGCCGACTCCCAGGTTTGCGCAGGCGCTTCCAGCGATGGTGAAGCTGGAGGTGACGAACTTCTGGGTGCCATGGATGACATCCAGGAATGCCCCCTGAGCCCCTTCGGCCAGGACGCTCTTCTCCTCCAGTATAGCGATATTGATCTCTCTTGAGACATCGGTAATCCTGTCTTTCAGCTTCTTTCCGATCTCCAGATACTCATCGATGTAAGGGGCATATCTGACCACGGTGGGGTCGCCGCCCATATCCTGGATGGCCTTCTCCTTGGCAGGAGCAATCTCTTTGAGCTTGGCCTCCAGCAATGTGGGATCGGTTAGATCTCCCACCTGGATCTCCTCGCGAGCTATCTTATCCACATAGGCAAAACCAATGCCTCGGTTGGTGGTGCCAATCTTCTCCGTCCTTGCCTTCTCACGCAGGCTGTCCAGCTCAATATGATAGGGCATGATAACCGTCGTCTTGGGGTCGATTCCTAAATCGACATTGATCCCCTCTGACTCCAAGGTCTGGATCTCATTCCAAAGAACGCGGGGGTTGAGCACCACGCCCGGTCCGATCAGGAGCCGGCGGCCGAAGATCGCCCCGCTGGGAACCAGATGGAGCTTGTACTTCTTCCCACCCACGACCACGGTATGGCCTGCATTATCGCCCCCCTGGAAGCGAACAATGATATCGTAGTTCTCTGACAGTAGGTCTATTACCTTGCCTTTTCCCTCATCACCAAACTGCGCACCGGTGAGTATCGTAAACATACTCCGTGAGATGGCGGGCCACGTAGATAACCATTTTGATGGAAATCATCCCTTTTTGCCATGCAGGTTGCTGCAGACATACTCAGCTATAGCTTCTGTGACATCAATCCCCAGGGCCTCATAGATCCCTTTGCCAGAGGGGGTACCGTTCACCTCGATTACCGTCAAGCCCCTTCTGCTCTCCAGGAGATCGACGCCACAGTACACAGCGCCAACGGTCCTGAGCAGATCTCACTGCCAGCTCTTCCAGCTCTGCTGTTATGGGACAGGGTGTAGGATGACCCCCGCGCGCCAGGTTGCTGATCCACTCTCCTGGTGGAGCATTGCGATAGATAGCTCCCTGGAGCCTTCCATCCACCACAAATGCCCGGATATCGCGCGGTGAGGCGGAGGCTACAACGATGAACTCCTGCAGATAGATCATCCCTCTGCTCTGGACTATCCCCTTAAGCCTCTCGATGTCCGACTGATCGCTGCTCTTTAAGAGAATGATATCTCGGCCTTTATAGCCGAATAGCGGCTTGGAGACCGCTGCTCCCAAGGAATGCAGAGCCTCCTGAGCAGCCTCCGGGCTGGTGGTGGCCACCGTCCTGGGGGTGGGAACAGATGCCCCATGCAATTTTCTGGATGTGGCGTACTTATTTGCTGCCCTGGAGATGGCTTCTGGAGGGTTGATGATGGGAATCCCCAACTCCTCGAGGGCTGTCAAGGCCTCAAAGCGAAAGGAGACGTCGACCGCTCCTCGCCTGCCCAGATCGCGGACCACTAGAGCGTCGAGGTTCAAGAGATCGGTCCCGCTGCATCTGAGATCCAGACTCCCGTTGATGCTGCTTTTCAGTTCTGAGAAATCAAGAAAAATTGCATTTGCATTTCTTCTGGAAAATGAGGCCATTAAAGCCTTGGCGGTCCAATCGGTCTGATCGGAGACCACAATTCCTACTTTCATGGCCATGAGTTGGCGGCCAGATATAATATCTTCATTGCCCGACTTTTCCAGGACAGGGGATGGCGGTGGATGTCTTTCGCTTCAATATATCAATGCAAAAGCTATTAACGTCTAATTCTGATCTCTTAGGCCTTGAGGCACCCTTTGCCTGCAACCCAAGGGCCGACTCGCGGCGTGCAAAAAAAAAACAGCCGGAGATCTATGTCAAAGAGGAGCTGATGCCCTGGTAAGCGGCAGCGGGAGCCTAAACTATAAGGGCAATCCTGAAACCGTCAGCAAGACGGTCAGAGGATCGGGAGAGTGATCGTCCTGGGAGAGTGATAGAAGATAAAATGCCCAGCATGAGACGATTGATTGAAGTGCAGAGCAGGGTGGCCAGCAGAGTGGACCTGAAGGATAGCTACTCAACCGATTATGTGGCTGGAGTGGACCAGGCCTTTCTGGGCAACCGAATCATATCCGGGGCGGTGCTCCTGGGAGAGTCTCTGGAGGTGATAAGCCGGGCCAGTTGCATCCTGAAAGAGTCTTTTCCCTATATTCCAGGCTATCTCTTTTTTCGAGAGGGGCCGGCGGCCATCAAAGCAGTAAAACGGCTCTCTGTTCGGCCCACCCTCCTCTTCGTTGACGGCTGCGGCATAAATCATCCCCGAATGGCGGGATTGGCCTCGTTTATCGGCGTCCTGCTCGATATTCCCACTATCGGCATAACCAAGAACGTTCTTTGCGGAGATAGCGAGCTTCCGGAAAGGGCGGGCGATGCCTCTCCTCTGATATACAATGGGGTGCAGGTGGGCCATCTCTTGAAGTCTATGGCAGACTGCAGGCCGATAGTCGTCGCCCCTGGCCATCGGGTCTCAATGAGTTCATCCCTTGAGATGGCCCGCAGGTACATTTTGCAGAGCAAGCTTCCAGAGCCCTGCAGGCTCGCCCATCAATATGTCAATCAGGTAAAATTTATATCGAATTATCTAGATATTTTATAACATCGGGACGCATCTCTGTACAGCCTACAAATAGCTTTTCCATCAGATCCCGTTCTCTGCAATACTGAAATAGGGAGTCAACGTGATCAGCTTTTCCCGCGCAAGATGTTGTCATTTCCTCTATACTCAAAAAGAGTCCAGCCAGCACTGGTGCCCTCATATCTAGTAAGAGCAGCGCTAACCAAATTCCTATCCCTGTGTTTTATGCTCCCCTTTTCCTCCACGAGCAAGCAACCCCGCTGAATGCCAGTATCACCGCCTAAGATTTGGGCATACTCTCTTGGCAAAGGTACCCATACACCCTCGAGATCCACATAACTACCCGGAATTATCCTTGATAAATCATTTACTGCATCCCCACGAACCAGCAGAGGAATACCCTGCCAATAAGTTCCTGATGATGAAGCGCAGAGTAGGCGCTCATCTTTTCCAGATGGTAAGAGTCTCAGGTTTCCAATTCCACCAAGAATTTGCATCGACTTTCCCAGGGGAGTGTAGATTGGCGTTATTCGTGGTGTCAGCGAATTAAAATTATCTAGACCATATACTTCTTGCATAGACCCGGTTTCTGTTTTCCAATAACCAGAAGAAGCTCGGAAAACAACCTTAGGAACAAACCAGTCGAAAAATGGTGAGGCATCTAAGAGCTCTCTCTCCGCCGCACCACGTAATTTCTTCGATCCTTCTTTCCAGAAGAGCCCAGGAACTCGAGGCACCCAATGGGAAAGATGAAACATCCGAAGTCTTACTCGATCTCCGGGAAAAATTTTGTATATTCCATCAAGATGTTGGCCTCCTGGCAAATAACCTAAAATTGCATGCCAAAAGTCTCCTTCAAAATCATATTCATGAATATTTTTCCCTGTTTCATCAATATTTAAAGCATAATAACCTGGTATCTTAACGTAATCTTCACCTGTTCTAACGGCCATTACACCTTGCATCAGCATCTCAAGCGACATAATTTACCACTTTAAGCCAGGTCGATTCCTCTGAACTTCCTTTACGAGATAATCCAAATGGCCACGATTTTCCAGATATTCGATTAGATCCAGTATTTGAATATCCAGGCGGGTATTGCCCGTGACTCTATCAAGGCTGACTCCAATATCTTTTCCGTCTTTCTTTAGTTCTTCTTCTATATCATTGCATAAAAGCGTAATATCCTCTCTGCTAAATGATCCCAGCATAGCATTCCGGAGAGCTCTCTTATCTTGAGCACTATCCGCTCTCAGGATATTTCGATCCAAGAGATAGATATCTGATGGGCTCACTCCGTCCTTTGTTATCAACTTTGGAGTATCTTCTTCAGGAATGCCTTCCAGAAGTAAAGAGGCTATTCCTTGATCAAAGGCTTCCTTTACAGAACGACCGAATGCAATAGCCCGATAGAAAGAGGCAGCAAAGGTTATGGCTGCCCTGTCTCCTATGCTATCGCTCATTCCCACCGCGCAGTCAATTACCTGCGTTATGGCCTCAGCTTGCTCTTTAGAATAACATGCATTTAAAACAACAACTCTAATTTTATCCTTGAGCGTAGAGAATAAGGCTTTCAAAGCAATACTGCCTACTGGTTTGGATAAGCCATCACTATCCGTTAGAGTAATCTCACCGGATGCAGCATAATTTAAGTTCCTCCGCTGATTAAGTACCTCATAGGATGTAGTATAATTTAAGTTCCTCCTGGAGCCTTCCGTCCTTCAAAAAGCTCTGTTCCCGCCCATTCGCATTGCGTGTCCCGGCAGAGCTCTATCAGATCCTCAGGAAAAGGCTCGAAAAAGCTCTGGCTTTTTAAATACTCCTCATCGAAGCGGGCGATCCAGCTTTGCAGAATGGATAATGGTGCGCTGAACTGGACTTTCTTCTGCTTGTACTTCTCAATGCTCTGCAGGAAGAAGGCCTTCTCCCCGGAGGATAGCTCAGAAGAAAAGTATCCCAGGGAGTGCATGAGAACATTGGCTTTGGAGGTGTACCTGGGGGGCCTCAGCAATGCCAGTTCCAGATGCATCCGGTACTCTTTCATGAGACTGGAGATCTCCTGTCCATCCCGGTTGGCCACGATATTTCCCAGGAGCTTCGACTCCTTCTGGCTGTGTGCAGCCAGCAGCAGTTTATTGGTGGTATGAAAGCTGATGAGCTTTTTCATGCTGGCCTCTCCTTCCACCTCTCTGAAAGCAGCAAGGGTGAAGACCCTGGTCAGAAAATGCTCCCGAAGATTGTAGTTTCTCAGCCTCCCCTCATCCTCAACGGCCAGCTGTGGAAAGCTCTTGACCACCGCTCCTCCGAAAAAGCCGGGCGCTTTGGTGACTGAGCTGGGCTTGTCCGGGCTGGAGTAAACCTTGATATCCTTCATGCCGCAGGATGGCGAGCGAAACTTCAGAATGAATCCGTCTATTGCAGATAGCGAACCCAGAAAGCTCCTGGAGAACGATACCATCCTTTCGGTCACATCCAGGCCTGTGGCCGGCTGGATTAGCCTGGGCTCCCCATTAACTGATACAATACGAATGGGGCTCCTGGGAACCCCAAGGCCAATCTCCATCTCTGCACAAACCGGGATGAAGTTTACATGGGGCTTGAGAGAGGCCACAAAATCGCTTGGTATCATGCTCCCGTCATAGCGGCAGTGATCGAATTCTATGCACCGGCTTATAACTATATTCGGCCTGGGAAAGCTTTTCATAGATTGACATACGAGCCAATTGCTATTAATTAGTTTACGCTTTCACCTATGTATCTCCCCCCAGCTCCAGGCCGCTCATATCCTACAAGTCCATGTCCGGGATTCGATATAAAAGTCATCCCCCGCCGGACATAATTGAGCACTTCTTAGAAGCGTCATCCCTCTCTTGAACCCCACCAGCAGGTCTATATCGCTCCGAACGCTTTCCGGAAAGTATGGGTGAACTTTAATCTGGTTCTTCGCTCTTTCCTATGGGCACAAAAAAAAAATGAATCACAAAGACACAAAGGCACAAATATGTCTTTTTATGTCTCTGATCAATCCTCATATTGAGGATAAAACCCTTTGTGTCTTTGTGTCTTTGTGACTTTGTGTTTTTAAGTTTGAGTCACAATGCCCACAGAAAACAGCGAGGAGCCAGAATGGCTCTTCGCTAAATTGTCCGGGTATTATACTCCCGAGAAATTTTCTTTGTGCCTTGGTGTCTTGGTAGTGAGGCCCATGCATACCGATTTCAACACGGAGGCACAAAGGCATAAAGACGAGGAAGAAATAGTATCTCTAGGTTTACCCACAGAAAACAGCGAAGAACCGTAAGAATGATAGAGATGATATGACCTTCATTTCTGAAATAATGTATCGTTGACCTTATCTATACATTCCAGGAGATTTTCTCCTTTTCTGGTGGTTTTATATAAGATCTGCTCTCCCTGGCCGGTCTCTACTAAGTGCTGATTTTTGATGAGAATTTCCAGATACGAATTTACCGTCCGGAAGTTCAGATTAGCTTGATATACAATTTTGGTCTTATTTGCTCCATCCAGGCATATTTTAAGGATTTGGGAGAAGATCTCTTGTCTGCTTCTTTTCATTATCTCTCTCCTTGCGGAACTAATAGTGCGATCTGGCCAAAATGGGCTTTATCGTCATTGGAATACTTCATATATATCTTTTCATCAGCTCTTGTCATAGCTCGCGGATCAAAACAATCCCATAGAGGCTCATAGACATATCAGTTCATTCTATAAATAATCCATAATCAGATGCTGCATATGCTACATAGATAATCATCTGATCCTATATTTAAATAGACGATTACGTCAAGCACAAAAGAAAAAGTAGACACATAGAGACTGCTCTTAAGTACTTATTATCTATAAGATTTAATAAAAATATTATCCCCCCCCACTGCATATAACATCCCTGCACATCGCCACCTGCATACAGGCAATCCCGCAAATCCACCTCCTTTTGTGGCGGAAGAATTGATATACCCTGAAATCTTCTCTCATGCCACAGCATAGCACTGGCATATATCATGCAAAGAAATCAAATTCATCAGGGTATGAAAATGAATTACTGGCAACCGAAATTGGAGCTAATGGAAAGAGATGAGCTAGAAGAGCTGCAGCTCCGGAGGCTCAAGAGCATCGCAGAAAAGGTCTACAAGCATGTCCCATTTTATCACAACAAATTCAAAGAAGCGGGAGTGGCTCCAGAGGACATAAAGAGCCTCAGTGATCTGGCAAAGCTGCCCACCACCCGCAAGCAAAACCTCAGGGAAAATTATCCCTTTGGCCTTTTTGCCGTCCCCCTGGATGAGATTGTCCGGGTGCATGCCTCCTCAGGCACGACGGGAAAGCCCACCGTGGTCGGATATACCGCTAAAGACATTGAGAACTGGTCGGACCTCATGGCCAGGGACTTTGTGATGGTCGGAGTCAGAAAGGGTGACATATTCCAGAATGCTGTGAACTATGGATTTTTCACCGGCGGGCTTGGAGTTCACTATGGCATCGAGCGTATGGGTGCCATGGCCGTCCCTTCAGGAGTTGGAAATACCGAACGCCAGCTGGAGATCATGATAGACTTCGGGGTGACTGTCCTGCACTGCACTCCTTCCTATGCCCTCTACCTGGCGGAGACCGCCAAGGCCAAGGGGCTGGTGGACAAACTCAAGCTGAGGATCGGCTGCTTTGGAGCAGAACCGTGGTCTGATGAGGCAAGACGGGATCTAGAGGAGGCCCTGAACATCAAGGCTTACGACTCTTACGGCCTCTCGGAGATGACCGGTCCGGGAGTGGCATTTGAGTGCCAGGAGCAGAACGGTCTGCATATCTGGGAGGACCATTTCTTGATCGAGATCCTTGATAAAAACGAGCAGCCATGTGCTCCTGGAGAGCCGGGTGAGCTGGTGATAACCTCTCTGACCAAAGAGGCCATGCCTTTGATAAGATACCATACCGGTGACATTACCTACATCATTGAGGAGAAGTGCTCCTGCGGCCGCACCAGCAGAAAGCTCCATAGATTCCTGGGCCGGGCGGATGATATGCTCATTGTGCGGGGGATCAATGTCTTCCCCAGCCAGATCGAGGATGTGCTGATGAGCATTCCCCAGATCGGCAATTACTTCCAGGTGGTTGTGGATAGAAAGAAACACGGACTGGATGAGATCAGCATTCAGGTGGAGTTGAAGGATGAGGCCTTCACCGGTGAGCTGGCTGACCTCGCCCGCATCCGGAAGGTCACCGAGGATAAGCTGAAATCGGTCTTGAATGTGCGGAGCAAGATAGAGCTGGTGGAGAAGGGTTCGATCCCCAGAACGGCAGGGAAGTCGAAGAAGGTCGTGGACCTGCGAGATGTCTATGCCAAGGATGAGAAGAGGAAGGGGAAAAGCTGAAGATATTAGCTGTAGATCGCATTCATCTGATTTTTTTCCTATTTTTTTATTGGTTTAATAGATATCTGAAAGGCAAGAGTTATATAGTCTATAATGCTTAATTGTTATATAAATTGCCTGCCGTGCCTGTGATGCAACTGGTGCATACCGGTGATGGCAATTGCAGATTGCTCATAACGGAGATAATGAGGATTATGAAGATCATGAGGTTGAAGCTCGAAGCCTCCGGAAGAAGGATCTTCGTGGATATCCGGCTGCAGGAGATGAAAGGATATGATCGAATTGGAAGAAAAAGGGAAATCTGATTCACAGACTGTTCAAAACGATTTCTTTGAGCATACCTGCGGTGCTGAGGACCAGAGAGATTGCATCATGATGAAGCACATCATCATGGCCGAGATTCGCAGGTCAAATGTGCCTGCTTGGGTCTGTGAAGAGCTGGAGAAGAAATTCGAGTGTCTTGGCTGCAGGAATGCTCATTGGAGATGGCCGGAAAAGAATTAAGCTCGCTTCCTTGCTCGCATTAAGAAGATCGATCCCAAAATACAACCAACTGGAAACATTTATATTCAAAGGCTCATAATCTATGCATCAATGATGCGATTGACTGCCATGATCTCAGGCAAGGTGCAGAGGGTAGGCTACCGAACTAAAGTGGTATCTGCCGCCCAGAGCTTGGGGCTTACTGGTTTTGTCCAGAACCGCCCGGATGGCCGGGTCCTCTTGATCGCAGAAGGGGAGAAGGAAAGCCTGGAGAAACTGGCATCAGCCATTGATATAAAGGATCTACTCATAGATGTGCATGAAATTGATTCCGAGCTCTCAGAGGCATCCGGTGCTTATCCAACCTTCCGCAAACTGACTGGACCGGATGAGGTGGGCGAACGCCTGGACGACGGCATAGAGATTCTGAAAGAGCTCGTGGTGGGGGTGAAGGCAATCGCCTCCAACATTGTCGAATTAAATGGAAAGATGGACCAGATGCTCGAAAAGCAGGACCAGATGCTTGAAAAGCAGGACCAGATGCTTGAAAAGCAGGACCAGATGCTTGAAAAGCAGGATTCCACTATTAAGGAAATACAAAAATTAAGGTATGACACGAAAAGCCATCTGGATCAGAGACTGGACCG
>JGI11944J13513_1002137_pt1 | contig 14414 bp, 9 predicted proteins | sample TerdegcoTASludge_FD_13513 | JGI IMG/M metagenome (IMG submission 13513) | reverse complement strand
AGGGCCAGCCTGTCCCGGTGTTTTCGGCAGGCGTAGCACCGGTTCGGCCTGTTGCCCGCGATTTCGGGGACTTCAAGGTCTTCCGATTCCAGGATGACGTGGCGGATGCCGATCCGTTCAGCCGCCGAGAAAGCCCGCCCTGCCTCGGAGGGGTCTTCCAGGGGAGAGCGGAACGTGAGGGCCGCGGCCCGGTCCCCGAGGGCGAGAAAAGCCGCTGTGGCCAAAAGGGTGCTGTCGACGCCCCCCGAAAAGAGGACGACGGCGTTTTCCCTTTCCCGCAACAGGCAAAGAAGTTCAAGCCACTTGGCCGTTCGCTCCGGATTGCCGTCTTTCCCGTCCATGCCCCGCCCTTCTTTCCGGTAAGGTAAAATGGAGCCGTCGCATTCTTTTCAAAGAGGTGCCCGATGCACGGCAAAAACCGCTCTCCGGCAAAACTGGCCTTCTGGGCCTTCCTGATCCTGATCCCCGCCCTCCTCGCCGTCGCGGCAGTCCGAATGCCCTACGGCGAGGGCATCGTGCGCAATCTCGCGGTCCAGGGGGCGAAAAGCCGCCTCGGGGCGGACCTGTACATCGGTTCCATGAGCGGCAATCCCGTCGTCGGCTACCGGGCCCGGGACATCGTGCTCACGCGCGAGGGACTGCCCGTCCTTTCCGCCACCGAACTGACCTTCCGGCAGGACCTTCCCTCGATTTTACAACGGCGTATTTTCATCCGGAGGCTGGATATCCGCGGGGCGGACGTGGATCTCGACCGCCTGAGGGAGATCCTGCCCGAATTCCGGCAGGACAACGACCGTCTCAACCTTCCCCTCGATGCGGTCCGCCTGGACGATTGCCTCGTCCGGACCCGGTTCGGCGGGGTCAACATCCGCAAGAGTACCCTCAAGATCTCGGACTTTGCAATCGACGCGGCGTTTCGGACCGAGGTCAACGGGGTGGAAGCAAGGGGCCGGGGCAGGTACCGCCTGGTCGGGGGGCTTGCCCAGGTCGAAAACCTCGAGATGGAGGCCGGGAAAGGCCACATCGAGGTCTTCGGCACGGTCCGCCCGAACCTGGGACTCCTCGTCCGCCTCTCGGGAGTCGAGATCACGAGCTTCCGAAATTTCTGGCCCGCCATGGGAGAACGGTTTTTCGGCCCGCTGACGACGGAATTTCGAGTGGAAGGGAAGTGGCCGAACCTAAGCTACGGGGGGAACCTTTCCCTTCGTTCCGGTCGGGTTGCCGGGATCGATTTCGAGAACCTGAAAAGCCGATGGTCGTTCGACGGGAAGGTCCTTTCCTTCGACGAAATGTCCGGGAACGCCTTCGGCCATCCCCTCACGGGAACCGTCTCCGCCGATTTCTCCCAGGCCCCCGTGCCCTGGTCGCTCCGGGTTTCCGGGAAAGACATGGAGGTCTCCCGCTGGAAAGCCGTACTGCCCTGGATCGATTTCCTGAAAGGACAGGCCCGCATGGTTTCCGTCGACCTTGAGGGGCCCCTCCGGGCCCTTTCCGGAAAAGTGGAGGCCGAAGCGGCGGCCATGACGGTCGCCAGCCAGGACCTCACGGCCGCCCGGGCCGCCTTCACCGTGGAGGAGGGACGGACCGGCAACCTCGACCTTTCGGGGAAGTGGCTGGATTCCGCGATCGAAGCCAGGGGACCCGTCCGGATCAAGCCGCGGGTCGAGCTGGACCTTCGCCTCAAACTCCAGGGAGTCGATTTCGACCGACTTGCAACGCGCTTCAAGGGACTTGCCGAACTGAAGGGCAAAGGGGTCCTCGCAGGGGAAATCCGCCTTTTGGGCCCCGTCTCGGCCCTGCGGTACGAGGGCCAGCTCCGTTCCGAAAGGCTCGAGGCCCTCGGTGAACCGCTGCAGGGGCTGCGGCTCCCCTTCGACAGCGACGGCAAGGACGCCCGGATCCGCGAAGGGACGTTTTTCTGGCAAGGCGGAAAAGTGAGCCTTTCGGGACAGGTGGAAGGGCTTTTCACTCCACAGCCCCGCCTGGCCCTGTCCGGCGAGGTTTCGGCTGTCGATGCGGACCGGATTTCGGGTCGTTTCGCGGCGCTTCGCCCCATGGGGCTCAGCGGGAAAATCGGCGGCTCCTACCGCCTTTCCGGGAGCGCCAGGGCACCTTCCCTCGAAGCCAGCCTGGGAGGAATCCGGGCCCGCCTGGCTTCCTCGCTTCCTTCCAGGGAATTCGACCTCTCTTTCCGGTTCGGCCAGGACACCCTGGAAATCCTATCCATGTCGGAAAGGGGAGGGACCCTTTCCCTTTCCGGGAGGATCACGAAAATTTCCTCCAGGCCTGAAGCCGACCTGAAGGGCGGGTTTTCCGGCACGGAGATCGCCCCCTTCCTGGAGGGTCTGCTTCCAATCCCGGTTTCAGGGAAAATCGAGGGACGCTTCGGCCTGAAGGGGGCACTATCCACCCCGTCCTGGAACGCGGAAGGCTCTTCGGAATCCGTTTCCGCCGCCGGCCTTGCAGTCAAGGGCTTCCGCTTCAGCCTTGCAGGCGGTGAGGACCGGATCCAGCTGGAACGGCTGGAAGGAGAGATCATCGGGGGGCGGGTGAAGGGTGCCGGCCGAATCCGAAGGGCAACGGCATCTCAGCCCGCCGAACTGGACCTGGAGGCGTCCGCCGAAGGTCTGGACCTGAAGGAGATCACGAACCGCTATAGCCTGGCTCTTCCCCTGAAGGGGCTCGCCTCGGCCGAGACGACCGTCCGCGGCCCTGCCAGCAGACCCGTGGTGTCCCTTACCGTGCAGGTTCCCGAACTGAACCTTTCCGGCCTGCTGTTTCGGCAGGTCCAGGTCAAGGGGGAGGGGACGTCGACCGGCGAGGCTCTACAAATCCACGAGGCCAGGGCTCTGGTCGGAGACTCTCCCATGAGCGGGTCCGGCACGATCCTGAGGGGCAAGGAGGGATTTGAGCTCGCCTTTACGATGGAAGGATCGAAGCTCGAACTCCAGGACCTCGTTCCCAGGTTCATCAGCGGGGCAAGGGGGATCCTGAAAGGTGCCGTGGATGCCAAGGTTTCGGGCAGGATCAGCGCCGACGGCTTCCAGGGGTCCGGCAGGCTGAAGTCCCCGTCCCTGGAGATCTGGGGGTTCCATCTCACGGACGTCGACGCTCCTTTCGTCACCACCGACGATTTCATCACGGTCGAAAGCGGAACGGCAAACGCCTACGGGGGCGAAGTCAAAGCCGCGGGATCCCTGGAAATGGGAAAGGCCAGGTGGGGGGCCAGGATGACCGTGCGGGGAGCCAACCTGGCCCCTGCACTGAAAGACGCCCTGAAAACGGAAGGGACCATTTCCGGGAAAGCCGATCTCGATTTCCGTATTTCCAACGAGTACGGCAAGGCCTTCCTAATGGACGGCCACGGGCTGCTAAAGGTAAAAGACGGTGCCGTCGAAGGGTTTACGGCCCTGAAAAGCCTCGTTCCCATCACCGGGAGCCCCTCCATCCGCTACAGCTCGGTCAACGCGAACTTCAACATCGACGGCAAGTCCGTGTTCCTTCTCCCGGGGACCCGCGCCAACGCCGTTCCGGGCGACCGCTTCTACCGGTACCTCTCGGTGGACGGTTCGATCGGTGAAGGAGGCAACCTCGACCTGAAAAGCTACGGGGAAATCAACGTAAGGGGGCTCAACCTCCTCCTCGGGGGGCTTGAAGGGCTCCTTTCCTCCGACGGCTCCTGGTCCACCGCCACCCTGCAGCAGTTTCTCGGGGGGGTCCTCGGGGGAGCAACCCGCCGGGACTTCCAGGAAGTCAGCTTCGACCTCAAGGGCCCCTGGCGGAAACCGACCATCGGGAACCTGAAGGTGATCCAGCACCCGAAGGAAAGCCCGATCCCCACCTCGCCCTCCGATCCCTCCGGGAAACAGGACCTGGACCAGATGCGGATCACCATCACCGTTCCCACCGGCGAAGGGGGTTCCAGGACCAGCGAGGATCCCGGAACCCAGATCGGCGACCAGCTGCTCGAACAGATCATCAAGCAGATCCTGAAGCCGGGGAACGGGAACTGAGCTATCCCCAGCGCTGGAGTACGGCCATCAGCCTCCCGTGGTCGATGTTTCCTCCCGAGATGACGACCCCGACCCGAAGTCCCGATAGGACCTCCGGGACCTTCCCCGAGAGGAGGGCCGCCACTCCCACGGCCCCCGCGCCTTCCACCACCTGGTGGTGCTCGGCGTGCAGGAAGGCGATGGCTTGCGCGATCTCTTCCTCGGTCACGGCGAAGCAGCCCTCCATCCGTGTTTTCGCCAGGTCCAGGAGGCTCTGGGGAATCGATCCCGTCAGTCCGTCCGCGAGAGAGTCCTCGTAAACGACCTCGACGACTTTCCCTCCTTCCCAGGAGGCGACCCACGGCTGTGAGGCCACGGACTGGACGCCCCAGACGCGGATTTCCGGGCGCAGTGTCTTTGCGGCCAGGGCCACCCCGTTCATGAGGCCGCCTCCTCCCGCGGGCACGAGGAGCACGTCCAGCTCGGGCTCGTCCATCATCAATTCCAGGCCGACGGTCGCAGCGCCGCTGATCACTGCGGCGTCCTCGTATGAGGAAACGAAAGTCATCCCTTCCGTTTCCGCCAGGCGGTGAGCCTCGTGTTCCGCATCGTCGTAGAGCTCGCCGACCACCCTGAGCTCGACCCACTCGCCCCCCAGGCGCCGGATCGCCTGCCGCTTCGTCCGGGGACAGGCCCCAGGGACACAAACCACGGCCTTCACGCCCAGCTGGGAAGCCGCGAAGGCCACGCCCTGGCCGTGATTGCCGCTCGAAGGCGTCACCACGCCGCGCGCCCGCTCCTCGGGAGTCAGGGAAAACATCTTGTTCAGGGCTCCCCGGATCTTGAACGAGCCGCAGAACTGCGTGTTTTCCCATTTGACGTACACCTGTGCACCGGTGCGTTCGCTCAGGGAAAACGAGCGTTCGACAGGGGTATGGCGGATCCTGTGCCTGAGGAATCGGTATGCACGAAGGACATCGGTGATCGATGGGTTGATGGTCACGGGACAGACCTCCTCGACTTGGATTTCTGGCTTCCAGTTTAATGCAAGCCGGCCGAAAGAAAAATCTGCACCTGGGTGTCCCGGCCGTTGATTCTGATAAAATGAATCGAAGACAATAGGGGTTAGGGGTTCAAATAGACCCCGAAGGGGAGGACGGAGGATGAATCCCATGAGACTGAGAATGCTGATCCAGTTTGCCTTTCTGGCTTTCATGACCTGGACGGGTTACCGGCACCAGGTCGTGGGCGGGGGTCCCACGGGTGTTCCCCCGGTGGATGCCCTTTGCCCTTTCGGCGGGATGGAAAGCCTGTATTCCCTCCTGGCCTCGGGAACCTGGCTACGGAGGGTCGCGCCGAGCTCCCTGATCCTCCTCGTCATCGTCGCACTTGCCACGCTCCTCTTCGGTCGGGTTTTCTGCGGCTGGATCTGTCCCCTCGGGACAATCGGCGAGTGGACGGCGAAAATCTCCCGCCGGCTGGGAATCAGGCCGCGTGAAATGCCCGAACCGCTCGACCGCCAGTTGCGCTTCCTGAAATATGCCGTCTTCGCCATGATCATCGCCTTCACGTGGAAACTCGGCACCCTAGCCTGGAGGCCCTACGACCCGTGGGTCGCCTGGATGCACCTCTCGGCGGGTCTTGAGGGAATGGCCGAAGCGCCATGGTCCTTCGTGGTGCTATTTGTCACAGTCATCGGCGCCAGCCTCTTCGTCGAGCGCTTCTGGTGCCGATACCTCTGCCCCCTGGGGGCGCTGCTGGCCCCCCTCCAGAAACTGTCCCTTTTCAAGGTGCGGCGATCCGAGGAACACTGCATTCACTGCCACCTTTGCGGCAAGTCCTGCCCGGTCCGACTTGACCCAGAATCCACGGAAGTGACGACCTCGGCCGAATGCCTGGCCTGCGGCCGCTGCGTTGAAGCCTGTCCCCGGGAGAAGGCCCTTTTCTTCGGCACGCGATCGAAAGCCCTCTCCGTGACCGCCATCGGGCTGCTAGGAGTCGGCCTTTACCTGGGCGGCTATGGCCTGGCCCGCGCCGCGAACCTCTGGTCGACCTACGCACCGCCCCCTGCGGCCGTGATTGCCGAAGACCCTGCAAGCGCGGTCTTCGGATGGATGACGGTGGAGAAGGTTTCCGAAACGGTCGGTCTGCCGGCCGAAAAGGTCCTGGCGATCACGGGACTTCCGGCCGACACCCCGCTGGATAAGCCGATCAAGGAAATCACCGACGACGAAGCTTTCAGGGAAACCCTGCAGGCCTGGTTTGCGGCCCAAAAGGAAAGCCGGGCCCCGGTGCCGCCTCCTTCTCCCGCGAACCCCGAGGAAATCAAGGGTTCCATGACCCTGCGACAGGTGGCCGAAACGTACGGAGTGGAGGAACGGAAGGTTCTCGAAAAAGCGGGCTGGCCCCTGGACCTGCCCTCCGACAAGCCCCTGAAGGATCTCGCCGCCGAACTGGGCAAGGAAGTCGCGGAAATCCGGCAAGCGGTGAAAGAACTGCAGGGGAAACCCTGACAGGATGTCTTTGCTATAATGAAGCGAACTTGCGCACATCACGGAGGAGGGAGTCGCGTGGATGAAAAGTGCCTGTTGATCCGCGGAGGTACGGTCTGGACTGCCGACCGCAGGAACCCGCGAGCGGAGGCCGTCCTTGTACGGGGGGAGCGGATCCTCGCCGTCGGATCGTCCGCGGAGGTACAAAACCATGAATGCGCGAGAGGCGCGCAGACCCTGGACCTGGCAGGTGAAACGGTGATCCCGGGGATGACCGACGCACACCTTCACCTTCTCTATTACTCCAAGCAAAGGGCCGGGGTCTCCCTCTTCGAGACGAAATCCCTGGCCGAAGCCCTCCAGGCCCTCCGGGACGCCGCAGCCGGAACCCGGCCCGGCGACTGGATCCACGGGGTGCGCTACAACGATGCCTACTGGGCCGAGAACAGGGCCCCGACCCGCCACGACCTGGACGCCGCGGGCATCGACAGGCCCATCCTCCTGACGCGCGTCTGCACGCACGTGCAGGTGGCCAACAGCGCCGCTCTGGCTGCCTCGGGCATACCCGAAGACCAGTGGGGAGACGGGATCCTCCTGGAAACCGAGGTCGCCCCGGTCCTCAAGGCGATGGAGGCCTGGAGATCGGAAACCGGCAGGACCCTGGGGATGATCGAGGAAGCCTGCAGGGATTTCGCCGGCTTCGGCGTGACCGAGATCCAGACCTGCAGCGCTTCCGGCTATGGACTGGCCGACGACCTCGCGCCGTTCCAGCGCCTCCGGCTGGAACGGCGGCTGCCCGTTCGAGTCGTCCTTTACGAGGACCGGATGCCCCAGTGGAACGTCATGAGCGGACTTGGAGACGACTGGATCCGCTACGGGGGGTTCAAGCTCTTCCTCGACGGTTCGCTGGGAGGACGAACCGCGGCTCTCGGTGCCCCGTACGCCGACGATCCGTCGACGTGCGGCCTGCTCAACCATGAAGAAGGGGCCTTGATGGCCACGGTGAAGGAAGCCCACAAAAGAGGCCTGCAGATGCTCATCCATGCCATCGGCGACAGGGCGCTCGACCAGGCCATCCGCGCCGTGGAAGCGGCCTACGCGGAGGGACCTTGTCCCTGCGGCCTGCCGCACCGGATCAACCACGTCATGATCTGCCGCCCGGACCAACTGGAGGCCCTCAAAAAACTGGGGGTCGTCCTGGACGTCCAGCCGGCCTTCGTCCCGAGCGAGATTTCCATGGCGACGGCCCGCCTGGGCGAGGAAAGGATCCCGTGGAGCTATCCCTGGAAGTCCTTCGTCGATTCCGGGCTCGTCGTCACGGGTTCCAGCGACTGCCCCGTCGAACCGCCATCCCCCTGGCGGGGGGTCTGGGGGGCCGTCTGCAGGGTGGGAGACGACGGGAAGCCGGAGGAGGGATGGCAGCCCCACCAGAAACTGACCCTGGACGAAGCGCTGGAACTCTGGACCGTCAACGGGGCGGTCGCTGTTGGAGAGGGAGGCCGCAGAGGCCGGATCGCCCCCGGCTACCTGGCTGACCTGGCGATCCTCGACCGCGACATCTTCAAGGCCGACCCCATGGATCTAAGGGAAGTCAAGGCCCGACTCACCCTCGCGGGAGGGTATGTCACCCACGGCGAGCTGCCCGGCTGGCCTTCCTTCTAGGGACACGGGAAAGAAGAATAAAGAAGAATCGAAAAGCGGGGCCCCAAGGGGCCCCGCTTTTTTTGGAGGTCGAAGGGAACTAGAAATTGCTCTGGGGCTTGTAGGTCTCGAGGAAGACCATCTTCCCGCCGGTTGCCTTCAGGATGGCGGCAGGCTTGTTCAAGGGATTGTGGGTCGCCTTGTCCACGGTCAGGGTGAAATGGAGGAGTTTCAGGTTCTTCGTGTTCTCGATGGCATCCCGGACGGCAGGTCCTTCCGCCTTGCCGGCCCTCTTGATGGCGTCGGCGATCCAGTAGATGATGTCGTACGCTGCCACGGTGTTGACGATCTCCGTCGGCTTCTCCTTGAAGCGCGCCTCGTATTTTTCATAGAGGGGTTTCAGGATCGGGTCGTCGAAGCTGAGATGGTAGATCCAGTAGCTGCCTTCCATGGCCGGCCCGGCGATTTCGAACATGTTCATGCTGAAGCCGTCGCCGCCGATGAAGACCGGCTTCCACCCGAGTTCCCAGGACTGCTTCATCATCAGGGACATTTCCTTGTAGAGGTTCGGCATGACGAGGGCCTTGGCTCCGCTCTGCTTTGCGTTGGTCAGCTGGGCGCGGAAGTCCACGTCACCGCTGCGGAAAGCCTGGTTGGAGACGACCTTGCCGCCGAGCCCCGTGTAGGTCTTGATGAAGTATTCGGTCAGCCCCTCGGAGTAGTCGCTGCCGATGTCATGGATGATCGCCGCTTCCTTGATTCCCAGCTTGTTGAAGAGGTACTCGGCAATAACCTTGCCCTGGTAGGGATCCGTGAAGCAGATCCGGAAGGAGTAGGGGCGGACTTTGCCGGTCTTCGGATCCACCGTCACGGCCGGGTTGGTCGGGTAGCTCCCGATCTGGGGGACCTTGTACTACTCGATGATAGGAACCGTCGCGATGTTCAGGCCGCTGAAGTTCGTTCCGCCGATGGCGACGACCTTGTCCTCCAGGATCAGGCGCCGAGCGGCGCTGATGGCGTCTTCTGCCTTGGCCTTGACGTCGTAGACGACGAGTTCCAGGGGACGGCCCAGGACTCCGCCCTTCTTGTTGATTTCTTCGATGGCCAGGATCGCCCCGTTCTTCTCGTGAACCCCCCACGTGGCTGCGTCACCCGTGAGGTTGGCCAGGTAGCCGATCTTGATCGGAGTGGCCGCCAATGCGACGGAAGAAAGAGCCATGACGACGAAAAGCGCGATGATTAAAGCCTTCTTCATCCACAAAACACCTCCTGAACCGAATTTCCTTCGAGTATAGATAGGGGCCTTAATGCAGTCAAGACGCGACGCTTTTGCCCGCTGAAATATCAACTGGGGGGGCGAAGCTCTTTCGCCCCGCCCCCCCAGGTACTTTTTCAATCCAGCCTCAACGGCTCAAGGAGGGGTTCTACTCCCTCCAGGGGAACCCGACCAAGGCTCCCCCCGCCGCCGATCACTTCCGCCTCCTGCCCGTCCGCGACGAGGACCTGCAGCGGAGTACCGACCAGCGCGGCTTCCGCAAGACGCACCCCGTCGGGAAGCACCCGGTCGTCCAGGAGGACGGCCCAGCCGTTTCGTTCCAGTTTCTCCGCCAGGCTTTCCGCGGCCTTGGCCGCCTCCGTCCCGCCCGTTTCGAGCGGAAGGACGAGGAGGTCGGCTGGACTGAGGCCCCGGCGGAACGGCCGGTCCCCATCCCCCGCAGCACCCAGGGCGATCGCTTCCAGCTGGATCCGGCCCCGCCAAACCTCAGGCAGCTTGCGCTTCCTGTTTTCGTCCAGGTACCCCAGCGAAGGGAATGCAGGCAAGGCCGGGTGACCCTTGGCAAATTCGGCAACAACCCGGACCCACCCCTTTTCCACGGGTTTTCCGCAGGCCGGGCAAGGGGCTTGGGGCTCCAACCCGGAGATGTCCGCCACGGGTGCCTCGTAATCCCTTCCCCAGCAGGCGCCGGTGAAGTGGGTCTCGGGGCGGTTGGCCCCGATCACGCGGTTCTTCGTTCCCGCAACGGACAGGTCGGCAATCACCTGAACCGTCCCTGGCAGGCCGACAGGTCCCAAAAATCCCGCCACGTCGCAACCGGCCTGCTTGAGGTCGACGCTTTCGGCCCTTCTCACCACTGCACCGTCCAGGGCCCGGGAAAGCTTCGTGACGTTGACCGCCCGGTCTCCGCGGACCAGGGCCGCCGCCACGAACGTCCTGCCTTCCTTTTCCGCGGCATAGAACATCGTCTTGATGGTCCGGTCCGGGGGACATCCCAGCTGCCTGCAAAGCTCCGCGATGGTCGTCGCGCCCGGAGTCAGGACGGCTTCCAGAGGCCTTTCCTCTTCGTCGGGCAACTCTTCCGGCGGGAGCAACGCGTCGACTGAAGCCGTCCATCCGCAGGCGGGACAGGTCCGGGACTCTCGGGCTCCCCGCGCATCCCCGTCGCAGCCGCAGGCGATGACCGTCCTTTCACCGAAAGGCAGGGCCTCCTGGAACACGGAGAGTTCCATCCCCCTCTCCTGGAGGAAGGAGAGGAGGCGTTCCGCGTAAACCGGCCACCCGGGCAGGGAACCCTCGGGATCGAATCCTTCCAGCAGGATCGAATCCCCGCTTTTCTCCATAAGGGCGAGGGGGAGTTGGTCGACGGTCTTCAGGACCCGAACTGCGACGGGGAGGGTTCCTCCTTCTCCCTTGCCGCAGTCTACGGGTTGGGCGCCGGCGGACTGGAAGCGGGAGGAAAGTCCGCTTCCCAACCGGTCCAGCATCGCCTTCCCCAGGGGAAGCCAGAGGATCCTGTCCCTCGAGGCATCGTAGGCAGCCGCACCGGCCTTGGCCAGCCGGATGAGCCCCTTGTCCCTGACTTTGGCAGGCGGGTTCTTGGAAACCGGCATCAGCGTGGTCGATCTTTTCATGGGTGTCGAGGGGTCACTTCCTTTCGAAAATGGTCTGCTCGGTGATCGGGGTCGTCATGGCTTCCAGGGCTTTCAGGAGAAGTTCTCGCCTGGCCTTCCTGTCCGCTTCCGGCCCCTTCGCCGGGTCTCCGACGGGGTGGGGAATCGCCACGCCCGGAACGATCCGGTTGGATCCCACCGTCAGCATGATCGGAACGATGGTGGCAATCTGGACGACGGGGATCCCCGCCGCCTTCTCGATTTCCCGGGTCATCGATGCACCGCATCGAGTGCAGGTGCCTCAGGTGGAGGTGAGGATCACCCCGTCGACGCCCGCCTCTTTCAGCTGGGCCCCGATCTCGCGCCCGAAACGCTCCGCGTGGGAGACGGCCGTCCCGGTACCCGTTGTCGTGTAGATCCAATCATACAGCTTCCCGAAAACTCCTTCCCGCTCGAGTTCCCGCATGACGTCGACCGGGAGGACCACGTCCGGGTCCTCGTTGGCCCAGACTCGGTCATAGCCGCCGTGGATTGACTCGTAGGTTTCCGGGGTCAGGTCGTCCAGCTTGGAAATATCGTACTTCCCGTAGGTTTCGGCGGAAGAGACCCGGATATGATCCGGGTTCCCCTTGGGAACGATCCCCCCCGAGCAGACCAGCGCGATGGTGGCCTTTTTCAGGTCCTTGATGGGAGCAGCCGGAGGAATCCGCTTGAAGACCGGCATCTCGTATTCGGTACGGAAGGGCCTGCCTGCGATCTTGTCCAGCAGCATTTCCACCGCCCGCTCGGCCCCGTTTTTTTCGAAGAAGAAATTCTTCCGGATCCCCCTGGGAATGGTCCCTTCCAGCCTTGCCGGACCCAACGGCTCACCGGCGGCCAGCTTGAGGCCGATGCGGGCCAGTCCCTCCAGGGCGGGCTTCATGCCCCTCGCGCTATCCGCCGTCTGGACGATAACGGTGTTCTTCGCGAAAAGCTCCACGCCGGGATTTTCCGGGTAGAGAGCCGTTACCGTGGGAATGCCCAGCTTCTTTCCGACCGTGGAGCAGATGTCCCCACAGGCAAACCCGTACCGGCCGGCGTTGAAAGCGGGCCCGGCGACGAAAAGGTCCGGCCGGAACGCTTCGATGAGCCGAAGGCATTCCGAGCGGGCTTCCTCCGTCCGCTCGCCGTAGGTTCCGTCACCGCAGACGACGGTCCCGACGATCCTTGCTTTCTCCCCGAAGAGGGCTTGCAGCTGCATTCCAGGCCCGACGGCTCCTTCGCGGCTCTCGGGAAGCGCGTTGGCCGCCTCTTCGCCGCCCAGCCCGGCGTAAAACTGGTTGATGTAGTGGACAACCCGTATCGTCATCGTGCTCATTCCTCCCTCGCCTAGATCCATTCGCAGCCGATGCGGCTGAAGCCNAGTTCGCAGGTGGACCCGATCACGGCCTGCAGTTCCACGAACATGCTTCCGTCCGGCCTCAGGCTTTCCGCCGCGCCGCCGGACAGGTTCGCGATCGATTCGGGATGCCCGAGCACCGTCTGCATGGGAGGCACCTCGATCATCTCGTTGACGTTTCCCGAGGAAACGAACGCGCTCATTTCCGGCGTTGCGTCCGCCAGGCCCTGGCTTGAACCGTCCGTCCCGGCGGCTTCGTCGGAAATCACGACGGTGCGGATCCCGAGGTTCTCGCATTTCCTTGCGTTCAGGCAGAGATCCGTGTCCGGGTTGCCGTACCCTTCCTCGGTGACGATGACCCCGTGAGCTCCCAGGTTTTTGGCCAGTGCCGCGTTCATCGAAGAGGCCCTCTCCTTGCCGGCCAGCCGGACGTCTTCCACCGTCGGAACGACGCCCAGGAAGTTCAGGTCCTTCCCGTGGCGCCTGTAGAGAGCCTCCACCACCGGGTTGTTGACGTGGTGGAACGTCGTGTTCTTGTCGCAGGCGGAAACGCAGTTGCCCGAAACGAGAGCCCCGTCCAGCACCTCGTTGGGATGCAGGAGGGTGGGCAGAACGGTCTTCATGTCGGCCGCGTAGAGGAACGTGTCGTGAAGCAGGCCCTGGGTGATGGCCATGCAGATGTAGAGGATCCGCGGCAGGTCCGGGTATTTCTCGTTCTCCTCCTGGATGGACCCCTTTTCGAAAACGCGGACCCTGTCGACCTTCGCCTCTCGACAGGACTCCGCCAGGTACAGGGCGAGCTTCAGGCCCGCCAGCCTCAGGGCCTCTTCGTAGGCATGCTTTCCCAGTCCTTCCACCGGTTCGACCGTCAGGACCAGGTTGTGGGTTTTCGAGAACGGCGTATATTCGGCACCCGTTCCCGACATATCGATGAACCCTTCCTGGAAAGCCACGATCGGCCCGCAGGTCACCACGGCCGCCCCCTTGAGGACCAGCGTGACCCCTTCCCCCGCGGTTTCCGGCGGAGCGAAGAAACCCGGGAAATACCCTCGTCCTCCCTTCAACTTGACCCGCGGCTCCACCACATCCTTGACGGGAATGATCCGGACGCTCTCCCCCGGGCGCGCCAGGTCAAGCCGAACCGACGCAAAGCGCTCATCGCCGGAAACCGCGCTCTCGGCCTCTTCACGGTTCACCCGAAGCACGTGATCGACGGCTTCCGTCTTCTGCCCCCACTGGATATCCGAAATCTGGACTTCGTGCAGTTCCAGCCTCATTCGGGCCCCTCCCTTCGCTTGTTCCGCTTTTTCTTTGAAGCTTCGCCTTTACACCCAGGCAGCAGAACTTCTTTCAGCTTAGTGTATCCGTTTTCTTCCCTCGCTTTCATTAGGCTTTTGACCTAGAATTATCGCAGGAAATGCATTGATTTTTGTCTTTCTGCACAAATGAAAGGAGACTGACGATGCTGCGGGCCTGCGCACAGGAACTTGCAGAAACCACCTCGGAGATCGCCGGTTACAGCGTTCTCCTGACCGACGAAAAAGGTCTCGTGATCGGATCGAGCGACCCGTCCCGCCTCGGTTCTCTTCACAGTCCTTCGCTGGAAGTCATCCGGACGCGCCGCCCGGAAATCACGACCCAGGAAGAGGCCCAAAACCTCCCGGAAGGGGTCCGCCCGGGGATCACCCTTCCAATTTCCCTTGCGGGCCGGGTCGTCGGCTCCATCGCCATCGCCGGGCCCCCCGAGGAAGTCTCCCGGTACGGTCGTCTCGTGCAGAAACAGGCCGAACTCCTTCTCCGGGAGAACGCCCTGGTCCGCTCAGCGATGATGCGGGAACAGGCCCTCCAGGAGTTGATCCTGGAGATCGCCGCTTTCGATCCCCGGAAAGCAGACGAGTCCCTCCCGGTGATGCGGGGCCGGGAACTCGGCTACGACCTGCGGTCGCCCCGTGCGGTCCTGGTGGCGGAGCTCCTCCGCCCCGAGGATGTGCCCCTGAACAGGCGGCTGGAGGCGCAAGCCCT